>WNFF01002276.1_pt1 | contig 22758 bp, 15 predicted proteins | sample 5400441 | NCBI WGS metagenome assembly WNFF01 (sample SAMN13153345, study PRJNA577476) | soil metagenome | isolation source: 120 cm saprolite under Douglas fir tree site 2 hole 3 replicate 1 | place: USA:California | collected 2015-04-18
AACACGATCGGTCAAAATGATTTCGGTGATTTCATTGAACACGTATGGAAGTATGTGCCTTCTGCCGTAGTGCTAGAGGCGATCAACAAGGCGTTGGAAGAAGCAAAGTCGAAAGAGTCGCATTCGCATTATTCCATGGCATCCGCGAAGGGCGTCATTGCTTTGAAGTCTCCCTATGAATTCCGCTTGTTCCAGCTTCTGCCGGTCCTGGAAGAACTAGACAAAGACAAAGCTGAATCTCTATTGCGCGATGACGCTGAACTTCAGGCGCAACTGAAAAAATACCCGGAAGGCATGGCGTCCCTGAACTCAGATGGGGGCATGTACTCCTACGGAATCAGTGACGATACTTCCTCCAAGGCGGCGCAAGGAACAGCGGAAATGCAAGCCAGGGCACAGATCTCAGAGCGGCTGGATGCAATACGAAAGGAAACCGAGAAAGATCCGGAACAAGCCTTTTCTGACGCTTTAGGGTTACCCACAACGGACGGAAGGGGTGCTTCCCCTCGTGTAGGCGCATTGCTGCTGGTAGCGCAAAGCCTGGTTAAGAAGAACCCTCGCGTCGCCAAATCGGCGCTCGATGAATTGGGGAAAACCGAGGACCAGTGGTCGCTTTCGCAACAATCTACCATGGCAGAGCTGCCAAAGATCTACCTGGACTTGGGCGACGAAGAAGGAGCTAAGAAGGCGCTCAAGACCATGCTCAAGGCCGCCGACAAACTCCACGCACATGACACCGATGCAGACGATCCTAATAAAGCATTCAAGGGCACATGGCCCTCGGCCGATTTGTGGCGGAAGTGCGTGCAGGTAGCGGCAAAGATTTCGCCCGCCCTGGCAGAAGAAATTATCGGCGAAATTCCTGATCCAGAAATAGCCGCTTCTCAGAGAGTAGCTTTCGCCGGCTCCCTGCTAGGAGCCGGCGGGGAGCCGGTGATCGTCAGCGACTGCAGGAAGAACCAGTCGAGCTACAATGTGTCATTCTGAGCGCGGGCTACGACTGACCGGGGCTACGGCAATACCTGGTACATGGTCATCATGCCGGCCTCCATGTGCTCGCTGATGTGGCAGTGATACATCCAGGTGCCGACGTTGTCCGGGACCATATCGGCGGTGACCATCTGCGCGGGAGAAAGCAGCAGGACGTCGGTTCGAGATCCATTCACAGTCACAACATTTCCATGCCAATGCGGGGTGTGAAAGTTGAAACCATTTCCCAGGCTGACTACATACCAGCGCACGTGGTCGCCCTTGTGCATAGTCATCATCGGCATATTGCCAAAAAGATAACCATTGATGGTGAGGCGAATGTTCGCGGCGATGAAGCCACTTCCGACGAGGGAAAAATTGCCGTCGGCGTCCGTCGGGGCGCTCTCGAGCTTCTTCACCGTCGCTGGCTCGGTGGTGTGAGCCTGAATGTTGTGGTCGAGAAACCAACTGTTGTTTTCGTCAATCAGGAAGTAAGCGGTCACAAACTCGCGGTCAACGTCTTTGGGGGTTCCATCGGGACGAGCCATGCCTTTGCGGGTGACGATGAGGGTGCCGATCAGTCCGGCGTTGGTATCGCGGCCTTCGTAGTTATGGGAATGATAGAGCCAGACAATGGAACTGGGGTCGTTGGGCCCAGGGCCCGCGCGCTCGGGCACTTGCCAGATATACGTGTGAGTTCCGCCGGGAGGCACGATTCCATTGTGAGAAGGATCGTTGGCGCCGTCATTGTAATAGGAGCCTTCTGAGGACTTCTCGTAGAACACTCCGTGGGGATGCATGCTATAGCTCTGCGTCCCATTGTTCTTGAAGAATATCTGGATGGTGTCTCCGACTTCGGCGTGGAGGGCGGGGCCCAGCAAGCCGAGGTGTTCCCACTCGGGCGTGCGCTTCTTGAGAGTGGTGAAGGTGCCGTCGGTGTATTCGTGGTAGATGGCCTTGTGATAGATGTGGCCGATCTGGTGCTTGCCCGATTCGAAATACATTTTCGAGTTCTTGTCGGGAGGCATACCCATCATGTGGTCCAGACCCATGGGGGTGTAGTCCCAGTCGATTTCATCGACGGCGATGTAGTAGGTACGGGTTTTACCTTCTGCGCTGGCCAGAGCGGGGGAAAGAGAGAGAGCGGTGAAAACACACATCACCGCGAAAACTGCCGAAAAGCCTTTTTTCATGGGGTGCTCCCGGGAGACGAAGTTGTTCGGCGTAAGTTTACACCGCGTAGGACAGTGCTGACAGAATTTTTGAGGGCTGCGAGACCACGTTCAATTGCCAGACTGCGGGGTGGCAACGTGAGGTTTCTCCAGGCTTGGCGCCAGCCCCGGCAGCCCGGTCGGCCAAAGTGAAGTTAATTTCCTCTTGGGGTAGGAACTTTTGTTCTCTCGCCTGTTGCCAGCCGTCCCACTTCGGAACGATACCGCCGCAAGCTGCTCAAATCAGACTGGTTGCGCTGATTTAAGTTTGGCTGTGTCCGTGCAGGTAACCCTGTATGTTGGAACGACTTGGGGGAGGTCCGCAATTCAGATGCGTATTTTTCTGCTAGCTGTTGCGGTGACGATGTCGGCCATATTCTCCGGCTGCGGAGGTGGAACGGCCACCGTCAGTAACCCTCCGGCATTGACCAGCATTCAGGTCACAGGGCCAAGCGCGAACCTGACCGCAGGGCAGAAGCAGCAGATGACCGCCATGGGCACGTATAGCAACGGCATCACAAAAGACCTGACGGGCAGCGCCACATGGAGTTCTTCGAGCACCACTGTGGCAACGGTCACAGCCGGCGGAATGGTTACCGCGAATACCACGGGGACGTGCACGGTCAGCGCAAAGATGGGGAGCGTAACCGGATCGGCGAATCTGACGGTGAATGTGGTACTGGTTTCGATTGCAGTGACGCCAGCGAACCCGGCAGTTGCGCCCGGAACCAAGCAGCAGTTCATCGCGACTGGAACATACAACGATGGCAGCACCCAAAACCTGACAGGAAGCGCGACCTGGAGTTCCTCCAATACTGCGGTTGCGACTATCAGCACCAACACGCCGACTCAGGGATTGTCAAAGGCGTTGGCGCCGGGAAGCAGCACAATCTCGGCGACTTCGGGAACGATTTCAGGATCAACCACTCTGACTGTGACTTCAGCAGTCATCACCTCTATTGCGGTGTCGCCGGCGAATCCCAATATACCTCTGGGGATTGCGCAGCAATTCACGGCCACAGGCACTTTTTCGGACGGAAGCGTGCAGGATGTGACTGGCGTGGTGACCTGGAAATCATCGGCTATGGGTATCGCTTCGATAACGGTCAGCGGCCTGGCAACCGGGCTCAATATCGGGACGACCAACATTTCTGCCACGTTCGGAACGGTCAGCGGCAGTACGCCGTTGACGGTGAACGCGGCGAATCTTGCTTCGATCGCGATTACGCCTGCAAATGGAAGTATTGCGCAGGGGACGACAACTCAACTCACGGCCACCGGAACTTTCAATGACGGCAGCACCCGCAACCTGACACGTCAGGTGGCCTGGTCGTCATCCGACACCACGGTCGCCACCGTTGCCAGCAACGGCATGGCCACTGGTCAGCCGCGCGGCAGTTCGGGGTCGGGCACAGCCATCATCACCGCGACGCTGGGATCAGTGAGCACGTCGGTGAACTTCACAGTCACCAATGCCACAATTTCCGCCATTTCTGTCACGCCCTCGGGGGCCACGGTCCCGATCGGGGCTCAGAGGGGGTTCCAGGCGACGGGCTTGTTTTCAGATTCCACGACCCAGGACATTACGGCCAATTGCAAATGGACATCGAGCAACCCTGCGGTGGCAACGGTAGGCAGTGGCGGGGGCGCACTCCTGACTGCCACAGGAGTCGCCGCCGGAACCGCTAACATCAACGCCAGCTTCGCAGGCGTCAACGGCTTCTCGACGCTGACTGTGAATTCGGCGACTTTGGTTTCGTTGACGCTCTCGCCGGCTAGCGCAATTCTGTCACCGGGTGCCAGCGCCAGCTATACCGCGATAGGGACGTTCAGCGACGGCAGCCATCGGTCAATGAACGGGATCGTGACTTGGGCGTCGTCGGACACTCAGGTGGCCACAGTTTCGCCGTCGGGCACGGTAACCGGGCAATCGGGGGGAACGGCGACCATCAGCGTTCAGTCGGGATCGATCGGCGCTAGCGCCGGGCTGGTAGTGGAAGGGTCAACCTTAACCTCGTTGCAAGTGTCGCCGGCAAGTGCGACCATTCCGCAGACCATCGAGTCCGGCTTTCTGGCCACGGGTATATTTGCCAACGGGGACACATTGGATTTGACAGGCATCGTGGCGTGGACGTCATCGGCGCCATCGGTTGCGACCGTCAGCAATGCCCTCGGCAGTCCGGGATTGGCTACCGGCATCGCGCCCGGCAGCACCGTCATCTCCGCATTGTTTGCAGGGCAAGTGGGAACCGCATCCCTGACCGTCACCAACGCGACGCTTACTTCGATCAGCGTGACTCCCGCCAGCCCGAGTATCAGTCTGGGGTCTTCCCAACAGTTCACGGCGGTGGGCACGTTCAGCGATGGATCTACGCTGAATATCAGCGGTCAAGCGAATTGGACTTCGTCGGACGTCGTCGTCGCAGTCGTCAACTCGAACGGGCTGGCTGGAAGCGCCCGAAGTGGAACGGCGACCATCACAGCCACACTGAATGGCGTGAGCGGGAGTGCGATTCTGACGGTGCAATGAGGGGACACCGAGGCAGTTCGGGCCAAGCAGCCTGATCTTAAATGGCGAGGGGGCTAGACTATGGAGGCCGGCATCTTGCTGGCGCAAGTGACCTTCCCCTCCGTCGCGAAAGTTAACCGCGGCCACTCGTCCCACTTATCGCGCCGTCACGCTCACATTCACCGAGTGGGCGGAACCGCTTGTACCGGTGGCGGTAACTACGTACGTCACGAGCGGGGGCGGAGGCGAGGTAGAACTCGACCCGCCGCAGCCCGCCGCAACGCCCAACACTCCCAACACGACAAGGCCGAGGAGCTTCTTGCGTCGACGCACGGGGAGCGGCAGAAGCAAGAGTCCGGGGACAAGAAGAGTGGCTGCCAGCAACTCTAAACGCCGGTGTTGAACCGCTCCCGACAAAGCAAGAGCATTGATAGTCAACGTCGCCGGCGCGCTGGTGGTGGTCGAGTTGAGCGAGACCTGCGAAGGCGTGACGGAGCAGGAAATCTTGGAGGTCGCGGTGGAAGGCACGGCACACGTTAAGGCCACCGAACCGGTGAATCCGTTCGTACCTCCGACGACCACCGAGGTGCTTCCGCTCTGTCCGACCGCGCCGATGGTCATGGCCGTTGGGCTTGCGCCCACGCTGAACGTCTGAGCGGAACTGAATTGCGGCCACGCGGTGACGAGGTTGAAGGCGTCAATCGAGCCCAGGCCGGTGACCTGATCATAACCCGGGCCGGTGGAAAAGCCGATCGTGTGGCTGGCGGGACATCCTGTGCTGCCTGCGGTGCAGGGCACGATATTGTTGCTCCCGGCGGGAATGTCATGGAATGCCGAAGGAGTACTCACGGCCACGCTGTACAGATGTGTATTAGCGTTTCCTTGCCCGGCAGTCTGGGTCGCCTGGTTCATGATGGCAAGAATTCCAGCAAAGGAGGGGGCGCCCACCGAGGTCCCGCCGACTCCATTGAGGTTGTTGTTGGAATCCCGGAATCCGTTGGTGCAACTCCCGCCGCTGCATATCAAATACGGGTCGTGGAAATTGGAAGCGTTCAAAGAAATGTCCGGGACATCGCGCTTACCGTCGTTGGGCACACCCGGCCCGGTTTGCCAGGAGGGCTTGGAGTTGAATATGGTGCTTGCCCCTCCGCCGGTAGCGTCAAGCCCACCGGGCGGCGTTAGAGCAAGCGATGCCGCAGAATCGTTCCAACTCATCTCCGGAATGTGCATCAGGGCAGATGGCCCGCTCGTGGGGCTGGAGGAACCGCTCCAATAAGGAGTATCCGCAGGCGCGACACCGCCAGAGCACCCTGAGGAGGGACAGACTTGGGTGTCCCCAGTGAACTCGGTTCCGCCAACGCCAGTCACCTCGGGAATGGCCGCCGGCACATCGACTGCAAGGCCGTGGGTAGCGGAGGTCGCGCTCGCTGACTCGCAATCCGCGGCCCCTTCGTCACCGGCCGGGCCGCTGATGGTTTGGCCTTGAGCATTGGCTTGCTGCGCCCATTGCTGTATGGTGAGTACCCGACTGCTGCCCAGAGCTGCCTCGCAATTTCCGTAGCTGATGCTGATGACCGGCGCGACGTTATTGGTAATCGCATACTGGAGCGCATCGAAAACGGACTTCGTGGAGCTGTTTCCGACATACACGTAAAGAATCGCCGCATTCTTCGCGACCCCACCCGACCACTCAATGTCCAGATCGGCCTCACCGAGATCGGTGTTGAAGGTCTGCGATGCCCCGGTGTTGGGCACGAGGAACAGAGTTGGATCGTATTTCGAAAGCCCTGCGGCGGAGCGAAACGCGTCGATGTCCGTCAGACTCACAGCAGTTTGTCCGACCACCGCAATCGTCTGTCCCGCGCCATCGAGTCCGAGGGTATAGAGAGGGTTGAGGTTGTAAATGGTCGCAAAGTCACCCGGGATCAAGAAATGATTTCCCGTAATGCTGGAAGTAAATCGTGGCGAGGCCCTACGAAACCGCGGTTTGGGGCGGAAATCGTCCAACCCGCGAACACTGAGCACCTGATTGGCAAAAGCGGCAGGCAAAGCGACTTCGGTGGCGTTGGCGAAGTGATGCTCGCCATTGATGGAATAGTTGTGGATCTCAGTCTTCAGCGCGTACTCAATCTGTCCGACGGTGCCGCTGACAAAAACTTCGTTGCGGTTCCGGGAAATGCTGTCCACGGTTAGGCCTTGAGATTGTGCCCAGGAAGTGACTTTGGCCAAGTCATTTTGAGTCATGCCGAAGCGGGCGGCGTACTGATCGGGGGTGATCCACTCATGGTAATGGGGAGATGCGGGGTCCTGCTGATCTCGGAGGAGCTGGTTCAGGTCGGATTGCTGTGCGGGAGAGAGGCGAAATGTCAGGGAGACGCCGCTGAGCCGCTGCGTGGTCTCGGTGCGCCCTTGATCGGATTGGGCGCGGGCCATGGGATGGGCGGTGCCCTTCACCACGGCAGTCTGCGCGGCATCAACCGGGCCGAGGATTCGGTCTCTGGCAGCCGGCTGAGTGTCTCCGGAGACGGCGAAAAGAAAAGACAAGGCTACAGCGAATGACAGGCGAACGTATGTCTGACTCAGCATAGGGCGATTTTTCCGAGGTTGCTGGTTGCAGGAATAGATTCAGGGTACTCCAGCAAAGGATGTATTCCCAAGAGGCGGTCGCGTAAAAATTTGTTAACAAGGCTTTCCCGGCGCTGCCGTGCCGGGCTTTTCATGTGCCGCCGCTTCGCGCCTGGGGCGTGGGCTGTGTCGCGGCCGTTGCTATGTTCCGGGCACATTGCGGAATACCGTAAACTGTTGTCCGGGGCCGGAGCGGGAAGCTCAACGTAAGGCAGGCTACATCAAGCTGAACGTGAAGCAGGCTGACATTCGGGAATCGTTTATGAAGCTTTCAGTCGTCATGCCGGTTTATAACGAGCGCGCGACTTTGCGCACGGTGATCGAACGCGTGCTGGCAGTGCCGCTGGAGATCGAACTGTTGTGCGTAGATGATGGGTCGAAGGATGGGTCACGCGAGATATTAGGGGAGCTCGAGGCCACGCACCCGCAAGTCAAAGTTTTTTTGCAGCCGCAAAATATGGGTAAAGGCGCGGCCCTGCGGCGGGGGATTCAGGAGGCCACGGGCGATTTCGTCATTATTCAGGACGCCGATCTGGAATACGATCCTGCGGATTATCCAACCCTGCTTGGTCCTCTGCTGGAAGATAAAGCCGACGTCGTGTATGGCTCGCGGTTTCTCGGTGGAGGTCCGCACCGCGTGCTCTATTTTTGGCATTCGGTGGGCAATTCGGTCCTGACGCTGCTGTCAAACTGCCTCACCAACATCAATCTGAGCGACATGGAAACCTGCTACAAAGTTTTTCGCCGGGAAATAATTCAGTCCATTCCAATCGAGGAGAATCGCTTCGGCTTTGAGCCGGAGATTACAGTGAAGATCGCCAAATGGCGGTTGCGCATTTATGAAGTGGGTATCGGCTATTGGGGACGCACTTACGAAGAAGGCAAGAAAATTGGCTGGAAAGATGGAGTGCGGGCGCTGTGGTGTTTGCTGAAATATTCTGCAAAAGAGCCGGTTGCGCCGCGTACGGCCGCGCAGAAATCTTTGGCCGCGATCGCGGCACCGGGCCACGACGCCCAGAATTAGCGCCGCTATCAATCTGGAAGACCATGCTGACGTCCGTCACGCGCCTTCGCGTTCGTTCTGTGAGGTATCTTCCACCATTCATGTGGGAGACATTTCTTGTTCAACGCCAAGTCTTGCGCGCAACTGGGTTTCTTGGTGGAAGCCTCCTCTTAGACGCTCATCGCACGTTTTGGACTTTGACTATGTGGGAAAGCGAGCGAACTATGAAAGCGTTTCGCGGAAGCGCACCGCACGCCAAAGTTATGCCGCGTCTCGTCGAATGGTGTGATGAAGCCTCATACGCCCATTGGACAACCGGCGCTTCTGTCCCACCCTGGCCGGAGGTATACGAACACCTGGTAGCCGAGGGCCGGCTGTCTCGCGTGGCACATCCCTCTCCCGCTCATGATGCCAGGCAATTTGTGAAGCCTAGACTGCGACCACTGGTGGCTCTAGACCTAAAGCCCCGCAAGCGAGACGCAAGTGAGAAGTCCCCTGCGTAAGGACGATCATGGGGGTTTTAGTAGGCTCTCCTTTGTTAGGCTCTCTAAGGAAGGCAACTGATGGCGACGACTCACACCGATACCGGCCGCCTGCGGCGCATCGAAGGCCGCCACAACGCGCTGGTGAAAGAACTGCGCCAGGCGTTTGACCGGGGTGAACTGACCCCTGCCGGGGAGTGCGCGGTCGAAGGCTTCCGCATCATTGAAGAAGCCGTCCGCAGCGGGCTCCGCTTTCGCGCCATCTTCTTCAGCGAACTGGCCCAGGCGCGGACCTCGCGCCTGCTGCCGCAGATTGGCGCACACGTCGAAACTCTGCTCCTGCCGGACAAGTTATTCCGCAGCGCCGTCCCCAGCGAAACTCCGCAAGGCGTCGCCGCCCTGGTCACGGTCAAGAAGTTCTCGCTGCAGGATGTTCTCGACCACACCTCCACCGGGCCCTTGCTGGTCATTGCCGGAGTGCAAGACCCCGGAAACCTGGGGACGATTTTGCGGTCAGCCGAGGCCTTTGGCGCAAAAGGCGTCCTTCTCGGCGACGGCACAGTCAGCGCCTATAACAGCAAAGTGGTTCGCGCTTCCGCGGGATCGGTTTTCCGAGTGATGGTTTCTAAAGTTGCATTGACCGATGCTATCGCCCTGTTTCGCGCCCGCGGCATCCGCATGCTGGCGACTTCCTCTCACAAAGGAATCCCGCTCCCGCAGGCGAACTTGCTCGGCGAAGTCGCAGTATTCGTCGGCAATGAGGGCGCCGGGCTGGATAAGAAACTGCTGTCGCAGATGGATGAGTTGATCACCATTCCCCACTCGCCGCGCGTGGAATCGCTCAATGCGGGAGTAGCTGCCAGCGTTGTGCTGTACGAAATATCAAGACGAAAATGACACTCAGCGGGGGCGGCAGAAAGAATCTGTTGGGCGCGGAAAATCTGAGAGCGGCTGAAATTCCGGTGGCGAGTGCAGGCAGACGCAGCCCCTCCGCTCACCGCCAAGACTCGCCCCGCGATTACTGTCCGGCGGCAGCTGCGTTGGCGTCGAGGGAAGCGTTATAGCGTAACGCGATATTCATGAACACGCTGCCGCTGGCGGTCTCAAAGCAGAGCACCAGCGCTTCGGTGTCCACAGTGCTCTTAGGCCCCTGCTCGGAAGTATGCAGTTCGGGGGGATGGACGCGGAAATGAAATCCCTGATCGTTGAGGGTGGCCACAGCATTGCCGATTACCTGGTTCGCCAGCTCGCACACCGCTTCCCGCACCAAATCGTCCGATTCGGGCAGTTCGGCGCCTGCGAAGTGACTGGCAACAATCGCCGCGGTCTTGGGAGCGAGATCGAAAATTACTCGTCCCTCAATGTCGCCAGTTAACAGCACGACGGCGGCGACGCCTTTACGGCGATACGCTTCCTCTTCCATGCTAAGGTGATCAATCGCCATCGGCGACTTCAAACCTTGCGACAATATTGCGTCAGCCGCGTTGATGAACGGCTGGATCAGTTCCATCTTCATTTTCAGGCCCCTGCGCCGGCAGCGCTCGCAACGGTTGCATCTTCTCCCAGCACATACTTGATCACTTCGTAAAGAACTTCGGGCTTAACTGGTTTCTGCACGAAGTGCCGCGCTCCACGTTGCAGCGCCGCCACAATGTTCTCCTGATATCCCACGGAGGACACCATGACCACGCGCGCGTCCGGGTTCTTTTGCACGATTTTTTCCGCCGCCTCAATCCCTTCCATCTGCGGCATGGTGATATCCATGAGCACGATGTCGGGTTTGATGCGCTCGTATTCACTGATGGCTGTCAGTCCGTCTCCCGCCTCGCCCGCGACCTGGCCGCCAAAACTTTCAATAATTCGGCCCAGGTTTTTGCGCGCGAAGACGGAGTCGTCCACGATCAGGTACTGGACTGGCTGCCCGTCCTTGCTTCGCTTGACTGCTGCAAACTGCTCCATGTTTCCCCCTCCTTTTATTTCCCTGCCACTACCTTGTCACACCCCAACGCTCCCGAACACACCCGGAACCCCAAGAATCAACTATGGCCCGCGCCAGCTGCCTTGTCGGTCGAAGAATCCCGGCCGGCCCGGCACTGCGCTTGCAGGGTGCTGGCCAACGCTTCCAACTCCACCACTCGCATGGCGTGCCCGCGCTCGATGGCCGCCTTCGGCATGCCGAACACCACACAGGACTGCTCACCCTGCGCAACCGTCATCCCGCCCGCAGCCTTGATCAGGCCCATGCCATGCGCCCCGTCTTCTCCCATTCCCGTCATCAGGACGCCCACCGCGTGCTGACCGAACTCCTCGGCCACGCTCTTAAACATCACATCGGCAGAAGGGCGATGTCCGTTGACTGGCGGATCGTCGCTCAGAATTGAGATATCCCCCAACGGCAGGCGCTTGACCTTCATGTGCCGGCTCCCGGGGCAGATAAGGGCCCGTCCCGCCAGCAGCAAGTCTCCCGATTGCGCCTCTTTTACGTTGAGCGAGCAACACTCATCCAGCCTGCGCGCGAACATTTCGGTAAAGCCTTCCGGCATGTGTTGCACTACCACAATGCTGCCCGGAAAATCCGGCGGCAGTTGCGCCAGCAGATACTGCAGCGACTGCGGCCCGCCGGTCGAGATACCAATGGCCACAATTTTCGTGGGGGGCTTTTTTTCGCCCGGCTTTCCCTTTTGCCGTGGCACCGGCACCGGAAATTCGGTTGCCGCAGGAATTGGAATTCCCCGGCTTTGTGCTGCTGCCTTAATCTTCGAAATCAGTTCCTGCGCCACTTCCTGCATTCGCTGCGACACATCGCGCGGTTTGGCGACAAAATCAAACGCGCCCAGGGAAAGCGCCTTCAGGGTTACCGATGCTCCCTCCGTGCTGTGCGAACTGACCACGATCACCGGAATGCGGTGACGCCGCATGATCTCCTTCAACATATCCAAGCCGCCCATCCCCGGCATTTCCAGGTCCAGGGTGATCACTTGCGGCTTGAGTTCGGCGATCTTCTTCAGACCGAAATTTCCATCCATCGCCGTGCCCACGACCTGGATCGAGTTGTCGGTCTCCAAAATTTGCGGGATGAGCTTGCGCATCAGCGCGGAGTCATCCACTACCAGGACCCGTACCGGTTGCGCGCTCACTGCCGCACCTCCGGCAACAACGAAGATACGTCCCCTCGTCCGTTGCGGTCTGCATCCGCCAGCAGCACGCCCGACTGGCTGGCGTCCGCCGTTGATCGGGTGAAGCGCTCGACTACCGCGGCGAGATTCATGATCAGCACCACACGACCGTCGCCCAGAATGGACGCGCCGCTGACCAGGTCGGTGGCGATGGTTTGATCGTCCAGCGCCTTAATGACCAACTCTTCCTCACCCTCCAGCGTGTCCACAATCAGTCCCATCTTGCGGTCGTTGTAGTTGATCACCAGGATGAAAATCTTCCCGCGCCGTTCGTCCGCCGCTCCGCTGGAGTTTTTCCCCAGCCGCATCAGCGGCAGTGCCTGCCCGCGAAGCTGCACCACTTCCCAGGAAGCAACCTGATGCAAATCAGATTCCCAGGCCCGCGCAATTTCCGCCACCGTGTTCAAAGGAATCGCATACAGGCGGTGCTCCACCCGGAACAGCAACGCCTTGATGATAGCCAGCGTCAGCGGCAGCTTGAGCCGGAACCGGGTTCCCTGGCCAGGATGCGTTTCCAACTCCACCGTACCCTTCAGCCGGTGCAGGACGCTGCGCACCACGTCAAGTCCCACGCCCCGGCCCGAAATTTCAGTGATCTCGTCGGCCGTGCTGAACCCCGGCCGGAAAATCAAATCCAGCACTTCCGACGGCGACATGCGCTCGGCTGCCTCTGCCGTGATCAGGTTGGTCTTGATCGCCTTGTCGGTGATCTTCGCCGCATCTACCCCACGCCCGTCATCGCTGACTTCGACAATCAGCTGGTTTGCCTGATGATAAGCATCCAGGCGAATCTTCCCGATCGGCGGCTTCCCTGCCTTCTCACGCTCGGCCGGACTCTCCAGTCCGTGGCTCACGGCGTTGCGCACGATGTGGGTCAGCGGTTCGGCGATTGCATCCAGCAGGCCCTTGTCCAGATCCGTGTCTTGCCCGCTGAGAACCAGCTCCACTTGTTTGTTGCAGCGTTGTGCCGCATCCCGCACGATGCGCGGAAAACGGCGGAAGAGTTGTTCCACTGGGACCATGCGGATCTTCATCACCGAACGCTGAAGATCATTGAGCACCCGGGCCTGCAGCGCCATGACATCCGAGAAACGGGACCGCAGCGCATCCTTGGGCGATCGGCGGGCATATTCGGTCATGACCTGCTGCAACATGGATTTTCCGATAATCAGCTCGCCCACCAGGTTCAACACGTTGTCAATTTTTTCCGCATCGACCCGCAAAACCGTTTCCCCTAACGGAGAACGTCGGCCCGCGCAACTCTCCGCCGCCGAGGTCGCATCGAGTTGTTCCTCAACGGGACTAGCAGGTTGCTTCAGGTCCTGCTCGGTATTGGGAGTTTCGGGCTTTCCCAAGCCAAGTTCGAAACTCTCGGTTTTCGAAATCACGGTCGGGATGCGGCATTTTGCGACAATGTCGCTCTCCGCCTGCGAAGTTGCCACCAAGAGATCGAGTTTTTGGACATTCGCAGCCGAGCCCAGCTCCGGTCTCGCGCCCAGAATCTGCGCCACCGCAGCCAGGGCATTCGCCACTAGCTGTCTGGCGGCGATCGGCATAGCGCACAGCGGATCAATCTGGGCTACGATGTGGAATACCCTCTTGCCTTCCGCCCGCGCGGCCTCAGCCGAGAGTTTTTCGTATTCCGTCCACACCACTTGCTGGGTGTCCGCGCTGGATTTCTTGGCGGCTCTGGATTTCTTGCTGGGGCTGGCCGCATGGCCCTCCGCGCCCGCTGCCAACTGCTGCACCATGTGCCTCAGCGGCGATGTCTCGGGTAGCGCGTCTTGCTGCCGGTAGGCGGCCAGCATCGCGCCAAATGTGTCGGCGGCAGTAAATCCCAACTCGGCCAGCGAAACGTTAGAGGACGTGACTTCCACCGCCAGCGCGTCTTCCATCATGTGGGCCAGTTCGCTCAACTCGTGGAACCCACACGCCGCCGCATCCCCTTTCAAGGTATGCACCGTGCGCCGAATACTGCGAATGATTTCCTTGTCTTTCGGCGTCCTCTCCAGTTTCAAAGCGTCGTCGTTCAGCGACTGGAGGAGCTCCTGCGCGGTCTCAAAGAAGAGTTCGCGCATTTCGGCGCCCCGATCATCCGAGAACTGGTTCACTGGGACACCTCAATCCGTTTGTAAGCGGTGCCGCTTTCGCGATAGACCATGTTGAATTTGTCGGTCAAACCCAGCAAACTCTCCGCGTGACCCACCAGCAGGTACCCTCCCGGACTCAAGCAGCGGTAGAACTTTTCCACCAGCCTGCGCTGTTCGGCTTCGTCGAAGTACATCATGACGTTGCGGCAAAAAATGATGTCGTTGGATTGCGGCAGGAACTCGGTCTTGAGATTGTGGAAATCGAAATGGACCACTTCCTTGATTGCCTTCTTGATGGCGTAGCGCTCTCCTACTTTGTCGAAGTAGCGCAGACGGTAGCTGTAATCCACCGAGGACATCTGGTGTTCGCTGTAAATGCCTTCCTGTCCGGCGCGCAGCACGGAGTAGTTGATGTCGCTGGCGGGTATTTCCACTCGCCAGGGCGGCGGAACCAGTGGTTTCGGCCACACCATATCTTTCGAACTCGGCATCCGCAACTGGTGATAAGCCAGCGCGTCTGCGATCAACATGGCGATGGTGTATGCTTCCTGCCCGGTCGAACAGCCTGCGCTCCAGATGCGCAACCGGTATTCCCGCCGTTCCTGCTTCTCCCGGATGATTTCGTCCAGAATGTGTTTGTGAAAGAGGTCGAGCTGCGCTTTATTCCGAAAAAAGCTGGTTTCGTTGACGGTCAGGTTTTCCACCAGACAAATCAGTTCCTGCTTGCCAGCCTCGCTCATCAGCAGCCGGTAGTAACTGTAGAAGGAGTCCATGCGGCACTCGCGCAGCCGGCGCTGCAACCGGTCTTGCAGAAAGTGCGTCCGCCGCGCATCGAAATACATGCCGCACTCCTGATACACCAGGGTCTGCAGCAACCGCATTTCTGCGTCACTAAGTTGAATGGCCAGGGCTGGAGAACTCATAGCTTCCTTAGTTTTTGTGCTTACTTTGCTGCTGCGGCTCGCCGGCTTCCGTCGGCTGACTCTGTTGCGCCCTCAGACGCCGCAGAACCCTTCTGCATCGCGCCTAGATCCAGCAAGCGTGTCATGTCCAGCAGAACGATCAGCCGTCCTTTGTACTTGCCCAGCCCAGTCACACAATTCAGGCGCCCTTCCTGCAGGGTCGTAGGAGACGGCTCAACATCGGAAGCCGGAATCTTCAGCACTTCGGTGGCAGAATCCACGATCAGCCCGGAGAGTCTCCCCTTGTGCTCGACCACCAGAATTCGGTTTCGTCTGCCGCTGGTGACGTTCTTCTCTCCCAGGCGTTTGCGCAGATCAATGACCGAAACGATCTTCCCCCGCAGATTGATGACGCCTTCCATGTAGTCAGGAGCGTCCGGCACCGCGGTGATTTCCGGTACCCGCACGATTTCGTGCAACGACGTGATGGCCACGCCGTAGGTCTCGCGGCCCACTTCAAAGCCGACAATGTGAAGCTCACGACTCATATTTGGCGCTGCATTCATGAGCGTGATCCCGCTGTGGCACGCGCGGCTTTGCGACCTCGCTCCTCCCGGAAATCGCTGTCATGCCCGATGCCAAAGCTGTTCATGGAGTCCAGCAGCCCACGCGACATCTTCGACATCTGCTCTGCCGACGCCGCCAGTTCGGTCGAACCCGAAGTGCACCAGTTCCCGCATTCGCTCCATGGCCTTGACCACGGCATGGGCCCCCGATGCCTGCTCTTCGACCGCCGAGTTGATCTCGTGCGTGATCTCATTCAGCCGGGTGGTTGCGCGCGCGATCTGGGTCGAACCGTGCGACTGTTCGTTGGTTGCCGCCCCGATCTCCTGGGCGAACTTGTAAACCTCAGTGACCACGTTCGAAATCTTGCGCAAGGCGGTGTTCAATTCCTGTCCCAGATCCAGCCCTTCGTTCACAATGCCGGTGCTCTGGTCCATGTTCTCGACCGCTTTCCGGGCTTCTTTCTGGATGCTCGAAATCAGCTCGGAGATTTCCTTGGTGGACTGCGCCGATTTCTCTGCCAGCTTGCGCACTTCATCGGCAACCACCGCGAATCCCAGGCCGTGTTCGCCCGCCCGCGCCGCTTCAATGGCCGCGTTGAGCGCCAGCAGGTTGGTCTGCTCGGCGAGATCGTCAATCACTTCAACGATCTTGCCGATATCATCCGCCCGCTGGCCCAGAGACCCGATAATCTGGCCCGAGGAACCAATCGTGTTGTTGATCTTGTTCAGCCCCTCAGTGGCTTTTTCCATCGTGGTGATGCCGCTGTGCACTTCTTCGCGTGAGCGGTTCGAAATGTCGAGCAGAACTTTGGCGGTGTCCGCAACCCGCTGTATGGAAGCCACCATCTGATCGATCGAAGCTGAAGTCTCGCTCACGCTCGAAGCCTGAACCTGCGTGCTCTTCACCATGTTCTGGACGTTGACGCTCATCTCGTGCATGGTGCTGGTGACTTCATCAATCGCCGAGGAAGTCTGCAAGCTGATTTTGGCGGATTCGTCCGAAGCTCCGGCCACTTGCGTGGAAGCGCTGGCCACTTGCGAAGATGCATCCCTGACATTGCGCACCAGGCCGCGCAGGCCTTCAACCATTTTGGCAAAGGCGTTGCCCAAGGTGTCGTTGTCCGAGCGTGGTTTCACCTCGACCGTCAGATTGCCGCCGGCTATGGCTTCCGAGACTGCCGCCATCTCCTTGAGGTAGGTCACCATCCGGCCAAACGTTTGCCCCAGTTGCCCGATTTCGTCGTCCCGGCGAAGGTTAATCTGGTGATCCAGGTCGCCGGAGTCCCCGATCTGCTGCGCCACTTTCATTAATTCGGAGAGCGGCTTGGTAATGGAGTGTGCAGTGCGGTAGGCGATGATAATTCCCAAAGCCAAAGCCACGACGGTGCTCAGCAATGCAATCAGGATGGTCGCGGTTCCGGCCGTCTCGTCCGATTTGCGCCGGTCTTCCAGAAGATGCTTGGTTTCGTGGTCGGCGACGTTCAGCGAGTCTGTAGAGGTCTTCACCCACGAGGAGGCGTCCTTTTGCAGATAGTAAATCTGCAAATCGGCGACCGTCGCATTGCCTGCATCCACTTCTCGGCGCTTCTGCAGCATCGGCTGGGCAAATTCGGACACCCATGCACTCTCGTTTTTTTGCACGCTGTCCAGAGCCGAGCGTTGCTGGTCGCTGCTCGCGGTCTTCAGGCTGTTCTGCAGAGAGTCGTTCAACTGGCGAACGCCGTCGTTCATCCGGTCCACTTCCCGGCTGTCTCCACTCAGCAGGTAGTTGCTCAGATAAAGGCGGTTCTGCATCATCTGGAAGCGGATGCTGTCGGTGTTGTCCACCATCTGCAGAGCCTGCGAAGCCGCAGCTTTTGCGCTGTGCTCCCTCTGCACCGCGATCAGGTTCACCAGGAACAGCACGATGACCATGGCCAGCACCGCGCCAAAGTTCATGTAAAGTTTCTTGCTGATAGACATGACATCTCTCCAGAATCTCGAAGACTTACGCGCGCCGGTCAGTTGCCCGGGTCAAACCGAAATTCCTTTATTTCCGTACTTTCCGCGCTGGCGGTTTCGAATCTCCATTTTTTCACTGCATCCACCGCTGCGTTGACAAGAATCGGGTGACCGCCGATTACTTTCGTTTCTTTCACCACTCCGCTAGGCGCGACCACAAGCTGCAGCTTCACGTTGCCCGCGATCCCCATCTTTCGCGCAATCTCCGGATAAACCGGCGAGACTTTGCTCTTTACTTTGCGGTCCACGCCGTCTTGAGCAAGCGCGGCTGGCGGAAAGGTTCCGCTGAGCGTGGTCAAAACCAGGAAAAACAGAACTGAATTACGCACACCTCGAACAATCGTCTGTGAAGACACAATCCCCCCTCGGAAGAGAAATGCTTTCTTTAGGTGCACTGCGGTCTCCATCAGCAATAACGTTCCTCCACAAGGTAGTAAGGCTTTGTTTTTCAGACACTTGTCTAGATTCATTGGTGCTTGTGTGCTGCCGAAATGAGGGTATAAACGTCTCATTTGCGACGGTTTTGTCTCAGGACGAGACATCTCCGAATTATGGCAAGGCGGATTCCTGCTCCCGCCCGCAGCCAGCCTTTTCCCTTGACTCAAATTGAGATTGCAGGATAGAGTCCAATTAATTCAATAACTTGTGGCTCGGTGCGCCAGCCGAAAGCCGCTAAGGAGGAGGCTTCTGACTACCGGATCCGAACAGATCTTTAGAACGCACGCGGATGGATCCGAAGACGATTCCTTTCAGAAACTCCTGCTTGCCTTTTCCAGCGCGGCGGCCAAAGCCCTGTCTTCTGCCGAGATTTTGCAAATCTTCTGCCGCGCCACCCGCAGTTACTTTCAAGTTAGCGGTACTTATGTGTGGCGCCTTCTCCCGCCCGACCAGATAGTCGGCGCGGAGGCTGACGGATGGATGGCCGACCATTTCCGCGACGCCCGTTTGAACGCCGACGAAAGCGCTATCGCCAACCAAGCTATTCACAAGAAGAAAGCGGTTTACTTCAACGCGATCAATACCGCTCACGATCCGATGGCGGCGGAATACGACGCCAAGTCCATGCTGGCCGTCCCTCTCCTGATATCCAACGAAGTGATTGGCGCTGCGGTGTTCCTGCACACCACGGCGCCGCATTTCTTCAGTCCCGATCACGTTGCCAAGGCCACTATCGTGGCGGCACAGCTGGGAAGTTTTCTTGAGGCCATACGTCTCTCCGAGTTGGCGCGTGAAGAACAGCGCCGCGCCGGAATTCTTGCGGAAGTTGCGCACAGCCTGCACTCCGAACCGGATCTGGCCCTGCTGGTGGAAGCGGTGGCGGACCGCCTCCGGGCCTTGCTCCGTACGCCGCTGGTTTGCATTCTGATTCGCGAGGCAACCGGCTACGATTTGTGGGCCGTCGCCACCCAGACGCCGGCCGCCGCGGTTTCCGTCCGCGCCCGCTACGACCGCAAGGACCTGCATTTCGCTTCTGACCTGGCCCACCGCGCGGTCACTGCCGGTGAGCCGATCAGCGTCGCCATTGATCCCGCTACCCACTCTCTGGGCGACCTGGTTCCTCCCGGCACGCTGCTGGCCGCGCCTTTCCGGACCTCGAGCAAGCAGGGCGCAGTTCTGGTCTATCCCCGCCGGGAAGGGCCTTTTAGTGCCGAAGAGAGATCGCTGCTGCCGGTCATCACCAGCTTTGCCGCAGTCGCTGTTTCTAATGCCGAGCTTTATGCCAAGGCCCGCGCCCAGGCCCACGAACTGCACCAGATACTAAGCATTGCCTCCGAGCTGGGATCGAGCGCCAACCTCGATCAGTTCATGCAAAAATTCGTCCTCCGCGCCAGCGACTTCCTGGGCTTTGGCCGCGCTTTCGTCGGACTCATGGAGAATGACAAGATTGAGGTCCGCTGGAGCTTCGCCGAAGGCAAACATGGCCCCGCTGGTTTCGTGATGCCCGAGGGCATTCTGACTCGCGCCATGCGAAACAGAGAAGTGCTGTGGGCTGAAGATGCAGGAGATCTCCCTGGGGCGAACCGCCAGCTCCTGAAGGATTTCAACGTCCGCCAGCTTCTCGCCGTTCCCCTCCTTGGCACCAACGGACAACTGCTGGGCATTTTCGGAGTGTTGGACCGCGTCGACCAGGGCGCCATCTCGAAAGAGGATATTCGTCGCGCCCAGGCCCTGGCCGCACAGGTCACAGTCGCTCTGGAAGTCAGCCGCAATCTCCTGCTCTCCGAGCGGCACAGCAATCGCGCCGAATCTCTAACCAGTCTGGCCCTTGAGGTAAGTTCCCTGTTGCGCGGGCCGGAGTTTTCCACCCGGTTCGTCGAGCGCGCGGCCAGCATGATGGAAGCTCGGGGTGCGGCTTTGGTGGTCGAGACGGGTCAGGAACCCAGCGTGGTTTTTGGTCTGCTCCCCAGCCCCGGCGAAGACGATCTGTTTGGCGGCCGTTTGGCGCGCGCTGTGCTGTCGGTCATATCATCTCAAACCGAAACCATCGTCAGCACAACCGCAGAAACTCTTCTCGGAACTGAACTCGCCCACCAGACTGGCTGGAATCAAGTGGTCCTCGCGCGCCTTCAAGGCAGCGAAGAACAGATGCTCGGGGCGCTCTGCCTGGTAGACCGCGCCAAGCCTTTGACGGAGGAAGACCGTCAACTCTTGCAGGCCATAGCTGGACAGGCTTCAGTGTCGCTCGAAAATGCCCGCTTCTTCACTCGCATGGAGCAGGCTAATCGCCACTGGATCGAGATCTTCGACGCCATTTCAGACTTCATCGTCGCCCACGATGAGTCCGGAAATGTTCTGCGAGTCAATCGTTCCCTGGCTGAATTTATCGGGGTTCAGCCCCAGCAACTTATCGGACTGAACATGGGCGCACTGCTGGCCACCGGCGCCAATCCCCCGACTCGTTCCTGCCCCTTCTGCCGCAGCACCGGCAATTTGACCGACGAGTACATGCACCCGGTGCTGGAGCGCACTTATCTGGTCTCGACCTCACAGGTGCACGCCGCCAGCAGCGAGGGCCTGCAGACCATCCACGTGTTGAAAGACATAACCGACCGGCGCGAAGCCGAACGCCGCTACCGCGAATTGTTCGATAACATCCAAGAAGGCCTTTTCTTCTGCAGCCCTGACGGACGTTTCATCGAAGTCAATGACGCGCTCGTCCGCATGCTCGGCCACGCCAGCCGCGACGAACTACTCCATTGCGATCCCCGCGAAGAAGTCTTCCCCGCCCCCGAGCGGCATCGCGAACTCTTCGCTCTCCTGGAGCGCCAAGGCACGCTGCGCAATCATGAGGAGGTTTTGAAGCGCAAGGACGGGGGCGCGGTCCACGTTCTAATCAATGCATTCGCCGTTCGCGATGCTCAGGGGAAAGTGACGCAGTACCGCGGGCTTATGCTCGACGTCAGCGGCCTGAAAGCCTACCAGTCGGAACTGCAGCGAGAGCGTGACTTCTCCGGCAAGATCCTGAACAACACACAGAGCCTGATTCTGGTTTCCGATACCGCGGGACTGATTAGCTACGCTAATCGCCGCTGGCAAGCGCTGGGATACGAGCAGCAGGCCATTCTCGGTCAGCCGCTTGAGACTCTGATTGCCCCGGCCAAACGCGCAGCCCTTCGCGACGCGTATTCGGCGGTCATCTCCGGGAGCCAGGTGGACAACCTTGAACTGCAGGTGCTGCGCGCCGACGGCCGGGTCCTCCAGTTCTCCGTGAATCTCAGCCCTATGCGCGACGAGCAAACGCACGTCAGCAGCATTGTTGTGGTCATGAGCGATGTCACCGACGCCGCTTCCTTGCAGGCCAAGCTGATGCACGCTGAAAAAATGGCCGCCGTGGGACAACTGGTCTCCGGCGTAGCCCACGAAGTGAACAACCCGCTTACCGCCATTCTGGGTTTTGCCGACCTTATGATGGAAAACCAGGAATTGCCCGAAAGCGCCCGCAAGGATTTGCGCGTAATTCTGCAAGAGGCCCAGCGGACCAAACAGATCGTACAGAACCTGTTGAGCTTCGCCCGCCAGATGCCGCCGCAGCGCAAGCCGGTGCAGTTGAATGCCATTTTGAGGCGCACCATTCAACTGCGCGCCTATGACTTTCATAGCCGCGGCGTGGCCGTTACCGAGCAGTATGACGAGGCCCTGCCCTTTGTGATCGGCGATTCGCAGCAATTGCAGCAGGTGTTCCTCAACATTCTGAATAACGCCTACGATGCGGTGCGGGAAGCAGTGCCCGGCCCGCGCATCGAGATTTCCACCCGCCGCGGCAATGATTTCGTCGAAGTCTCGTTCTGCGATAACGGCCACGGCATCAGCTACTCCGAGCGCATCTTCGATCCCTTCTTCACCACCAAAGAAGTGGGCGAAGGGACCGGTCTCGGCCTGAGCATTTGTTATGGCATCGTCAAGGAACACGGCGGCGAGATTGTCTGCTCCAACAACGTGGACCGCGCCGGCGCAACCTTTACCGTCCGATTTCCGTCCGTCAGCGAACTGGCTTCGCTTTCGGCCGTAGCTGGAGTTACCAAACCATGAGTACACTTGCGGCAAAATCCATTCCTCTGCCTGTCCTGCTCATCGAAGATGAGCCGGCAGTTATGAGCTACGTACGCGCCGTTCTCGAGCGCAGTGGCTACGCGGTGGTCTGCAGCGAATCCGGCGCCGAAGGCTTGCGCCTGCTGGAGTCGGGAGACTTCCTGGGAGTGGTGTCCGATATGCGCACTCCGGGAGGCGTCAACGGCGCCGATGTTCACGCCTGGATCTCGCGCAACCGTCCCGAGCTGGTTTCTCGGCTCGTGTTCATCACCGGTGACATCGCCAATGAAGACACCGCCGCCACCCTGCAACGCACCGGCGCTCCCTGCGTGGAAAAACCTTTTGGAGTCCAGCAGTTTATTGCAGTCGTCGAGCAGACTATGGGGAAACCGCAGTGAGATCTCATCTCGGTATTCGTTTTCTGGTGGTGGACGACGAGGCCAGCATTCGCCGGCTGTGTATGACCGTCGCCGAGGCCATGGGCTTCACTTGCACGGAAGCCGCCACCGGAGAAGCTGCCCTTGCGCTTCTTGAGGAGCAGCCCGCGCACATCATTCTGACCGATCTGGTCATGCCACAGATGTCCGGACTCGAATTTCTCGAGCACGTCAAGAAAAAGCTCCCCCGCTGTGAAGTCGCCGTAATGACCGGTCACGGCTCGGTGGAAACTGCGGTACAGGCTATGAAGCTGGGC
>WNFF01001006.1_pt1 | contig 22726 bp, 20 predicted proteins | sample 5400441 | NCBI WGS metagenome assembly WNFF01 (sample SAMN13153345, study PRJNA577476) | soil metagenome | isolation source: 120 cm saprolite under Douglas fir tree site 2 hole 3 replicate 1 | place: USA:California | collected 2015-04-18
GATGTTCCGGGAGATGCCGGACTTCATCCGCCGCTACTACGAATCCGACCGGCCGATCGAGCTTCGCCCGGTCGAACTCGGCCGCTATTTCGGCCAGAAGATCGACGACGGGCGCATTCACGTCTGGATCAGGACGGCGGCGAAGCTGCCGGATGATCCGGCGCTGCATATGTGCGCGCTGGCCTATGCGTCGGACTTCTCGCTGCTCGATGCGGCGATGGCGCGCTACGGCCGCACCTTGTTCGACAAACGCATGATGCCGGCGAGTCTCGATCACGCGATGTGGTTTCACCGGCCATTCCGTGCCGACGAATGGCTGCTTTACGCCCAGGACTCGCCGAGCGCGCGGGGCGGGCGCGGCCTGACCCGCGGCATGATCTTCAAACAGGACGGCACGCTGGTGGCCTCGGTCGCGCAGGAAGGCTCGCTGCGCGAACGCAAATAGCAACGTCGCCCACGTTTGGCGCTACGCGTCTCGTTCGACGAGTTCAAATTGCGACACGTACCAGGTGGCGTACCAGCGCATCACCCAGGGGATCGGAATGATCAGCGCCGAGCCGACACCGAACACCACGGTTCGCCACAGCACTTCCAGCCCTGTCGCAATGAAGATGATCTCGCGCTGCGTGCCGATGACGTTGCGGCAGTTCCATCGCATCCACGCGGTGACGACCCACGCCCAGCCGATGATGGTGATGAAGGACAGATACATCAGGACGTGCCAGCCGACATAGGTCAACGCGCTGCCGTCAAACGAGATCGGGAGCTGGCGGCCCTGCGAACTGAAATTGGCGGCGATCCATCGCACGGTCATCCAGGACAGAAACCCCTGAACCGGAATCGAGAGATATTTAAGCGCGGTGACGCCGGTCAATCCGATATACGTCAAAAGCGCGATCGCGACGAAGACATACCAGATGTCGCCGACCTGGCCGGTGAAGGCGAGGTTGGGCCGGCCCGGCACGCGGAGGCGGGAAATCATCCACTGGTAGAGGTTCGTCGCCACCCAGGGCGCCGGGATCACCAGCAGAAATCCGATCGCGAACACCAGGCCACGGCCGAGCAGGTCCCATAGTCCGATGTCGATCGAAAGCTGCCCGCCGCCTGGGCCGCCCGCGCTGGCCAGCGCGCCTCCGGAAGGCGCGAAAGCCGGCGGTCTTGCAGCGCCTGAAAGAAGACCGGGGATATCTCCGGCCTTTTGCCAATCCGCCATGCCCTCGGTCCAGACCAACGTCTCCGCCGTGACCATTCCTCTGCCGACGAACTCGCGGAGCTGAACTTCGGGGTAAGGACCCTGCTGCTTGCCTTGGGACGCAAAAAACCAGGATCGGTTTGACATTTCATCCCCTTACGCGTGGTGGCGGCGAGCGGGCTGACAAGCCCGCTGGCGGCAAAACCGGATTTTGGCGGATTATCCCCGTGTCTGTACAGGCAGGCTACCCAGCGAAAGCGAGTTGCGGCAATCGTTTTTCGGCCGAGCCTGCAACTTTTTGTGCCATTCGCACAAAAAGATGCCAGACTTGCGGGGCGCGCTAATCAAGGCGCGACCTGCTTTTCCGTTTCCTGAGAAATGAAGGCCTGACCATGAAGCTCGTTGTCGCCATTATCAAACCATTCAAGCTTGACGAGGTGCGCCAGGCCCTCACCGCGATCGGGGTTACCGGCATGACCGTGACCGAGGTCAAGGGCTACGGCCGCCAGAAGGGCCACACCGAGGTCTATCGCGGCGCCGAATATGTCGTGAATTTTCTGCCGAAGCTGCGGATCGAAATCGCCGTCGCATCCAATCTCGCCGACAAGGCGGTGGGGGTCATCACGTCAAGCGCACGCACCGGACAGATCGGCGACGGCAAGATCTTCGTGACGCCGATCGACCACGCCTTGCGGATCCGGACCGGCGAAACCGACAGCGACGCGCTCTAGAGTCTTATTCAACTGCGTTGAAGAAGGCTCTTTTTGCTTGGGCATGATGTTTTCGGAAAACCGGTTTCCACCCCGCATCAAGTGCGGGGCAGGCTGTTTCCGGATCATGCTTTTGAATTCTGGAAACTTCAGTCGCATCCGGCAACGGCGCTCGGCGTGCGTCTCAGCCTTCGTGCCGCTGCGGGTCTCCCGTGAACATGAACTGGAAGGCCTCGACATTTCGCAGCACGGCGAGGCGTTGCAATAAAATCCCCCATCCAAATACCATTTCCCCTGCCCTCGCGGTGGGCAAGATTATGTCGAGAGCCTGTCTTGCCTGTTAATTGATCAGGTGTGACTAAGTTTTGGGCGCGACCGAATAACGCAGGTGCGCCCGATTTCAGCAAACCTCGAAAAGGTCCGCGTTCATAATCCGTTAGGGAACGCGGCCGATCTGGCACGGCATTTGATTCTATAGGCGCCGGCTGTGCCCGCGTAGTGAACTTTCTCCGCGTGGTGAACCTCAGTCGAGAACGCCCGGTCGTGTCTGGACCGGGCCCAAGCGGGGATAAGACCCATGAAAATTGTTATGGCGATCATCAAGCCATTCAAGCTCGAAGAAGTCCGTGACGCCCTGACCGCCATCGGCGTTCACGGTCTCACGGTGACGGAAGTCAAGGGATATGGCCGGCAGAAGGGCCACACGGAAATCTATCGCGGTGCTGAATATGCGGTGAGCTTCCTGCCCAAGATCAAGATCGAGGTCGCCGTCGCCTCCGACCAGGTCGACAAGACCATCGACGCCATCACGTCGGCAGCCAAAACCGGACAAATCGGCGACGGCAAGATCTTCGTCATCAACCTCGACCATGCGGTTCGCATCCGCACGGGTGAGGCCGATGCCGCGGCGCTCTGATTTCGCGCTCAACCTTTTCCAATCAGGAGTAAAACAAATGACGTTCAAACGTCCCTATAGCGCGGGATTGACGGCTCTCGCAGTCGGCCTGTTTGCCGCGACCGCTGCCTACGCCGAGCCTACCGTCAACAAGGGAGACAACGCCTGGATGCTGACATCGACAGTGCTGGTGCTGTTGATGACGATCCCGGGCCTCGCACTGTTCTACGGTGGCCTGGTCCGTTCCAAGAACATGCTCTCGGTGCTGATGCAGGTGTTCTACACCGTGTGCATCGTCATCATCCTCTGGGCGCTGTACGGCTACAGCCTCGCCTTCACCGGCGGCTCGGACTTCATCGGCGGCTTCTCGAAAGCCTTCCTGATCGGGGTGACGCCGGACTCCAAGGCGGCGACGTTCAGCGTCGATGCCAACATCACCGAGCTCGTATACGTCTGCTTCCAGATGACGTTCGCGGCGATTACCCCCGCCCTCATCGTCGGCGCCTTCGCCGAACGCATGAAGTTCTCGGCGGTGGCACTGTTCATCCCGCTCTGGGTGACGCTGATCTATTTCCCGATCGCGCATATGGTTTGGTACTGGGCCGGACCGGACGCGATCTCGGATGCGGTCAAGGCGCTTGCCGCAGCGGGTGACGCGGCGGCGAAGACCGCGGCACAGGCCAAGCTCGATGAAGTCAACGCCGACGCCGGCTGGGTCTTCAAGAAGGGGGCGATCGACTTCGCGGGCGGCACCGTGGTGCACATCAACGCCGGCATCGCAGGTCTGGTCGGCGCGCTGCTGATCGGCAAGCGTACCGGTTACGGCAAGGACCTGATGGCTCCGCACTCGCTGACCATGTCCATGATCGGCGCCTCGCTGCTCTGGGTCGGCTGGTTCGGCTTCAACGCCGGATCGAACCTCGAAGCCAATGGCGGCGCAGCGCTCGCCATGACCAACTCCTTCGTCGCGACCGCGGCGGCGGCGCTGTCATGGATGTTCGCGGAGTGGATCATCAAGGGCCACCCTTCCGTGCTCGGCGCCATTTCGGGCGCGGTAGCCGGACTTGTCGCGGTCACGCCCGCGGCCGGTTATTCCGGTCCGATGGGGGCGATCGTGCTCGGCCTCGTGGTCGGCGTGGTCTGCCTGTTCTTCTGCACCGTGATCAAGAACGCGCTCGGCTACGACGACTCGCTCGACGTGTTCGGCGTCCACTGCATCGGCGGCATCGTCGGCGCGCTCGGCACCGGCATCCTGGTGAATCCGGCCCTCGGTGGCGCGGGCATCATGGATTACACCACCGGCAAGATCGCCGACTACGACTTCGCGGCGCAGATGGTCTCGCAAACCTGGGGCGTCTGCACCACGCTGGTGTGGTCGGGCGTCGGTTCGGCGATCATCTACAAGGTCGTCGATGTCATCGTCGGCCTGCGGGCCACCGTTGAGGTGGAGCGCGAGGGTCTCGACATCACCGAGCACACCGAACGCGCCTACAACATGTAACTCCTCTCCCGGGGCGCGATCTCACGAGGTCGCGCCCAGAACTACGGTTCGGGCACATACCCGGCAATGCCCGGACCGTTGAGGGGCTCCAGCGCAAGTTGGAGCCCCTTTCTTTTTGAGGCGGCACCTGAGCGGCGCGGCCGAAGGCGAAAGGCCCGGGGCAGGGCGGAAGCAAAAAGGGGATTGCCAAAGCAAGCCCGCTGGCGTCGAAATGGCCGGTGACAAGACCGGGGAGAACGTCATGAAACTGGAAGGCGGATGCTATTGCGGCCAGGTGCGCTATGTGGCCGAGGGCGAGCCGATGATGAAGGCGCAATGCCATTGCCGCGAGTGCCAATATATCACCGGCGGTGCGCCCAACATGTTTGTCCTGATGCCGACCGGTGGCTTCAGCTATACCGCGGGGGCGCCCAAACAATTTACCCGCAGCGATCTTGAACGCGCCGTGACCCGGGACTTTTGCGCCGAATGCGGCACGCATCTGGTGACGCGGCCGACGGTTGTGCCTGCCGTGGTCTTGAAGGTCGGCACGCTCGACGATCCCAGCCTGTTCGGCAGCCCGCAGATGGCGATCTACACCATCGACAAACAGGCTTTCCATCAGATCCCCGAGGGCATGCCGAGTTTCGAGCGGCTGCCGAAACGATAGATAGCACTTTACCGTCTTCGCAAGGCGGATGAGCGGGCATAATCCGCCGATCATCGGGCTCGGAGCGTCCAAAAGGCGCAATGCGCCGCGCTATTGCACCCCTGTGCACTCATCGCTCATCGGAAAGTAGCGCGACCAGAAGCTGATTGTGGCAGTTGTGCCAATTAGAATTCAAGCATGGTGGAGCACACGCAACTTCCCAAATTTGATGCGGGTAATTGGGTCAAGGTGGCCCGGCTGGCAGTCGCCGCGAGCGTGGCTTTATCCGCGGTGACAGTTGCGATATTGCTGATGGTTGATCCCCCCAATCAGTGTCCAAACTGGCACCTCAAGAACACACACTCGACTTCGTTGTGGGAGAACGTCGTTATGTTTACGGTGCCCATCAATATTTTTTGTTGTTTCATGGCCGTTCGTTGGAACCGGTTCGCGCGAAGCGCAATTGAGAGCGAAGCGCGACGAGGGCTGTTCGGCCATATGACCCCACCAGCAATTCCCGTGACTCACATCATGGTCCATATGTGCGTCGTGATGTCTTTGGCTTCCCAATTTCCGCTGTTCTTGTTGGTCACCCAATGCATCGTTCGCTGAGGCCATAGCGCCGCCCGAGTTGACGCCTTGTCATTAAAGCGGTTCCCTCGTGGGCCTGATTGGGGGCATTACGGCGCGATCAGAAACCCCGGATTTCGCTACGCTTCGTCCGGGCTACAGATTATTCCCCTTCGTCACTGCACCCTACGCACGGGCCTATCGCTCGCTTTCTGGAGTGATCAGCGTCACCGTTGGAAAATAGTGGCGGTAGCGCCGCGCATCACGAGTTAGTAGCGGCAGCACATCGACGGCTGCGTGGGCGCCGATGAAGAAATCCGCGAGCACGCCGGTGCGCATACCGCCAATGCTACGGTACTGCAAGTAAGCTTTGCCAGCGAGAAAAAGCGCGGGGTGCGAAATCATTGCCACGTCGATATTTAGATCGCGAAGCATAGAGTCGACGGCATCAACGGTCGCGTAGCGCGTCGAAATTTCAGCATAGACAACGCTATTGATAACAAGCGGCCCATCCAGAGCCGCTCGTTCAAGCTGGCTCTGAGACCAATCCGCCCAGATTTGGCCATCGGTCACAACGTCGAGCAACACATTTGAATCGACTAGCGTCATTCAGGCTCGCCGCGCAGCAGGGACATCAGCTCGTCGGTTGTCATTCCGGGCCCTGCGGAGCCTCGTACCTTGGCGAACCGACTCACTCGCGGTGGCGCGGTTCCGTTCGCTTTCTCGATCACAATGCTGCCATCGTCGGCACGTCGGAACGCGATCTTGCTACCCGGAACGATCCCGAGGTGATCGCGGACCGGCTTCGGAATCGTCACCTGACCCTTGCTCGTAACTGTCGTTGCCATTGCGGCTCTCCCAAGGTATTACTTCTACAGAATATGGTAATACTCATCAAATTGTCCAGCAACACCGATGGTTAATCGCGTCTTAACCTCGCCGTATCTATGGTGGTCTGATCCATTTCCGGCCGGTCTCATCGTGCGACCGGCTGCCCCAACAGGGCTGGCGCTTTACGTATGGCAATGACCGCTTCATCCCGTGCGCCGCAGGGCACCGGCAGTCAGGAAAGCGAACGCTCGCCATTCGCGCGGCTGACCGAACTCCTGGCTCCATACCAGCCGGCTAAACCATTGATTACGCTATCGTTGGGCGAGCCGCAGCACCCGGTGCCTGGGTTTGTCGGCCCGGTGCTGGCCAAACACACCGCCGAATTCGGCCGTTATCCCATTGCCAAGGGCATTGAACCGTTCCGGCGGGCGGCGGCGAACTGGCTTTCCACACGGTTCGACCTGCCGCGGGCGCCAGATCCCGAGACCGAGCTTCTGGTGCTGAACGGCAGCCGCGAGGGCCTGTTTTTCGCGGCGATCGCGGCGGCGCGCTATGTCGGCGAGCGTACAGGCCGGCCTGCGATCCTGGTGCCGAATCCGTTTTATCCGGCCTATGGCGCCGGCGCCCGCGCGGCGGGCTGCGAGCAGATCTATCTGCCGACCACGCTCGCCAACGGATTTCTCCCCGACCTCGATGCGCTGGATGACGCCACTCTGGCGCGAACGGTGGCGATCTTCATCGCCTCGCCGGCGAATCCACAGGGAGCCGTGGCCTCGCGCGGCTATTTCACCCGCCTGAAGACGCTCGCCGATCGTTTCGGCTTCATGATTCTGAGCGATGAGTGCTATTCGGAGATTTATACCAAAGAAGCGCCCGGCAGCATGCTGGAATGCGCCGGACCTGATTTTACCAATGTGGTTGCGTTCCAGTCGCTGTCGAAGCGTTCGAACCTGCCGGGCATGCGGGTCGGCTTTGCCGCCGGCGACAAGAAATTTCTCGGGATGTTTCACGAGCTGCGCAATGTCGCCGCGCCCCAGGTGCCGGTGCCGCTGCAGCATGTCGCGGTCGCCGCCTACAGCGACGAGGCGCATGTCGAGGAAAACCGGCGGCTCTACCGGACCAAGTTCGATCTCGCCGACCAGATTCTCGGCAACCGCTATGGCTATCATCGCCCCGCCGGCGGCTTCTGTGTCTGGCTCGACGTATCGGCCCGCGGCGGTGACGAATCGGCAACGGTGAAACTCTATAAGGACGGCGGCGTGCGCGTGGTGCCCGGAAGTTATCTGGCGCGACAACAACCCGACGGCAGCAATCCCGGCGCCGGCTATATTCGCCTGGCGCTGGTGCAAGACAGTGAAACAACAGCCGAGGCGTTGCACCGGCTGGTCGAAATTCTGGATTAGTCGCAGGGCCCCATGAGCATGCCAGCGATCGAACGCGTCATTCCCCTGGTCGGCCATTTGCCGGCGGCGATCCGCGAGGTGCTGGCGCGGCGGCTGCGCGAACTCACGGGCCTCGCCTTGTTGTCGGTTTCCGGCGTCGGGGCGGCGGCGCTGATGACGTGGTCGGTGCAGGATCCCAGCCTCAGCCACGCGACGTCGCGCGCCACCCGCAACATCGTCGGCTATCCCGGCGCGATCTTCGCCGATCTCATGATGCAGATTCTCGGCCTCGGCGCGATCATGCTGATTCTGCTGGTCGCGGTATGGGGCTGGCGGATGCTGACCCATCGTACCTTCGACCGCGAAGCGGTGCGGCTCGGGTGCTGGATCCTCTGCACGGTGATATCGGCGGGTTTTGCAAGCTGCTGGGCCCGTGGCGGGGCTTGGCCGCTGCCGACCGGGCTCGGCGGCGTGGTCGGCGACGCGCTGGTGCGCGCGCCCGCCGTGGTGTTCGGTCCGCCCGGCATCGTCTATCGCCTCGTGCTCGGGATTATCCTTTTCGCCGCCGCGGTCGCGACATTCCTGATCGCCGGTGGCTTGGGTTCGCGCCCGCAGGAAGACGAACTGACGCCGATCGCGGACGACGACGCGCCGTTCGTGGAAGAAGATGATGACGGCTCGGTCCCGCTCGGATGGGCGTTCCATGCGGTGATGAGCGCGAAGGCGCGGCTGTGGCGGATGCTGGTCCGCGCTTACAGCTGGCTGGTCTCAAGCGCGCCGCCGCCTCGCACCTCGTTCGAACGTCAGGAGCCAAATCTGGGCGGTCGCGCGGCTCCGTCACTGGCCCCCCAGGCCGAAGACGATTTGGAAGACGAAGAAGAGGAAGACGACGAGGAAATTCCGGCAGCCCGCGCGCCGCGCAAGAAGGCCGCGCCGAAGGCCCCCGCGCGCAAATCCTGGTTCGAATTGCCGCCGGTTTCCGTGCTGACCGCGCCGAAGGCGTCAGATCGCCAGCCGCTCAGCAAATCCGATCTGGATACCAACTCGCGCGCGCTGGAAGGCGTGCTCGGCGACTTCGGCGTCCGCGGTGAAATCGTCAAGGCCCATCCCGGACCGGTGGTGACGCTGTACGAACTCGAGCCCGCGCCCGGCATCAAGTCCTCGCGCGTCATCGGACTGTCCGACGACATCGCGCGTTCGATGAGCGCGCTGTCGGCGCGTGTCGCCGTCGTTCCCGGCCGCAACGCCATCGGCATCGAACTGCCGAACCCGCATCGCGAAAAGGTTTATTTGCGCGAATTGCTCACCGTCAAGGACGGCAACGAGTCGGTGGCAAAACTTCCGCTTTGTCTCGGCAAGAACATCGGCGGCGAATCCATCATCGTCGATCTCGCACGCATGCCGCATCTGTTGATCGCCGGCACCACCGGTTCCGGCAAATCGGTCGCCATCAACACCATGATCCTCAGCCTGGTTTACCGGCTGCGGCCGGATCAATGCCGCCTGATCATGGTCGATCCGAAGATGCTCGAACTCTCCGTCTATGACGGCATTCCACATCTGCTGACGCCGGTCGTGACCGACCCGAAAAAGGCCGTGGTCGCGCTGAAGTGGGCGGTTCGCGAAATGGAAGAGCGTTACAAGAAAATGTCCAAGCTCGGCGTGCGCAACATCGACGGCTACAATGCGCGCCTGGTGGAAGCCAAATCCAAGGGCGAGGATCTGAGCCGCACGGTGCATACCGGTTTCGACAAGGAAACCGGCAAGGCGATTTACGAGAACGAGAAGCTCGATCTCGAGCCGCTGCCCTACATCGTCATCATCGTCGACGAGATGGCCGACCTGATGATGGTCGCCGGCAAGGATATCGAAGGCGCGGTGCAGCGCCTGGCGCAGATGGCGCGCGCCGCCGGTCTGCACGTGATTCTCGCCACGCAACGGCCGTCGGTCGACGTCATCACCGGCACCATCAAGGCCAACTTCCCGACCCGCATCTCGTTTCAGGTCACCTCGAAAATCGACAGCCGAACCATTCTCGGCGAAATGGGCGCCGAGCAGCTGCTGGGGCAGGGCGACATGCTCTACATGGCCGGCGGCGGACGAATCAGCCGCGTGCACGGACCGTTCGTATCCGACGAAGAGGTCGAGAAGGTGGTGCGCCATCTCAAGTCGCAAGGCGCCCCCGAATACCTCGAGGCGGTCACCGCGGAAGAGCCGACCGACGAGGACGGCGCGGTGTTCGATTCCACCGGCATGGGCGGCGGCGAAGGCGGCGGCGACCTGTTTTCGCAGGCCGTGGCGATCGTCAAGCGCGACCGCAAGGCCTCCACCAGCTACATTCAACGCCGGCTGCAAATCGGATATAACCGCGCCGCGTCGCTGATGGAGCGGATGGAACTCGAGGGCATCGTCGGGCAGCCCAATCACGCCGGGAAACGCGAGATTCTGGTGGAGGAAGAGGAAGGCGGCTTCTAACAATCGTCATCGATTCAGGGGATTGCCGGATTTGGCGTTGTATTTTCACGGAAAAACGATAGCTCCTTTGGGCGAAAGCGCGATAAAATGGCCGCGCGCCAACCAGGACGACTCGTTGAATAGAAACACGAAAATTCGAATGACAGAGCAATTCGCGGCTCCCGGCATCCGCACGGCCTTGGCGTTGCTGATCGCGCTATCCGTGGTCAGTGTCGCAGCGCCATCTTCTGCGCAAACCGTTTCGGCGCAGATCGTCCCGATGCCAAAACCGGCGCCAAAAGCCCGCGGCGTCCAGTTGACGGCTTCGGACCAGCAGAAGGCCCCGATGACGACCGGGGCAACCCCGACGGCACCGCCAAATCCGGTGATTCCGGATCCGCGCCGCAATCTCCCCACCAATATTTTCGCGACCTTCGATACGAATCAAAAGGCGCAAGCCTCCAAGGTGAGTTCCTATCTGTCGTCACTGCAGACGCTGGTGGGAAATTTCGTCCAGGTCGGACCCGACGGCAGCAAGACCAGGGGCGATTTTTACATTCAGAAGCCCGGCAAGGTGCGTTTTGAATACGACGAGCCGAGCCCGATCGCGATTATCGCCGACGGATCGTCGCTGGCGGTGCGCGACCGCAAGCTTGCGACCCAGGACATCTATCCGCTGTCGCAGACGCCGCTGCGGTTTCTGCTGTCGGATCGCATCGATCTGCTAAAGGACACCAACGTCGTGAGCGTGACCTCGGATGACGTGTATATCAGCGTCACCATCGAGGAGAAGCAGGCGCTGATCGGCACCAGCCGACTGATGCTGATGATCGGCACCAAGGACGGCCAGCTCAAGCAATGGACCGTCACCGACCCGCAGGGCTATGACACCACGGTTGCGGTCTACAATCTGGATTCCTCCAAGAAGGTCGATCCCGGCATGTTCAAGATCGACTTCACCAATTACACAACGCCGCCAGGCTAGAGCATGATCCGGAAAAGTGGGTACCGGTTTTCCCTCGCGACAAACGCGAAGCGTTTGCGCGGAGATCATGCTCAAACAAAAGATAGAACTGACCTTGAGCCGCAAGCGCCAGCCTCGTCCTGAGGAGCGCGCTTTTTGCGCGCGTCTCGAAGGACGACCGCACCGTCAGCTCATCCTTCGAGATACGGCCAGGTGGCCGCTCATCCCTGCGTAACGGCGAGGCAGTTACGCAGGGATGAGGCGTGCCTTTCCGGCTTTGCCCTGATACATCCTCGCCATGCGCTTTTCCCTGACAACATGGAACATCAATTCGGTGCGGCTGCGCATCGGCCTCGTCGCCAAATTCCTGAAGTCGATGCGGCCGGATGTGCTGTGCCTGCAGGAAACCAAATGCATCGATGACGCATTTCCGCTGAAGCGTTTCAAGCGCCTCGGCTATGAACACGTCGCGCTCAACGGGCAGAAGGGCTATCACGGCGTCGCGGTGATCTCGAAGCTGCCGTTCGAGACCACCGACATTCGCACCTTCTGCGACAACATCGATTCCCGGCATATCTCGGTGGCGTTCGGCGCCAAAGCACAACTGTCGAAGCCGCTGGTGCTGCATAATTTCTATGTCCCGGCCGGCGGCGATATTCCGGACCCCGCGCTCAATCCAAAATTCGAGCACAAGCTCCGCTTCCTCGACGAGATGAAGGCGTGCGAGCCCTTGCATCCGCGTGGCGCTGACCGCCATATCCTGGTCGGCGATCTCAATGTCGCGCCGCATGAGAACGACGTGTGGTCGCACAAGCAATTGCTGAAAGTCGTGTCGCACACGCCGATCGAATGCGAGAAGCTGCTGGCGGCGCAGACCCACGGCGAATGGGTCGACGTGGCGCGCGCGCGCATCCCGCTCTCTGAAAAAGTCTATACGTGGTGGAGTTATCGCGCCGCGGACTGGACGCTGGCCGATCGCGGCCGCCGGCTCGATCACATCTGGGTGTCGCGCGCCCTCAAGGACGGTGTCAGCGATTTCCGGATCACGAAGGATGCGCGTGGCTGGGAGCGGCCGTCCGACCACGTGCCGGTGACAGTAACGCTGGAGGTGTGAGCTTGGACCGTCATGCCCCGATGTGCAATTGCACATCGGGGAATGACGAGTGGTTCGTTCAACTACCCAGCTTCGCACCCGCCATCAGGATATCGCTGGCGATCTGGCTGGTACGGCCGGCGAATTCATCGCGCAGGCGGCGCGCGGCGGCGGGATCGCTTTCCAGCACGCGCTGAAACAGGCTGCGCGCGACGCGGATCACCGAAGAATGTTCCAGCGCGGTGGCCGTGGACGGCCGCTGCATCGCGACGACCAACGCAAGCTCGCCGATCAGTGCGCCGGGACCCGCGACGATTTCGGCGCCAGCGCCGTTTTCGATTCGGAACGCGCCGCGCTGAACGATAAATCCCGCGTCCGCATCGTCCCCTTCATTGAAGAGCAAGTCGCCGCGCGCGACATTGCGCTGCTCGGACCCGATCGCCAGCATGCGCAGCGCGTCCGTCCCCAACAGGCGCAATGTCGGGACGCGCTCGAGCAAGGCAACATCATCTTCGATCGACATGCAGAACCGGTGACCGGGCTAGTGCGGTGGTGCCGAAGTTCTCTTCATTTCCGCCGCAAGTCTTCCAAGAAAACATAAGAAAACTTCTGAATCAAAATCGCGCAGCATTTATCAATTGCTGGTGCCGTCGAAGCCGAAGTTCGCCCCGGCATTAGCCGCCGCAGCGGGTGAACTTCGGATTCGGACAGCAGGCTCCCATACCAATCGCGGCTCGACAGTATCAAGGTACCAGCTTGTAGCCGCCTGCTTCCGTCACCAATATTTCGGGATTGGCGGCATCTTTCTCGATCTTCTGACGCAGCCGGTAGATGTGGGTTTCCAGCGTATGCGTGGTGACCCCCGAATTATAGCCCCACACTTCCTGCAGCAGCGTCTCCCGCGACACCGGCAGCTGGCCGGCCCGGTAGAGGAAGCGCAGGATCGCGGTTTCCTTCTCGGTCAGCCGTACTTTCCTGGCGTTGGCGCCGGTCAGCATCTTGGAGCCGGGCCGAAAACTGTAGGGCCCGACCGAAAACACCGCGTCCTCGCTGGCTTCATGCTGGCGGAGCTGCGCCCGTATCCGCGCCAGCAGCACCGCGAAGCGAAATGGCTTTGCCACATAATCATTGGCGCCGGATTCGAGCCCGAGGATGGTGTCCGAGTCGGTATCGTGGCCAGTAAGCATGATGATGGGAGCCTTGAACCCGCCCTTGCGCAGGCTGCGCACGACTTCGCGGCCATCGGTATCGGGCAGTCCCACATCCATCAGCACGAGATCGGGAGCATCGGCCTTGGCGGCGCTGGCGCCTTTGGCCCCGGTATCGACGGCGGAGGCTTCAAATTCGTCGTGCAGCGACAACTGCTCCACCAACGTATCGCGCAGATCGGTATCGTCTTCCACGATCAGGATCTTGCGGGCATTGGCCATGGGTACAATCCTTTGGAGGCGGCGGGCGCGGAACGCTTTCGGCCGTGTCGGGGTCGGAAAATCTTGGTTCGTCGGTCTTGATTCATATTCAGGTAAGCGGCTGTTACAGATTCACAAGCCAAGACGCACTGTACTCCAGAATTCGCGGGCTTTTGGATGAATGTCCGGTAATGGCGTGAAATAGAACATTTACACGCGACCACCACCTGCAGAGACTTAGGAATTGCATGGAAATTCCTCATACTTCAATCACTTATCAGACAGTCGCGCGTGATCGGCCGGCTTCCGCGATCAGGATTAACGCCGCCGCCGGCGACCCGTGCCGGGGCTGGCTTACCGCCGACGGGCAGGCCATATCGGTCGCCCTGGGGCGCGGCGGCATCCGGGCCAACAAGCGCGAAGGCGATGGCGGAACCCCGAAGGGCACCTTTCGGCCCCGGCAATTGTGGTGGCGTGCCGACCGCCACCCGAGGCCACGCACATTCTTGCCCGTCCGCGCCATTCGGCTCGCGGACGCCTGGTGCGAAGATCCTCAAAGCCGCCATTACAACCAGCCGGTACGGCTCGATCCCGGTTGCGGCGGCGATCGACTGACGCGCGACGACCACCTCTATGATTTCATTGTCGAGATCGATCACAACAGTTCCCCGCGCATCGCCGGCCGCGGCAGCGCGGTATTCCTGCATTTGGCGCGCGAAAATTTCGGACCGACCGCAGGATGCGTGTCGATGCCGAAGCCGGCCATGCTGCGGTTGCTGGCGCGGCTGGGTCCCGAGACCAGAATCGTGATTGGATGAACGCTATTTGGGGGATATCGAAAGCCATGCTCGACAAAAATCAGATAGCGGCTGCATCACGGGCCCTGCAGGATCATTGGCGCGCCGGCACCAAGCTCGCAAGCCTCGACGCGTCACAGCGTCCTGGCGATCGCGCGGAAGGTTACGCGATCCAGGCGGCCATCGAACAATACTCGGCCGGAACGCTGTTCGGCTGGAAAATCGCAGCCACCAGCGAAGCTGGGCAAAAGCATATCAATGTCGATGGCCCGATGGCTGGACGCATCCTGCCCGAGACGGTGATTCCGGATGGCGGCACGGCTTCGATGGCGGGAAATGAAATGCGCGTCGCCGAGCCGGAATTCGCCTTTCGCATGGCAACCGATCTGCCGCCGCGATCGTCAGCCTATACGGTGCGAGAGGTTCTCGATGCGGTCGGCACACTTCATCCGGCGATCGAGATCCCCGATTCGAGGTTCGCGGATTTCGTCAGCGCCGGAGCCGCACAAATCATCGCGGACAATGCATGCGCGCACCTGTTCGTGCTCGGTGCGCCAACGGCGTCGAACTGGCGCGCGCTCGATCTGGTTGAGGAGAAACCGGTCATTACGCTGCGGGCCAGGCAATTCACCGGTCATGGAAAGAACGTGCTTGGCGACCCCAGGGTCGCCCTGACGTGGCTCGCCAACGAATTGCGTCAGCTTGGTGTGACGCTGAAAGCGGGACAGATCGTGACCACCGGCACCTGCCACGCCCCGCTGCCAATTCAGTCCGGCGATGTGTTCGATGCCGATTTCGGATCGATCGGCAGGGTGTCGGTGGCATTCAAATAGGTCGTTCCACGTCATTGCGAGCGCAAGCGAACCAATCCAGACTGTCTAACCGCGGAAACAATATGAATTGCTTCGTCGCTTCGCTCCTCGCAAAGACGAGGAATCACCGATGTCCGAAAATCGCCGAGCCGACCCGCACATGGGTGGCGCCGAACTGGATGGCGATCGCGAAGTCGGCGCTCATGCCCATCGACAGACCTTTCAGGCCGTTGCGCTCGGCGATCTTCGCGGTCAGCGCGAAATGCGGCGCCGGCGCGTCGTCGACCGGCGGAATGCACATCAGGCCGGAAATCGGCAAACCGTATTTTTCGCGGCAGCGGGCAATGAAGGCATCCGCCTCGGCGGGGGCGACGCCCGCCTTCTGCGGCTCCTCGCCGGTATTGAGCTGAACGAACAATTGCGGCCGGCGTTTTTGGGAATCGATCTCCTTGGCTAACGCCTCGCAAATACTCGGACGGTCGACCGAATGGATCGCGTCGAACAGCGCCACGGCCTCCCTGGCCTTGTTGGATTGCAGCGGCCCGATCAGATGCAGGGCGATGCCAGGATAAGCCGATATTAACCCTGGCCACTTCGCTTTGGCTTCCTGCACGCGATTTTCGCCGAATACCCGCTGCCCGGCCGCGATGACCGGCGCAATTGCGTCTGCATCGAACGTCTTGGAAACCGCGATCAGCGTCACCGAGGAGCGATCCCGGCGCGCGTGCTCGCAGGCGCGCGCGATGTCCTGCTCCACCGTGGACAGCCCGTTTGGTAAATGCGGAGTTATCGATACCGGGATTTCGGGCGTCATGTCGTCTATCAGCGGTAAATTTACGGGGTCGTTCGAATTTTACCAAATTCTGGAAAGGCTTCTTGAACCCCTCTCTCTAGCATGTGAGCCGGGGGATGAAGATGTCACGCGTTACTTTCAACCGCAAAAGGGTGAAACTCAAGAAGCTTCTTGGAATCCGCGCGCGGCTGGCGTTGCTGGCGCTGATCCTGGTGGCGCCCTTGATGTTGGAACGCGTCCGCTCGCTCGAGGACAACCGCGCCAAACAGGTCGCGCTAGCCTCCCAAGAATTCCTGAAACTCGCGCAGCATAGCGCTGATGCACAGCGCGAAATGATCGCCTCGGTCGAGACAGTGCTGAAATCGACGGCCTATATCCGCGCCTCGGTTGGCGTAGGTCGTAGTTGCGACATCCTGCGCGCCAGCCTGCCGGTCAATCTGCCGTGGATTCGCACTCTGCTGATTGTTGGCGGCGACGGACGCGTTCAATGCTCGACAAACAACATCTTTGTCGGTGTCGATCTCAGTGACCGGGCCTATCTCATGAAGGCGCGCGAGAGTCGCGAGATTGTCTTCAGCGACTTTCTGCTCGCCAAGCTTACCAACAACCCGGTCATGATGGCGGCGTATCCGGTCTCCGCCATCAATACAGATGCGGATTCCATCGTTCTCGCCGGCGTCAATCTCGACTGGATGTCGAAGATCATGAGCAATCTCGGCGGCCGCCCCGGCGTTTCGGCGGTTCTGATCGATAGCATCGGAACCGTGCTGGCGGCGCCGGCCGATCAGGTCAGCATGATCGGCCGGTCGCTTGACGCGGTACCATTGCTATCGGCCATCGCGGCAAAGGCGATCGATTCGGACCTGGTGGAAGGATCGCTTTCCTTCGTCGCCGTGGATGGCTCGAAGCGCGCGGTCAGTTTTGCGCGCATTGCCGGCACCGGATCGCGGCTGATCGTCAGCATCGACGAGACCAAGGTTTCTGCCGCCATCGACCGGGAGATTCGCACCGCCTATCTGCAGCTGGGGTTCGTCTGCCTGTTCGTGCTGCTCGGCGCATTGATCGCTGCCGAGAAGCTTATCATCCGGCCGATCGAGATGATGGCGGGGATGGCGAAACGGTTCGGCCAGGGCGACTGGTCGGTGCGCGCGGCGCGCAACCGCCTGCCGGCGGAATTCATTCCGCTGGCCCGCGCGCTCAACGCGATGGCGGCGCAGCTTGCCGAGCGCGAGCGCGAGCTGGTCGCCACCAACGAACGGCTGACCGTGATCGCCTCGATCGACATGCTGTCCGGCCTTGCCAACCGGCGCGGTTTCCAGAGCCGGCTCGACTTCGAATGGATGAAGGCCCAGCAATATGACAGCGAGCTGTCGCTGCTGATGATCGACGTCGATCACTTCAAGCTGTTCAACGACACTTACGGCCACCCCGAAGGCGACGTCTGCCTCTCCAGGCTCGGCGAAACGCTGTCCGGAGTTGCCGCCGAGACCATGGGCTTTGCCGGGCGCTATGGCGGCGAGGAATTCTGCCTGCTGCTGCCGAACACCGGCGCGGGCCGCGCACTGGAGATCGGCGAGATGGTGCGGGCGGCGGTCCAGAACCTCGCGATGCCTCACGCCACCAGCCTGCATCGAACCGTCACCGTCAGCGTTGGCGTCGCCTGCACCAAACCGAATGCCGCACAACAGCCGGGCGACCTGATCGAGGCCGCCGACGCAGCCCTCTATGCCGCCAAGCACCGCGGCCGCAACGCTGTGGTCGAGCATGGGTTCGTGCCGATCACGGACGGCGCGATCGCGATCGCGAGCTAGCCCACAGCCTGCTGACGATCGAGTTCGTTCTCGGTCACCACCCGGTTGCGTCCGGTTCCCTTGGCGCGGTAAAGCGCGCGATCGCAGCGATCGATCAGATCCGACATCGCCTCGCCCATCTGAAACTCCCCGACACCGATGGACACCGTGATGCTGGGAAGAACCTCCCCGGTCGAGCGGCGGGTGATGGAACACTCCGAGATGGAGCGGCGTATGCGCTCGGCAACCGCCGCGCAGGCGGCGAGGTTGGCACCCGGAAGCACGGCGATCAGCTCTTCGCCGCCGTAGCGCGCCGGCAGATCGATATCCCGGACCCGCTCCCGCAAGACCTTTGCCATCAATCGAAGCACCTGGTCGCCGACGCCGTGCCCGAAATTGTCGTTGAACGACTTGAAATGATCGATGTCGATCAGCAGGACGCTGAGCGGCTCGCCTTTTTCCATCGCCGCGATCTGGGCGACGCGAAAAAACTCATCGAGGGCATGGCGGTTTGGCAAACCCGTGAGCGCGTCGGTTCTGGCGCGCTCCTCCGATTTGCTCAGCGAGTCGCGGATCACGTCCAGCTCTCGCGTCGACTCGACGAAGCTCGCCTCCAGTTTGGTTGCACGTGTAACGGTTTTGGCCAGTTCGTTCAGCAGGTTTTCGACCAGCAGTTTTGGGTCAACCCCGACGACTTCGGTCTGGTCGGCGACATCGTTGATGGCCTTTATTTGCGAGCGGTTATCGGCGATCGCCACCGTCAGAAACTGCTTTGCGGAAGCCATGACCGTATGGAGCTGCTGCGAAACGTTGTTGAGATCTATTTCGCCGGTGGTGTGCGGTGCGACATAGGTCGCAAACAGGTCATGGTTGGTTGTGGTGTCGAACTTTCGCTTGTTGCCGACCAGAATATCGATCGCCCGTTTGAGATCGGGCGAGGTGCCGAGGGAATACTTGAACCAGGTGTGAAAATTGTTCGGCGTCGGCGGCACGCGCTGCTGCGCCATCGATCGCATGGCTTTTTCCGCGACGGCTGTCGCGTATTCGAAATCAACCTCTTCTAGCGCGGCGGCTGTCACGATTGGGTACGATCGGCTGTCTGCGAACAATTTCTGTTCTTCGACCACAGCGTCCCACGTAAGCGTTAACCGCACCTCATTAAGAGCTCCGTGATACTACTGGGTTGGTCGGGTGCGGTTGGTCGGGTGCTATGGCGGCGAGGAAGTTCTGCCTGCAGCCGCCGACACCAATCGCGTGCGCGGGCTAACCCGCGGCCAGCTGGCGATCGAGTTCGTTCTCGGTCACGACCCGGTTGCGTCCGGTTCTCTTGGCGAGATAAAGCGCGCGATCGCAGCGATCGATCAGATCCGCCATCGACTCGCCCAGCTGAAACTGTCCGACGCCGATCGAAACCGTGACGCTGGGAAGGATCTCCCCGGTCGAGCGGCGGGTGATGGAACACTCCGAGACCAGGCGTCGGATACGCTCGGCGACCGCCTCGCAGGTGGCGAGGTTGGCACCCGGAAGCACGGCGATGAGTTCTTCCCCGCCATAGCGGGCCGGCAGATCGTATTCCCGGACCCGCTCCCGCAGGACGTTCGCCATCAATCGAAGCACCTGGTCGCCGACGCCGTGCCCGAAATTGTCGTTGAACGATTTGAAATGATCGATGTCGATCAGCAGCACGCTGAGCGGCTCGCCTTTTTCCATCGCCGCGATCTGGGCGACGCGAAAGAATTCATCGAGGGCATGGCGGTTGGGCAAACCCGTCAGCGCGTCGGTCTTGGCACGCTCCTCCGACTTGTTCAGCGAATCGCGGATCGCGTCCAGCTCTCGCGTCGACTCGACGAAGCGCGCCTCCAGTTTCGTTGCGCGCGTGACCGCTTTGGCCAATTCACTCAGCAGATTTTCGATGAGCAGTTTTGGACCGACGGTTTCGCTGTCGTCGGTGGCATCGTTGATGGCCTGTATTTGCGAGCGGCTATCGGCGATGGCCACCGTGAGATAATGATTGGCGGAGGCGATGACCGAATGGAGCTGGTGCGAAACGTTGTTGAGATCGGTGTCGTCGGCGACGGCTTGCGATCCGACATAGGTCGCGAACAGGTCATGATTGGTGGTGGTGTCAAACTTTCGCTTGTTGCCGACCAGAATATCGATCGCCCGTTTGAGATCGGGTGAGGTGCCGAGCGAATACTTGAACCAGGTGTGAAAATTGTTCGGCGTCGGCGGTACGCGATTCTGCTCCATCGAGCGCACGGCTTTTTCCGCGACGACCGTCGCGTATTCGAAATCAACCTCGTCAATCACGTCGCGCGTCACGATTTGGAATGATCTCTTATCTGTGAGCCGGCTCTGGCTTCTCGGCCGCAACCTCCCATGGATCCGTTAATCGTGCCTCAATCTGACCGAGTCAAATGTTCCGGATAACCTCAAAAAGCCAACTGCCGCAGGCATTTTGTGAGATATTCGAATCGAGGTTTACGGAATTTTCGCCGTCGGCTAGCGCAAACGGCGGTGTTTCCGTTGCCTGCAACCCATTGACCCCTCGCGGTTTTTTATGGCCTAGTCCGCCGTCCCCAAGGTGGGCACCGAATCCCATAAAAAAGCCCTGCGATTCCATGACCTCCGAACGCTACAACGCACGTGAATCCGAGCCGCGCTGGCAACGCCAGTGGGACCAGAAGGCGATCTTCGCCTCCGGGAATGACGACCCGCGGCCGAAATATTACGTGCTCGAGATGTTCCCCTACCCGTCCGGGCGCATCCATATCGGGCATGTCCGCAACTACACGCTCGGCGACGTGCTGGCGCGCTTCATGCGGGCCAAGGGTTTCAACGTGCTGCACCCGATGGGCTGGGACGCGTTCGGGCTGCCGGCGGAAAACGCCGCGATCGAGCGCAAGGTCGCGCCGAAGGCGTGGACCTACGACAATATCGCCGCGATGAAAAAGCAGCTGCAATCGATCGGGCTGTCGCTGGACTGGACCCGCGAATTCGCGACCTGCGATCCCAGCTATTACAAGCACCAGCAGAAGCTGTTCAGCGACTTCCTGCGTGCAGGCCTCGCCGAACGCGAGAAGCGCAAGATCAACTGGGATCCGGTCGACATGACCGTGCTCGCCAATGAGCAGGTGATCGACGGCCGCGGCTGGCGCTCCGGCGCCATCGTCGAGCAGCGCGAGATGAATCAGTGGGTCTTCAAGATCTCAAAATATTCGCAGGAATTATTGGACGCGCTCGACACGCTGGATCGCTGGCCCGACAAGGTGCGGCTGATGCAGCGCAACTGGATCGGGCGTTCCGAGGGTATGCTGGTGCGCTTCGCGCTCGACCCCAAAACCTTGCCTGAAGGTTCAACGCCATCCGGCGAGACCGAGCTGAAGATTTTTACCACCCGGCACGACACGCTGTTCGGCGCCAAGTTCATGGCGATCGCGCCGGATCATCCATTGGCCCAGGCCGCGGCCGCGAAGAACCCGAAGCTCGCTGAATTCATCGCGGAAACAAAACGCATCGGCACGGCTCAGGAAATCATCGACACCGCCGAAAAGCAGGGTTTCGACACCGGCATCCGGGCGATCCATCCGTTCGATGAAAACTGGAAGCTGCCGGTCTATGTCGCCAATTTCGTGCTGATGGAATACGGCACCGGCGCGATCTTCGGCTGCCCCGCGCACGACCAGCGCGACCTCGACTTTGTCAATAAATACCGGCTGGGCAATACGCCCGTGGTCTGCCCGGAAGGCCAGGACCCGAAGACCTTCGTCATTACCGACACCGCCTATGACGGTGACGGCCGCATGATCAATTCGCGCTTCCTCGACGGCATGGCCATCGAGCAAGCCAAGGAAGAGGTGGCGAAACGTCTGGAGGCAACGCTGCGCGGCAATATGCCGGTCGGCGAGCGCCAGGTAAATTTCCGGCTGCGCGACTGGGGCATTTCCCGCCAGCGCTACTGGGGTTGCCCGATCCCGGTGATCCACTGCCCGACCTGCGATGTCGTGCCGGTGCCCGACAAGGACCTGCCGGTGGTGCTGCCCGAGGACGTGACGTTCGACAAACCCGGCAACGCCCTCGACCACCACCCGACCTGGAAGCACGTCGCCTGCCCGCAATGCGGGGCCAAGGCCACCCGCGAAACCGACACGATGGACACCTTCGTGGATTCGTCGTGGTACTTCGCGCGCTTCACCGATCCGTGGAACGAGAAGGCGCCGACCACCCGGGCGGTGGTGGACCGGCTGATGCCGGTCGACCAGTATATCGGCGGCGTCGAGCACGCGATCCTGCATTTGCTGTACGCCCGCTTCTTCACCCGCGCCATGAAGGCCACCGGTCACATCGGCATGGATGAGCCGTTCGCCGGCATGTTCACCCAGGGCATGGTGGTGCACGAGACCTATCAAAAGGCCGACGGCAGTTACGTCACACCGGCCGAGGTCAGAATCGAGACCGGCGGCAATGGCCGCATCTGGAGCGATGAGCGCGTGCAGGGCGCGTCGCGATTCGTGCAGCGGCTGTGGCGGCTGGTCAACGAGTCGGCCGAGATCGCCAAGGCGGCCCCGTCGACGCGGCCGGCGTCGTTCGGCGCCGACGCGCTGGCGATCCGCAAGGCGGCGCATGGCGCGCTGGACAAGGTCTCGACCGGGATCGAAAAGCTGCATTTCAACGTCTGCCTCGCCTACATCAGGGAATTCTCCAATGCGCTGGCCGAGGTGCTGGGACGCGAGGGGCAGCCCTCCCCCGATCTGGGATGGGCTACCCGCGAGGCCGCGGTCATCCTGGTTCATTTGTTCGCGCCGATGATGCCGCATCTGGCGGAGGAATGCTGGACGGTGCTGGGGCTGCCGGGTCTGATTTCCGAGGCCCATTGGCCCCAAATCGAACGCGATTTGCTGGTGG
>WNFF01001009.1_pt1 | contig 22726 bp, 31 predicted proteins | sample 5400441 | NCBI WGS metagenome assembly WNFF01 (sample SAMN13153345, study PRJNA577476) | soil metagenome | isolation source: 120 cm saprolite under Douglas fir tree site 2 hole 3 replicate 1 | place: USA:California | collected 2015-04-18
CACCCCCATCCGAAGTACGGTTGCTGAACTCATGCGTCTGTCCCCTTTCCGTGAGGTGGTTGATCGATACGCGCTTGTGATCCCGCCCGCGCCACCGCGGGCCCCGACGGCCCGGCTTTCCGCAAGAATCGGCAAGTGCATGGCCAAGGAGCCGAGGTGGGCTCGCGGGCGCGGTCTGGCCTTCCGGTGTAGACTTCGGTCGAGTCGACGACCGCGGCGCCCTCCGGTCTCTGGTCCGACGATTGGGGCAACCCGATGCTCGTTATCGGAACACACGATCCCTACCTCGTTGCCCTGTCCATCCTCGTCGCTTCCTTCGCGTCCTATACCGCCCTCGATCTCGCCGCGCGCGCGGCAGCCGCCCGGGGCCTCGCGCGTCGCCTGTGGCTGGTGGGGGCCGCGATCACGATGGGAGGCGGCATATGGTCGATGCACTTCGTCGCGATGCTCGCATTCATCATGCCGGTAACCCTCTCCTACGATGTCGGCCTGACCACCCTCTCGCTCGTGGTGGCGATCTTCGTGACCAGCGCCGGGTTCTATGTCATCAGCCGGCCGGCCGTCTCGCCGCTTCGCGTCGCTCTCAGCGGCATCTTCATGGGCGCCGGCATCGTCGCCATGCACTACACCGGCATGGCGGCCATGCGGGGGCACGCCACCCTCAGCTACGAGCGTCCGTTCGTCGCGCTCTCCGTGGTCATCGCGATCGGCGCGTCGACCGCGGCCCTGTGGCTGGCGTTCCGGACCCCGGATCTCGGGCAACGGCTCGTCGCCGCCGTCGTCATGGGCCTGGCCATCTCCGGGATGCACTACACCGCGATGCGCGCGGCCATCTTCACCATTCAAGGCCCGGTCCAGGATGGACGGTCCTCCGCGGGCCTCGATCAGACCGCCCTGGCCCTGGTGGTGGCCGGCACCACGTTCGTGCTGCTGGCCTTCGCGCTGAGCGCCTCCCTGTTCGAGCAGTCGTGCGCGGAGGAAGCGCTGCGCCAGGCGCGGGCCGATCTCGCCCACGTCAATCGGGTGACCACCATGGGGGCGCTGACCGCGTCCCTGGCCCACGAGGTGAATCAACCGATCACCGCCGTGGTCAGCAACGCCTATGCCTGCCTGCACTGGCTGGAGGGGGAGACCCCGAATCTCGCGGAAGCCCGCGCGGCCGCGATGAGCATCGTGGAGGATGGGACGCGGGCGGCGGACATCATCGACCGGACCCGCCGGCTCTTCAGGAAGAGCGCTCCGCAGCGGGAGCCGGTCGATCTCAACGAGGTCATCCGCGAGATGATCGTCCTCCTGCGCAGCGAGACGGCGCGTTACTCCATCTCGGTCCGGTCCGAGCTGGCCGCGCATCTTCCGCCCGTCATGGGGGATCGCGTGCAGCTGCAGCAGGTCATGATGAACCTCATGGTCAACGGCATCGACGCGATGAGGGACGTGGAGGGAGCGCGCGAGCTCGCCATCAAGTCACAGCGAGCGGACCGCGGACAGCTCACGGTGTGCGTCAGCGATACCGGCGTGGGGCTGCCCCCGCAGCAGGCGGACCAGATCTTCTCGCCTTCTTCACGACCAAGGCCCAGGGGACCGGGATGGGACTGTCCATCAGCCACTCCATCGTCGAATCGCACCACGGCCACCTGTGGGCCGCCGACAACTCTCCACGCGGCGCGCGCTTCCACGTCATGCTGCCCACCGCGGTCGACGCGTACGATTGACCCGCGACTACCGCGCCTCGATCACTCCCCGTAGCCGACCAGCTCCACGTAGCCGCGGCCCGCGATCGGGCGGCCGTGCGCGGCGCCCACGACGCCGACCGCGCCCTCCCAGTAGCGAGTGCCCACGATCAGCTCCTGGTCCGCCAGCCGCGGGGTGATCTGGAGGTCGAGCCCGGCGCCGGGGATGACGAGGCGCCAGCGGCTCGGGTAGCGCACGCGGCTCCGCGGGCTGGTCCAGTGGTCGAGCGCCTCGAGCGTCAGGTCAGAGGCGGCGAGCGGCCGCGTGGCGCCGTCGGTGGCGATCAGCGTGCCGGCGCTGTGGGCGTCGGCGGTGCCGTCGCGCCGGCGGAGTCGGTAAAGCATGACGTCGCGTCCGTCGTCGAGCTGGAGCGCGACCCAGTCCCAGCCGACCAGTTCCGGGCCGAGCGCGCTGGTGCTCCACTCGCGGTCCATCCACGCGAGACCGGAAACGGCAAGCGCCTCACCGCCCGCCCTCACGGTGCCGCGGGCCGTCATCCGCGATAGCGAGTAGTAGTAGGACGCGTTCCCCGGCTCGGGACCCTTCCGGCTGAGCCCGCGGTCGCCCTGGAGCGCCACCGGCTTCTCGCTCGCGAGAACCAGGTCGATGGCGACGTCTCCCTCGGCGGCGCGGAGCCGGACCGGCAGGCCGCCGGGCGCGTCGCTCTCCGCCGACCAGTCCTCGAGCCAGACGCGGAAGGGGCTCGCCTGCGCCCCGGCCAGCCCGAGCGCTTCCCGGTCGAGCCGGCTCCACGCGTGAAAGCGCCGACCCGCGGTGTCGGTGAGCGCGAAGTGCGCGAGGTAGAGCTGGCGGGCCGACCAGGCAGACGGGGATGGGGCGGAGCGGTCGGTGGCACGCGCCGCGGGCGGCGCCAGCGCGGTCCGGAAGAACGTGAGCTGGAACCCGAAGTGGCGCCCGGCCGCGGTCTCGAGATTCCCGGTGTAGTACCACCACTCGGTGCGGAACTCGGGGTGGGGCCCCGAGTCGGCGGGAAACGAGAATGGGCGCGGCGCGGTCGCGCGCGCGAAGCCGCTGAGGTCGCCCGAGCCGAGCGCCGCGCTCACCGCGAGGCTCGCCTGGACCCCGCCCCGCCCCGCGCGGTCATCGCCGGGCCAGAGGGCGTACGCGGCCACCGCCCCCACCGCGACGAGAGTCACCACCAGCAGGGCGACCGCGCGCCCGCCCCTACTCATCGCGGAGCGCGTCGGCGGGCCGCGCGCGCGCCATCCGCCACGCGGGATAGAGCCCGGCCAGCACCGCGGCCAGCGCCGACAGCGCCACGCCCTGGAGGAGGATCGCGGGCGACGGATCGATGGGCATGGTCCAGCCGAACGAGCGGCGGTTGATGACGAACACCAGGATCCCCGCCAGCATGAGCCCGCCGGGCACCGCGAGCACACCGGCCAGCAGGCCCATCAGGCCGGTCTCGGCGGTGACCAGCGCCCACACCTGGCGCGGGGTCAGGCCGAGGGTCCGGAGCACCGCGATCTCGCGGGCGCGCTCGAGCTGGAGCGCCATGAGCGCGGCGAGCATGCCGATGAAGGCGACCGCGGCGGTGAGCGTGCGCAGCACGGAGGTGATGGCGAAGGTGCGGTCGAAGATCTCGAGCGAGGCCTCGCGCAGCGCGCGGTTCGAGCGGACCACGACCACCTGGTCGCCGGCGGCGCGCTCCCGGAGCGCGGCCATCAGCGCGCCGAGGTCGGCCCCGGGCGCCGCCTCGATCGCGACGCCCGAGACCCGGCGGTCGTCCCAGAAGCGGTCGTAGGTCCGCCGGCTCATCACCACCACTCCCGCGCTCGAGCCGTAGTCGTAGAACACGCCGGCCACCCGGAAGTCGTGGCCGCCCCGGTCGGTGTGCAACCAGACCGCCTCGCCCACCCGCGCGCCGCGCCGGTTGGCGTAGGGCTCGGACACGATGACATCCTCGATGGCGCCAGGGCCGCGCGCGCCCCAGACCGCGTCCGAGCTCCCCTCGCGAAACCGCCAGCGCGGGGGCCGGGCGGGATCGACGTCGAGCGCGACCACCTGCACCGGGCCGCCGTTGCCCGGGACGAGGACGCTGCGCGACGTGCCCGCCCGCGCCACCCCCGGGGTAGCGGCGAGGCGCGCCACCAGCGCCGGATCGAGCGTCGCGTCCGGGCGGTTGCCCACCAGGCTCGGCGCCGACACGTACACGTCGGCGCGCAGGGTGCCCTCGAGCCAGCTCACCACCGCCTCGCGGAAGCTCGCGATCATGATCCCGACCCCGATGGCCGCCGACACCGCGATCATGAGGGCGGCGATGGCGACCGCGGTGCGGGAGAGCGACGCCACGATGCCGCGGGTGGCGAGCCGCCCGAGCGTGCCGAGCGCGGCCGCCGCCACCGGGTGGAGGAGCCGCAACAGCCCGAGCGCGGCGGCCGGCGCGACGAGAGCGCACCCGATCATCAGGACGAACAGGCCGGCGAAGCCCCCCGCGATGCCGCCGGGCAGGGCCAGGATCCCGGCGCCGCCGGCCAGCAGCCCGCCGCCGAGCCAGGTCACGCGTGGGACCATCCGCCGCGCGCCGCTCTCGAGCGCGCCGCGGCTCATCACCACCCGCGGCGGCGCGCCCGTCGCCTCGAGCGCGGGCGCGAGCGCGGCGGCGAGCGTCGCGCCGACGCCCAGGAGCACGCCCTTGGCGAGGGCGAGTGGGTCCAGCACCACGTCGCGCACCGAGAGCACGAAGTAGAGATCGTTGATCGTGCGCGTCACCAGCGAGAGCAGCCCGCGGGCGAGGGCCAGGGCCAGGCCGAGGCCCACCGCGGTCCCCGCCACCCCGATCAGGGCGGCCTCGGTCATCACGAGCGCGAAGATCTCGGCCCGCGTCACGCCGATGGCGCGAAGGGCGCCGATCAGCGGGCGGCGCTGCACCACCGAGAAGGTCATCGTCTGGTAGATGAGGAACATCCCGACCACCAGGGCGAGGAGCGACAGCGCGGTCAGATTCCACTGAAAGGCGCGGATCATCTGAGCGGTGGTGCCCGCCCGCGCGCCCGCGGCGACCAGCTCCGCCCCGGGCGGCAGGGCCCCCGCGATGCGGCCGAGCAGCGCCCGCCCGGCCTCGTCGTCGGCGACGATCAGATCGATGCGGCCGAGCCGCCCCGCCGCGCCGAAGATCTCCTGGGCGGTCGAGATATCGGTGACGAGCAGGCCGTCGAGGGCGCGGGCGCTCGCCTCATCGCCCGGGTCGAGCAGCCCCGCCACCGTCAGCTCGCGACGGATGCCCGCGGCGCGGACCGCGAGCCGATCCCCCACCCCGATGCCCAGTTCGCGCCCGGTCGGCCGGGCCATCAGGATCGTACCCGAGCGCGTGACGAGCGCGGCGACCGTGGAGAGGCGGTCGCGCGGCGGCGGGTCGCGGCGCTCGCCCGCCGCGGCGCCGGGAGGGCTCGATCCGCTCTCGGCGGTCCCCGCCGTCCGGACCCCTTCGGCGTCCAGGTACGGGCGGAACGGGGCCTCCGCGAACGGATCGACGCCGAGCACGGTGAAGGTCCGGCCAGGCCGGTCGGCTGTCGCGACGTCCCCGGACAGGACCGGGGCGGCGAGGCGCGCGCCCAGGTCGACCTTCAGGACCCGGTAGAAGTCGTCGGGCAGGCCGGACGGGCCGCCGACGACCTGATGGGTCGCGCGCCCGGTGACCGCCACGGTGGCCAGCGAGAACGCCCGCCGCGCGCTCTCGTTGGCGAGATCGATCGAGACCGCGACCGCCACCCCGAGCGCGATGCCGAGCACCGCGAGACCGAGCTGCCACGGATGCCGCGCGAGATGGCGGACGGCGATCCGGGCGAGCTGCCGCGTCATCAAGCGCCCCGGGCCGAGGCTCCGCTCCGGCCCGGGGCGCCGGCCGCGGCCGGCGCCTCGACGAGCCGGCCGCGCTGAACGTCGAAGATGCGGTCGGCCACCCCGACGACCTCGCGGCTGTGCGTCACCATGACCACCGTCTTGCCGGCCTCCCGCGCGAGGCCGTCGAGCAGCGCCAGCACCGTCGCCGCGGTCTCGGCGTCCAGCGTGCCGGTGGGCTCGTCGGCCAGGATCAGCGCGGGGTCGTGGACCAGCGCCCGCGCGATGGCCACCCGCTGCTGCTCGCCGCCGGACAGTCGCTCCGGCCGGCTCGCTCCCCGGTCGCCGAGGCCGACGCGCTCGAGGAGCCCGCGCGCCCGCGCCACGCCCGCCGCGTCGGCCTTGCCGTTCAGCTCGAGGGGCAGGAGCAGGTTCTCCTCGACGGAGAGGAGGGGGATCAGGTTGAAGAACTGGAAGACGAACCCGATGCGGCGGCGGCGGAATCGGGTGCGCGCGTCCTCGTCGAGCGCGGTGAGGTCGGTGCCGTCGACCACCACGCGACCGGAGGTCGGGCGGTCGATGCCCGCGATCAGGTTGAGCAGCGTGGACTTGCCCGACCCGCTCCGCCCGACGAGGACCACGATCTCCGCGGGCGCGATCGCGACCGAGACGTCGCTCAGCACGGCCCGCTCGGAGTCGCCCTCGCGGTAGGTCTTGCCGACGTGGAGGAGCTCGACCGCGGGTCCGGGCATGCCCCGCCATTGTACAGGCCCGGCGGCCGGCTACGACCGTCGCGTCAGGGGGTGTCGGCCTCGTGCCACTGGCCGTACTGCAGACCGATCCACACCACTCCGGAGACCGCCCACACCACGAGCGCCCACAGCGTGCTCCGGAGCAGCGCGGCCCGGCCGACGTCGCGCTCCACCAGCAGCCACAGCAGCCCCCCCGCGATGGCGAAGACCGCGCCGACCCGGAGCCATTCCTTGAGCCAGAGCCGCACGGCTCAGGCTCCTCTCGTGGCCAGCTCGTCCAGGCGGGGAACCGGGCTCTCGTGCCGCTCGACGGGTGCGCGGTGGCCGTTGCCGAGTCCACCTCGCGGCGCGGCGGGGGGCGCCTGGAGGGGATAGCCGCGCCGGCGCCAGGCGGGCAGGCCGCCGGCGAGAGGTCGCACCCTCTCGAACCCGACGCGGCGCAGTCCCAGCGCCACGTTCGTGTGCGGGGTCGCGCGCTCGCCCCGCGCCGGTTTGAGGCGGCGACCGTACACCACCACCATGGCGTCCCGCGGGAGCTCCCGGAGTCGCCGCCACAGCGCGCCCGATTCCACCCAGAGCGCGCCGGGGAGCATGTAGGGGTGGGACGCCACGTCGGCGGCGCCCCGGAGGTCGAGGATGGTGACCCGCTCGCCCCGGTCGAGCCGCGCCTTCAGGTCATCGCAGGTGATCCGGGCCCTCTGCAGCATCCGCAGCATGCGATGCCGTCGAGCGCGCCGGACGACCAGGTAGAGGAGCAGGGCCGCGAGCAGGAAGCCGGTCAGCCGGATGCCGAAGCGCATCGCGAGATCCACCAGCGCGTCGCCCAGCAGGTACCCGAGCCCGGTCCAGATCCCGGCCCACGCGAGGGCGCTGACCGCTCCGAAGCCGAGGAAGCGCGCGACGCCCACCCGGGTCGCGCCGGCCAGGCCGGCGGCCACCGGATTCAGCTCGGGCAGGAAGCGGGCGGTGACCTGGAACTTCCCCGCGTGAGCGAGGAAGCCATCCTGGGCCCGCCGGACGCGCGCCTTGGCCCGGGGCGAGAGCCGGCCGAGCAGCGCCAGCACGCCTGCCCCGCGCCACCGGCCCAGGCCGTACCAGCCGAGATCCGCGCAGAGGGTGGCCACGATGGCGACGGCGAAGATCTCGACGATGCTCACCCGGCCGCTCGCGGCCAGCGCTCCCGCCGCGAGCAGCCCGGGAACGACCGGCACCGGCACGCCACTCTGATTGGCCAGCACCCAGCCGAACAACACCCACTCGACGTGGTCGAGGATCACCGGCATGTCTGCCACCCCCCTTGTCGCTCTTGAGATGCGGTTGACCACCTCCTCGTGTCGGGTCGCCTCGCCATCCCCGCAAGAACGCGACAGGGTTCTCCGCTCACCCCGGGCCGGTCGCCACCGCCGCGGTCCTTCGTCCCAACAGGATCAGGGCCACCGCGAGGGCGAGGATGAGCACGGTGAGCACGGCCAGCTCGACCGCGAACTGCTGGGGCGCGAGCGCCACCTTCTCGTGCATCCCGTCGAACTCCGCGGTCAAGACCAGCACGCGCCGGATGGCGGAGATGAGGCCGACGAGGAGGAACGGCTCGGGGACGAGGGTGTGCTCGCGCAGCGAGACCTGCACCGTGTAGAGCAGCTCGACGATGAGCAGGATGAGCAGGATCCGGTCCAGCAGCTCGATCGTGCTGATCCTCCCGCCCACCACGCCCTGCCAGAAGGCGATGACGCTCTTGGCGAGCAGGGTGACCGCGCTGGCCGCGAGGAGGCATCCGAGCCCGATGTAGACGAAGTCCTCGGTCGCGGTGAAGGCGCGCGCGATCCACGCGAGATGCTCGGGTCGACGCGATACGGCCATCAGGGCCAGGGCGCCCAGAGGTCCCACGTGCCGGTATCGTAGTCGAGGTGCTCCTGCATCGCGACCAGCTCGTCGCTCTCCCGGCGCTTCTCGAGCGCGAGCTGATACTGCTCCGCGGTCCCGACGTAGAGGCACTTGCACACCTCGGGGTCGGCGTAGAGATAGTAGAGGCGTCCGGCTCGCCGGTGGGCGACCATGCGTCGCGCCGGCGTGAGCCTCTCGAGATGGGCCGCCTTGGCCGGGCTGTCGGCGACCATCTTCTGGAACCCCGCCGCGGCCAGGAACTGCTCGGTGGTCGCCGTCGTCCACGGGCCGTCGGCCATGAAGTCGAACGATCCCACCGCCACCCGATACACCGGCCCGTTGCCCGCGACCCGCAGATCGAAGAAGGCGCGGCCGCCGGCGCGGACGGTGTCCCCCACCGGCTGGACGACGCTCGCGCCCGGGCGCCCGGCCGCGTCGAGCTGGCTGATCCGTAGCTGGACGTTCACCGCGTCTTCCGGGTAGTCGTTGTAGACGTACCCGACGATACGGGACTGACCCGGCTCGGTGGCGCCCACGCTCCACTCGACGCGGAGGAATCCGTCTACCCGCGCCGGACCGTCGACCGCTCGACCCATCATCGGCCCGTCCGCCGTGCTCCCGGCGCCGGCCACACCCCGGCCCACGCCCGGCGCCAGTACCAGGCCTACCGCGAGCAACAAGGCCGTCGTTACCGCCCCGTGGTTCGATGCCACGATGCGTTCCCCCTGTGTTCGTCTCGGTTATCGAGCCGCATGATCCCGCTCGGCCTTTCGCCGGGATCCCGGCGGATCGGCCGCCCGCACCGGCCCCGCCCCCGCCCTGGTCCGCCCGATCGCGGACGCGATCTCGCCGAGGTCCGTCGGGGTGAGCGGGATCGCGGCCGCTTCGATCCAGCCGTCCACCTGCTCCGCCGTGCGCGCCCCGACGATGGCGCCGGTCACTCCCGGCCACGCGAGGGTCCACGCGATGGCGATGGACGACACCGACGTGCCGTGCCGGGCCGCGATCGGCCGCAGCGCGTCCCGCAGGGCCAGGTTCCGTCCGAGCCGAGGCGGGCGAAAGTCGGGCGCGTTGCGGCGCCAGTCGTCCGGGGCGAGCGCCGCGACGCGCCCGGCGGTGAAGGTATCCGTCAACAGGCCGGACTGCATCGGGCTGTAGACGATGACGCCGGTGTCGTGGCTCGCGCACCAGGGGATCTCCCGCCTCCCCGCCGCGCGATTGATCAGCGAGAAGGGCGGCTGCAGCGAGTCGACGTGGCGGATCGCCTCGCACCGGTCGAGCAGCCTCGTGTCGAAGTTCGAGACCCCCGCGGCGCGGACCTTTCCTTCCTCGACGAGCTTGACCATGGCGGCCCACGAATCCTCGAGGAACGTCCCGGTCTCGTCCGGCCAGTGGAACTGGTACAGGTCGATGCGCTCCACCCCGAGCCTCCGCAGCGACGCTTCGCATTCGCGCCGGATCGACTCGGGCTTCAGCACCTGACGCGGAGCCGCCATCGGATGCTGCTCGTCCCAGATCATTCCGCACTTGGTGAAGATGAGCGGACGCTCGCCCGGCGGGAGCTCGTGAACCAGCCGCCCCACCAGCTCCTCGGAATGCCCGAGCCCGTACACCGCGGCGGTGTCGATCCAGTTGACTCCCCGCTCCAGCGCGTGGCGCATGGTGGCCAGCGACTCCGCGTCGTCCTGCGGGCCCCAGCCGAACGACCAGCCGCCGCCTCCGACCGCCCACGATCCGAATCCAACCCGAGTGATGCGCAATCCGCTGCGGCCCAGCGGACGCGTCGGTAGTGTGTTCGTCACGCCAGTCTCCTTTCCTGTCTTGCCGGTGTGATCGAGCGCGGGGCTCACCAGGGTCCCCAGGACTCCGCGAACAGGCTGGCGGCCTCGTTCTCCTCGGCCGCGGTCTGTCGCTCCCGCGCCAGCTTCTGCTCGAACCCGAGCCTCGCGTACTCCTGGTACTGGGCCTCGCTCCCGATGTAGAAGCACCGGCAGAACCGGGCGTCCGGCCACACGTAGTAGGGCTGACCGAGCCGGGTGTAGACGAGGATCCTCCGCTGGGTCATCGCCTCCAGCGAGGCCTGCTTCTCGGGAGTGTCCGCGAGCCGCATCGTGAAGCCGGCGGCCCGGAGGCCTTCCTCGTTCGCCTGGGCGTAGCGCTGCGCGTAGGACGCGCACCCGGTCAGCCCGATGGCCATCGAGACGAGCAGGATCCGCGCGCTCACCCGGGTCAGAACCAGGGCCACGGGTCCCAGATCCCCCAGTTCAACGTGGCGCTCAGGTTGTCCTGGGCCGCCATCAATTCCTCGTCGGCTCGGCGCTGCGCGAGCACGAGCCGCTGATACTCCTGGTACTGAGACTCGGTGCCCACGTACAGGCAGCGGCACGCCTCCGGGTCCGCGTAGACGTAGTAGAGCTGGCCCCCGCGCTCCTGGGGGAGGAGCGTCCGGGGCTTCAGGGCCTGCAGGCTGGCGAGCTTCTCGGGCGTGTCACCGAGCTTCATGACGAAGCCGGCCGCCGCGAGGACTTGCTCGGTATCGAGCGTCGCGTGGCGTTGGATGGTGGCGCACCCGCCGAGCGCGACGACCGCGCACGCGAGCGCGAGCACCCTCCGCGTCCGGCTGGTCAGACGCGGGTTGGTTCGCTGGCGCACGGCTCGTACCGACTCCCCGGGATCCCGCCGCGCTCCACCACCAGGACCTTGCGCCAGAACAGGATGGCGCGAGCCCACCCTGGTACGGACGCCGCTTCGGATCTCATCGCTCGCGTCTCCTCACCCGGCCAACCCGATCACCACGGAGACGATCAGGAGCCGGACTCCGACCCAGATCACGTGCCGCGCGCCCCGCGCTAGAACCATGGCCACGGACCCCACTCGCCGCCCCACCCCATGGTGGCGTTCCGGTACTCCCAAGCCGCGCTCAGCCGCTCGTCGGCGAGCTGCTTCTCGAACTCGAGTCGCCGGTACTCCTGATACTGGCCCTCCGTCCCCTCGTACAGGCAGCCACAGCCCCGGGGATCCGCGTACACGTAACGCATCTGCCCGTCACGCGGCGCGGGGACCAGGGTTCGCGGCGGCAGGCTTTGAAGGGTCGTGAGGGTCTCCGGCGTGTCGGCGAGCTTCATCTGGAAGCCGGCCGCCGACAGGATCCGCTCGGTCGCCACCGGCCCGTACCCCACGGTGGCGCATCCGCCCAGCCCCATCAGAATCGCGGCGACGACGACCGCCCCGCTCCATCCCCGATGTCCGTTCATGGTGTCCTCACGCTTGAGACGACCGCACGGGGGTCCGGGCACTATCCCTGACGCCTTTCCGGCAAGAACGCGGAAGGACCGCCTCGGGCCCTGCGCGTTTCTTGCGCGAATCCCTCTCGGCCCCGGCCGGCCCCGCCCCGGCCGCATCTGACTGGAGAACCCGGCCGGAGGAGGGCCGACACCAATGGACGCGATCAAGCACGCACTGCAGGAGCGGCTGGAGGAGACGATCGAGCGCCTGAAGGGGCTGGGCGGCGCGGTGGCATTCGAGGACTACCCCGGCGCCCTGGAAGACGACGGCCAGGGCGACGCGGGCAGCGACGGGGCCAGCATCGGCGAGGAGCGCGAGCTGGCGTTCGAGGTTCGCGGCCGCCTCGTAGAGCGGGCCAACCGGCTCGCGGAGGCGCTGGACCGCCTCCGCTTCGGCGAGTACGGGACCTGCCGGATCTGCGGAGAGTCGATCGCGGCCGGCCGCCTCCGGGCGATCCCGGAGGTCACGACCTGCGTGGCCTGTCAGGATGCCGAGGAGCGGCGGGCGCGCGTGTCGACGGAGCGCGTGGGCGCGCGCTGAGCCTCAGGAGCCCGGTACCACCGGTACCCAGGATTCCGGGCAGGTTCCGACGCTCGGGTAGTACGCCCCGTAGCTCGGGCAGTAGTACCAGTAGCCCGGAGTCGCGTACGGGTAGTAGCCGTAGTACGGATAGAAGGGCGCGACGCCGAACCCGAAGCCGCCGCGTCCGACGAAGCCATGGTGACCGTCAAACCCATGGTGCCCGACGAAGCCGGGATGGCCGACGAACCCGTGGTGCCCGGCGAAGCCGCCGGGGTGACCACCCCCGTGGCCGCCGCCCCTCGCCCAGGCCGGGCCGGGCGCGATTGCCGCCAGCACGATCGCCAACACCGCGAGGGCCAGGACTGTCACCTTTCTCGACGCTCTGATCTTGTTCACGGTGACACCTCACTTTCTCCTCTCACCCCATGAGACGCCCCCGCGGCGGCGAGCATTCACCGCACGATCCGGCTAGCGCCAGAGGTTGACCTTGGCCAGATCGACGATCGTAGAGCCCGTTGATCAGGTGCAGGTTGCCGGGGCCGCAGCTGCCCGCGCAGACCGCCAGCCGTCCGGTGAGGTGCGCCTCCGCCCCCGCCGCGAAGGCGGCGGTCTCCTCGTGGCGCACCGCGGTCCAGTCCATGCCCTCGCGGTCGCGGATCGAGTCGGTGATGCCGTTGAGCGAGTCGCCCGCCACCCCGTAGATCCGTCGCACCCCGTGGGCCGCCAGCGTGTCCACCAGCGCGTCCGCCACCCGCTTCCCCATCGGTCAGCCCTCCGGGCGCGTCGCGAGGCGATCTGCCGGGCGCGCGCCGATCCGGGTCGTCTCAGCGACCGTGCCCACCGCCTCCGCCTCCGTGAAACCCGCCCCCGCCGTGGAACCCGCCCCCGCCGTGGACGGCCCCGCCCCCGTGGAAGCCCCCCGCCGCGACCCCGCCACCGCGAGGTCCTCCGTGGAACCCGCCGAACCGTTGCGCTCCTAGCTCGCGGGCGTGGTGCCATTGCTCGTGCTCGGTGGTCGACCCGCGGACGCCATCCCAGCCGCCGGCGCCGTTGTGCTGCAGCCACTGGCCGCCGTCCCGCCGGTACACGTGGCCGTCGCGCCCCGCGTACGCGTCGATCCCGGATCGCCCGACGCGACCGCTCCCGAAACGTCCCCCGAGAGGACCGGCTCGTCCCGTGAAGCGTGCGCCGGGACCCCAGTGATGGAAGACGTTCACGTGACCGATGTCGTGGTGCCGGAAATGATGGCGGAAGTGATCCCGGAACGCGAAGCCGAACTCGAATCCGGTGAAGATGTCGACGTCGAAGCCCAGGTCGAGCGGGCCCCAGCCCCAGGTGTCCGGCCCCGGATACCAGACATCCCCCGCCCAGTCGGTGTAGTCATAGCCGGTGCCGTAGACCACGATCGGACCCGGTCCCACCACCGCGCCCAGATAGCCCGGCGTGTATCCCGTGTACACCACGTCGGGCGTCGAGCCGTACACGTACACGTAGGTCACGAAGTGAAGCGGCGAGCTGGCCGGAATCGTGTAGATCACGGGGGGCACGCTGATGGCCACCGCCCACGGCCCCGCCGGCGCCGGCCCGACGAACCACACCCCGCTCTGGAGCGCGTAGTACGTCGAGGCGTCGACGCGGATCACCGGCACCGACGCGTTGACCGCGTATTGCAGCGGGGTGCCTGCGATGGCCTTGAGCTGTGGCGGCCCGTCGTAGCGCACGTCGAGCTTCGTCTGAGTCCGACTGATCGCGGCCGTCTGCGGGATGTCGTTGGCGATCAACGCCTCCCGCGCCTCGGGCGTCCCGGGGACGGATGCGAGCACGTCACCCCGGGGATGGCTCTCCGGGATTGCCGCGAAGTCCTTCGGGAGCTGGTCGCCGCTCACGAACTGCCAGGGCCCTCCGAGCGCCCTGGCGCGGAACCACCGGCCCGAGAGCAGCACGTAGTACGCCTGTTCGGCTGGGTAGAGGAAGAGGTCCTCGTCGGTGTTCGTCACCTCGAGCAGGCCGGTGGAGGCCACCGGTGCGAAGGCCGGCTCACCCTTCACCATCAGGAGCTCGGCCGGGGTCGTGCTCACGTAGACGGTCGGCGTGTCTCCCGCCTGGAGAATGGGCGCGAGGTCGGGCGGCTCGTTGTCGAGGAGATCCACCTGCCCGCCCTGGACCGCGGCCTCCTTGGCCGCGTCGAGCACCGCGGACGGGTCGCTCACCGCGGCCCAGGGCCCGTCGAGCTTGGGAGCCGCGAGCCACTGGTTCCGGAGCCACAGGTAGTAGCGGCCCGCCGCCCGGTCGAGCAGGAGCAGCACCCGCGTGTTGATCACCCGCAGGTATGCCGAGCCCGCGACCGGCCGCAGGACGGGCTGACCGTCGACGCGGACGAGCAGCGCGGGCACCTGGCTGACGATGATGCGCGGCGGGTCGTTCCGGACCGCGACGACGCGGTCGGGGTCCTCGGCCCGCTCCACCTCGAGCTCGGCCTGGAGGCGATCGAGCGCGATCGTCAGCGGCGCCTCCGAGAACGCTCGCTGGAGGGCCGCCTGGTAGCCGGCTCCGTCGCCCGGCACCGTCGGGAAGTCGACCCGGGAGACGGTCAGGTCCTCGAGGGTGACCATCCGGGATTCCTTGTCGACCTGGGTCCGGGCGGTGAACCAGATCACCCCATATCGGGGCGCCGGCGACGCCTGGCTCTCCACCGCCACCGCGGACCGGCCGTCGAGGCGCCCCTGCTCCCATCGCTCGTACTGGGGCTGGAAGATCGAGAACGTGTTGTCGCCGCTGACGAGCTCGCGCGGCCACGCGTCCTCCGTCGGGTCGGTCGCGATCGGTCCCACCTCCGGCGGGATCGGCGGCGACGCGGTCGTGCATGCGGCGAGGCTCGGCGCGACCAGGAGCGCGCCGAGAAGGACGGGGAGTAGGCGGCTCATCGTCGTCTCCCCTATCTCGCCGCGGGGTCGGCGAAGTCGAACGAGAACGACGCCACCGCCACCCGGTACGAGCGACGGTGGTCGGGCACCTGGACGTCAAAGCGCATCCGGCCCTGGCCCGGCACCCGCTCGAGGGTGGGCCCGATCACGGTCGAGACCGTCTCGCCCGCCGCGTCGAGCTCGATGACCCGGAGCTGCACGTTCAGGGCGGTGCGCCCGAAGTCGTTGTGCACGGAGCCCTCGAGCCGTGAGCGGCCAGACCGCCCCGGGCTCGCGACCCACTCCACCCGGAAGAGCTGGTCGGGGCGCGCGGACGCGTCCTCGAACAGCGCGGCCAGCGCCGGATCATCGTCCTCGCCGGCCGCGGCCTGCCCGACCCCGGGCATCCCGATCATGAGTCCCGTCACCAGTGAGACCGCCGCCACGCGCCACGCCTTGCCGTTCATCTGAGACCTCCCGTCACGCTGGATACTCGTGCCCTTGTGACGGGCGCGCTCGGGATGCCGCCGTGGCCGGCGCGGAGTTCCCGCAAGAGTGCGCGACACGCTTGTCGGATCTTGCGGAAAGGGCCCGGATCTCGATCCGGACGCGATCGGGATCTCGTCGAATGATCCGATGCCTGAGCCGCGACCGGGATGGTTCTGCGGGGCCCTGCTGGCGACCCTCGACGCCTCCGAGGGACGGCGCCGCCGGCGCAAGCGCGACACCACCCCGGATGCCATCGGCCTGGCCCTCAAGCGCGCGTTGCTCGAGGCGGCGACCGCGGACGATCCCGACCCGGACGACTTCGAGGCCTGGCTCCTCGACCGCTGTCTCCGGGGGGCCGACCCGACCGCCCGGGGGGCGCGGATGGCGATGGCGCGCGACATCCTGGCCGAGTGGCGGCTGGCCGCCGCTTCCCCGGCCTTCCGCGAGTGGCTCGAAGCCGGCGCGCCGTCCGAGGATCGGGACGGGGCCGGCTAGGAGCTTGATCGCTAGGGGTGCATGCGGGCGCCCTTGGTGATCTTGTCGACCACCTTCTTGTCCTCGCGCAGGGCGAGCCCGACCACGTTCATCTCCTCGGGACGGCAGCGCTTCACCGTTTCCCGGTTGGCCGCGTCGTGGTCGGTCTTGAACATGTCCTCGATGTAGAGGGAGAGCCGGACCCCGCGCTCCATCGCGCGGTGATAGATCGTCCGCACCGTGTCGGCATCGGCGCCGAGCACGATCATGGGCTGGATCGCGAGCGGGTTGTAGGTGTTGCCGGCCGCGTCCTCGTACACCTCCCCGAGCAGCCCTTCGCTCGCGCCGACGATCCCGCTGGTCAGAAACGCGGTGACGTTCAGCTTCTGCCACACCGCCAGGTCCTCGCGAATCACGATCGCGATCTTCGTATCGAACATGCGCCCTAGACTAGCAGAGTCAGAGCGTGCCCGCGCTCGACCGCGTCGTCCCGGTCTCCAGGACGTGGATCTCCGCCTCTCCCGCCTCGTCCGCGAGCAGGACGAACAGGTAGATCCGATCGCCGATCAGCTTGGCCTCGCGAAGCGACACCACCGTCGGCGTGAAGGCGACCGCGTGGGCCGCGACGTCGTCGACCGCCGCCCGGATCGCCCGCTCCAGGGTCTCCTTGTCGGTCGCCTGATCGGCCGAGATCGAGGTCAGCGCCTCGATGACGTACGCGGCGGCGGGGCGGGCCGTGCACAGGACGGCCAGCCCGAGGGTTACCACGATCGAGAGTGTGCGAATCGTCGGCATGTCGTTCCTCCTCGCATTTCTGGCCGGCGCGGGCGGCTCAGCGCCCGATCGCCCGGTCCAGGCCGCGCGACTGGATACCCTGGGTGACATCGTGATCGAGGTCTGGACGACGCGTGGGATCCGGCCGGCTCTCCCGGCCGAGCGCGTCGGCCTTGCGCCGCGACTCGATGGCCTGGAGGGCCTGCGTCGTATCCGCGTTCACGTCGGGCGGGGCGATCGGCAGATCGACCGGCGGCGCGGCCCCGTAGCCCAGCTCGAGGTCGAGCGCGCCCGGAGCGGCGCCACCCGTCCCGCGGCCGTCCCCGAGCGACGCGCACCCGGTCAGCGCCAGCGCCGCCGCGATGCCGAGCCCCCACCGCCCGAGCCGGATCCTCACTGGGGCACCGCCCACGCGTTGAACGACGCCCAGAAGTCGTTCAGGACGATCTGGCGCGTGCCGCCGTCGTCGTAGAGGCGGATCGAGCCCTCGTAGGGACCCGGCTGCATCTCAAAGGTGGCCTGCCCGTTGCGGACCGTCACCGTTCCCCAGGCCATGTTCGGCCCCCACGCCGCGATCAGCGTCCCACCCGGGTTGATCGTCAGGTAGAACGGCTCGTCGCCCGGAGTCACGGTGCCCGCCCACTTCCCGGCGATCACGCCGGTGTCGGCGATCGGCGCGCCGGCCGCGCCGGGCATGGACGCACAGCCGGCCGCGCCGACGAGGATCGCGATCAGGACAATGGAGGGAACGAGGCGGGTCATCGCTACGGCCCCGGGTCGAAGCAGGTGGAGACGGCTCCGCCGATGCAGACGCACTCGATCGGCTCGCCGTGCGGGCCGTGGGCGATGACCACGCTGCTCGCGCAGTCGGGCGAGGGGCGCGGCCGCCCGGTGACGCGCAGCGCGAGCACGCCCACCAGCAGGACCAGCCCGGCCATCACGCACCAGAACAGCTTCACCGCGTCCTCAGAGAGCCCGCAGGAAGGCCACGAGGTCGGTCTTCTCGGCCGGGGTCAGCTGGGTGCCCAGGACCAGGTTGAAGAACTCCACCGTGTCGTCGAGGGTCAGGAGGCGGCCATCGTGCATGTAGGGCGGCGAGTCCTTGATCCCGCGCAGCGGGAACGTCTTGATCGGCCCGTCGCCGATGGCCCGCATGTTGTTGATCGTCACCGGCTTGAAGAAGCGCTCGGCCTGCAGGTTGTGCAACAGGTTGTCCGTGTAGTACGGGGGCACGTGGCAGCTCGCGCAGGTGCCCTTGCCGAAGAAGACGGCTTGCCCGCGCAGCTCGGCCGGCGTCGCCTTCTTGGGGTCGAGCTTGCCGTAGACGTCCAGCTTCGGCGCGGGGGGGAAGTCCAGGATCTCCTGGAACTCGGCCATGAAGTGGACCTGGCTCCCGCGCTCGAGGATATTGACGCCCTTCTTGGTCGCGATCACCGGATCGCCGTCGAAGTACGCGGCCCGCTGCTCGAACTCGGTGAAGTCCTCCACCGTCTTCAGCGCGCGCTGGGAGCCGAACAGCCGCTGGATGTTCACCCCGCGGAGCGACGTCGTCTCGATCCGATGGCGGAACTCCTGCGGCCGGATGTCGCCCACCAGGTGCGTCGCGCCGTTGGTGTGCCCGTTCTGGTGGCAGTCGAAGCAGGCCACTCCGAGGCTCGGATGCTCGCTCCGGCGATCCGCGGTCGCGTTGAACTGCTGCTGGGGAAACGGCGTCAGCAGAAGCCGCAGGCCCTCGAGCTGCTTCGGATTGAGGATGCCGTTGAAGATCTGGTAGTAGTTGTCGGTCGTCAGCAGCTGTCCGCGGGACACGTCGCCCAGGTCCGGCCGCGTGGTCAGGTAGATCGGCGCCGGGAACTCGGGCAGGAAGCGGTCGGGCAGGTCGAAGTCGAGATCGAAGCGGGTCAGGTCCCGGCCGGTCTGCTTCTTGACCTCGTTGATCTCGAACAGCGGAAACACCATGCCGCCCTCCGGGTGGTTCGGATGAGGCAGCGGCATGAAGCCGGCCGGGTACAGGCCCTTGTCCCGGATCTCGTCCGGGGTCATCTTCCCCAGCGCGTCCCACGTCGCGCCGGCGGGCAGCCGCACGCGGACGCCGTCCTGGACCGCCTTGCCGCGGCTCATGGCGACCCCGGCGGCGGGCCGATCGGACAGGTCGTAGCGCGCACCCAGCAGGTCCATCTGGCGCTTCATCACCGCGGCCTTGCCCGCCCGCATCCGGGCGAGCACCGTCGTGAAGTCTTCCTCGGTGACCGGGAGATAGCTGGAGGCGGCGCCCTGAGCCCGCACCCCCAGCGCGCCCGCCAGCATCCCGACGACACCCAGAGCGACCGCAGCGAGCCCGATCGTCCAGCCTCGAAGTGTTCTCATGCTCTCCTCTCGAGATGGCGCGGGGCCCAGGTCAAGCGTTCGACCGGGGCCCCGCCCCTCACGCGGCTCGCGCCGCTACGTCCGCGGAGATCCGGTGTCGGTCTGGTCGCCACCCTGATACCCCGAGCGCGGGGACTCGACTTCGCCCTGCTCGCCGCTCTGGTCACCCCAGCGCGGAGACTCGACCTCGCCCTGCTCGCCGTTCTGGTCGCCCCAGCGCGGAGACTCGACCTCGCCCTGCTCGCCGTTCTCGTCACCCCAGCGCGCGGCCTGCACCTGGGCGCCGTGGCCCGTGGTGCCCCCCCGCGCGATCACGCTCTCGGCTCCCGCGTTCCCGGGCATCGCGCCCGCGATTCCGGTACCGAGCAGCACCGACAACCCCACCGTCAACCACGTCTTCCCGGTCATTTCGACTCCTCCTCGTGTGTCAGGTTTTTTCTCCACTCGCCATTGAGACGCCCGGGTCGGGGGTCGCGCCCCCCGGTCGGCGGCCTTTTTGGCAAGATCGCAACAGTAGCCCTCGCATCCGGGATCACAGGCCCAGATCGGACAGGCCGGGATGATCGTCGGGCCGGCGTCCCAGCGGCCACCGGTACCGCCGGTCGGCCTCGCGGATCGGCAGATCGTTGATGCTCGCGATCCGCCACCTCATCAGGCCGCTCGCATCGAACTCCCAGTTCTCGTTCCCGTAGGAGCGGAACCACTGGCCGCTGTCGTCGCGCCACTCGTAGGCGAACCGGACCGCGATCCGGTTCTCGTGAAACGCCCACAGCTCCTTGATGAGCCGATACTCCAGCTCGCGGGTCCACTTCCGGGTGAGGAACTGGACGATCGCGTCCCGGCCGGAGAGGAACTCGGCGCGGTTGCGCCAGACGCTGTCCACCGTGTAGCCGGTCGCGACCTTGGCGGGATCGCGGCTGTTCCACGCGTCCTCGGCGAGCCGGACCTTCCGGGCCGCGCCGTCGCGGTCGTAGGGAGGCAGCGGCGGGCGCAGCTCTCCGGTGGTCGTGCGGGTTGCCGCTCGCGAATTGGTCGTGGCCATGGTGGCACCTCCCTTGCCGTACCTTCTGATACGTCCGGCGTGCTCCCGGTTCCTACCCCGTACCCCGCCCCGGGCATCACCTACCCCACCAAGGTCGGGTAGACGGCTCCCGCCGGCGGCCGTAGCCTCGGGAGCGTGAACCAGGACGAGAGACGGGTCGTTTCGATCGTGGACGACGACGAGTCACTGCGCCGGTCGGTCAGGAATCTGCTGACCTCGGTCGGCTTCCGCGTCGAGACGTTCGAGTCGGCAGAAGCCTTCCTGCAGTCCGCCGAGCGCGTCCACACCGGCTGCGTGGTACTCGATCTGCGGATGCCGGGGATGAGCGGCCTCGACCTTCTGGGCCACCTGGCCGCCATCGGCTCTCGAATCCCGGTGATCATTCTCACCGCTCACAGCGACGACGAGGCCCGCCGGCGAACCCTGCAGGCGGGCGCGGTCGCGCATCTGGGTAAACCATTCCACGGCGAGGCCCTGCTGGGCGCCGTGCGCAAAGCCCTGGCTGAAGCCGGGCCGCGTCGTCCATGACCGGCCGGGCGCAGGAGGAGACGATGATGACGACAGGACAGCTCGCGAGCGCCGGATCGAGCGCGCTCGACGTGACGGCTCCAGACGAGACCCACAGCCCGGCGTGGCCGCGCCCGGTCCCGCGAGAGATCGGCACGCTACCTCTCTCGAGGCTGCGGCGGATCACCGACCACATCCGCGAGCACCTCGACCAGGATCTGACCCTGGCGCAGCTCGGGGCGGTCGTCTACATGAGCCCGTTCCACTTCGCCCGCCTGTTTCAGCGCAGCACCGGGCTGCCGCCGCATCGGTTCGTGGTGCGCGCGCGCATCGACCGCGCCGCCGCCCTGCTCGCGGAGCCGGAGCTGCCCATCGCCCAGATCTCCCGGGTGGTGGGATTCCGGACCCCGAGCCACTTCTCCACCGTGTTCCGCCGGCTCATGGGCGTGACGCCGCACGAGTACCGCGTGAAGCGGCTCGAGGGAGGCCGAGATGAACGCAACTAGCCGCATGATGGAGCCCCCGTTCCGCGAGGGAACCATGGACACGCCGACGCCGGTCCGTCGCGGCCCGGCCGCCGACCGGGACGCGGCGCTGGTGGAGCGGCTTCGCCGGCACGAGGAAGGCGCGGCGGAGGCGCTGGTGACGGAGTACGGCAATCGCGCCTACCGCCTGGCCATGCGCATCACCAGCAACAGCTCGGATGCCGAGGAGGTCGTGCAGGACGCGCTCTGGGCCGCGTCGCGCAAGATCGAGACTTTCCGCGGGACAGCTGCCTTTGGGTCCTGGGTCTACCGCATCACCGCCAACGCGGCCTATCAGAAGCGGCGCGCGCGGCGCTACGACCGGAACGAGACGTCGTGGGAGGATCTCGCGTCGACGTTCGACGAGACCGGCCGGCCGGTCCAGGCCGGGACCGACTGGTCGCCGCGACTCCAAGACCCCGCGCTCCAGGCCGAGCTGCAAGCCGTGCTCCGCTCCGCCATCGACGAGCTACCCGGTGAGCATCGCGCGACCTTCCTGCTGCACGACGTCGAGGGGCTCTCGAACCCGGAGATCGCGGAGACGCTGCAGATCAAGACCGCCACCGTCAAGTCCCGGGTGCACCGGGCCCGCCTCTTCCTGCGGGGTCGCCTGGCCGTCTACCTGGGCGGGACGCCGGAGCTGACGTGAGGCCCGCGCTGACGTGACGCCCAGGTCGTGGTGAGAGACGATCAGGCGAAGCCGCCGTTGGCGCGGAGCACCTGCGCGTTGACCCATGCGCCCCCGGGGCCGGCCAGGAACGAGATCACCTCCGCGACGTCCTCGGGCCGTCCTACGCGCTCGAGCGGGGCCAGCTTGGCGAACTGCTCGATCTGCGCCTCGGTCTTGCCCCGGAGGAACAGCTCGGTCGCCACCGGGCCCGGCGCCACCGCGTTGACGGTGACGTCGCGGCCGCGCAGCTCGTTGGCGAGCACGCGGACCAGTCCTTCCACACCCGCCTTCGAGGCAATATACGCACCGTAGGTGGGCAACGACTTGGCGATGACGCTGCTCGAGAGCGCGATGATGCGGCCGCCCTTGGAGACGTGCCTGGCCGCCTGGCCCAGCACGAGGAAGGCGCCGCGCAGATTGGTGGCGATGACCCGGTCGAAGTCCTCCAGCTTGCCGTCCGCGATCGGACCCAGCGGCATGATGCCCGCGCTGTTCACCACCACGTCGATCCGCCCGAAGGCCTCGAGCGTGTCCCGGAAGAGGCGGGGTCGCGTTGCCGGCATAGGTCGCCACCACCGCGAAGCCGTCGCGGGCCAGTCGCAGGGCCACCGCGCGGCCGATGCCGCCCGTGGCTCCCGTCACCATGGCCACCTTGCCCGACGAGCCGCTCATCGCTTCCCTCGCTTCCGGGACGGTACCGCGTTGGTTGCAGTCGGTCGCCGCGCCGGCCTCACACGATCCGTACGCGCATACCGGCGTCCTCTCCGCCTCGCCCTTTCGAGGGGCGCCGCGCGCGAGCCGGCGGCCCGCCGCGCTCGTTTCGGCAAGAACGCGACAGTCTGCCCGCCCGTCCGCGCTGGCCCTGCGTGGTATCGTCACCCTGCGATGAGCGCGACGGACCCCGTCATCTTCGTGGTCGACGACGACAAGTCCGTGCGCGATTCCCTGCGGAGGCTCCTCACCTCGGTCGGGTTGACCGTCGAGGTGTTCCCGAGCGCGCAGGC
>WNFF01001600.1_pt1 | contig 22710 bp, 33 predicted proteins | sample 5400441 | NCBI WGS metagenome assembly WNFF01 (sample SAMN13153345, study PRJNA577476) | soil metagenome | isolation source: 120 cm saprolite under Douglas fir tree site 2 hole 3 replicate 1 | place: USA:California | collected 2015-04-18
AAACTCCTTGGGCAGCTACCTCCAGCGCGGCTTTACGACTACGACGCGGATGATTGTCGGCATGGGGATCAAGGTCACTACCTTCGGTGCGGAAGCTGCGTGGTTGCCATTCGGCTTTATAGACGGCGCTACCGCTCAGGTCAGCTTGTCCATCGATCAGGTTGGATTCGTTCGTTTAATACGCGGCGGAAAGGAGGGAACGATCCTTGCCACGTCCAGCAGTCCGGTATTTAATGCGACCGGAGTATACTTCTACCTCGAACTGGACGTGACCTTCCATGGGACTCTTGGCGCGTACACGCTCCGCAGCAACGGCGTTCAGGTATTCACCGCGACCAACCAAAATACCTCGAACAGCGGCAATAATCAGGCGAATGGCTTGCGGTTGGGTCTCATTGGGAATAATGCCGGTGGTCTCAATTTCACGTTGAGCACGGTCGGCGTGTTCGACGACCTCTACGTGATCGATCCGACCGTGGGCGCTCGCAATCTAGCATTCCTTGGCGATACCCGAGTCTTTGCTTCCTTCCCGACTGCCGATGGCGGGACTCTGCAATTCACACCGTCGCCGAATCAGGCTCATTACCTCAACGTCAATCAGGTCGAGCAAGACGGGGATACCACCTACAACTTCGACGCCAATGCGCTCGACATCGACCTCTACCAGCACACGCCGACGCCCGCTAGTACTGGAACGGTGTTCGCCGTTCAGCTCTGTCAGGTCAGCCGCAAGGACGATGCGGCGGCGCGCAGCACATCGAACTATCTCAAATCCGGGGCGAGCGTAGTGCAGGGTGCCGTGGACCCGCTGTCCCAAAGCTATGCGTGGTATTTGGATATAATCGAGGTGGACCCGGCAACTACAAACCCTTTTACGAAGGCTGGAATCGACGCCGCGCAGATTGGAGTGATCGTTGCCGCCTAGAATCTCATTCACGAACTTTAACCGTAGACTGAACGTCGCAGGCGGGCGCGAGCAGGTGCCAGAAGGCTCGTTGCGTCGCGCGCGCGGCGTCGCACCCGAGCTGACCGGCTCGGTTCAGTCGATGTTTCCGCCATTGGTACTCTATGGCATCAAGTCGCTGAACCTCATCCGCTTCAACGACAAGCGCTACCAGTTCGACGGCAAGATTCTATACAAATTCGGCACGCCGCTAACCAGCGGCTTCAACGGGAACCGCGCGACGTTCGTCACGATGCCGCCCGCGTCCGGTTTGCAGGATTACCTGTTCATGGCTGGCGCCGGAAAGCTGATTAAGATTGCCCCCGACGATACCGTGACGAACTGGGGCATCGAGCGCCCGCCAGACCAGCTCGCTGTAACCAAGGTCGCTCAAGACATCATCACCATCGATAATTTCGACTCGCACGCCGGGAACTGGACGACGCATCTCTGTGCGGTTGCCAACGACAACACCGAGTTCCAGTTCGGCACAGGAAGCCTCAAGGTAACGCCGTCTGCACTGGCACCGCTATGGTTCATCAATTCGACGGTCGGTTATCCGAAAGACCTCTCGAAGTACCCCAACGGCGACATCTCACTCCCCACGGATTTAATCTCGCTGTGGGTGAGCTGCGATGTTCCGGCCAAGACGGTTTGGTTCTGGATCATGTTCGACGTGAGCGACGGTACGTTCAAAACCGATTACTATCTCGCCGTCATTCAAATCGTCACGAGCACGAATAACACGCACGCGGCGGGCGCGAATGCGCTCATCCCCGTCGACAAGGACCGCTGGACGCAATTAACACTGGCTAAAAGTCAGTTCCAGCGTATTGGCACGAAACTGAATCTCGACTGGAGCAATGTTGTCGCGGTGCGGATCGAAGCGGGCGGACCTGGCGCTGTACCGCCCAACCCTGTAGTCAACCTCGATCAGTTTCAGATGATCGGAGGCCAACCTCTCGGTGTCGGACCTGCAGCTATCAGCGGCGGCAGCGAGTACGAGTATTTCTCCACGTTCTTGAACCTCGTAACTGGCAATCGCAGCAATCCTCAGCCCGACTCCGCGAAGGTATTCGGGGTCGCGTTACAGGCAAACTCGCTGACGCAAATTCCCACATCTACCGATTCGCAAGTAGGTGCCCGCGAGTTATGGCGCACTTCGGCGGAGAACTTTGGCGGATCACAGACCGCCTTTATCCTCGATACCATCTACGACAACACGACTACCGTCTATACCGACGTGACCGCTGATACCTCGATCCCGATCACGCAAACGCCGTGGATCAAATCATCGGCCTATATTCTCAACCAGCTAGTGGATGCGGGTAATGGCTATTATTTTAAGGTCACCGTCGCGGGCACGACTGGGGCGGTGTCCCCGACGTGGCAGATTCCGCAATCGACGTGGGTCGCGCTCGGCGCGTTCCTGCTCAACACAACCATCGCGCCGCGCAAGGCGGCAGGTCGCTTTTTCAAGGCGACCACGGCGGGCACTACAGGTCGCGTCGAACCCAACTGGGCGGCGGTCGCCGGGGGCGGAACTGTGACCGATGGAACCGTAGTGTGGACCGATCAGGGCACGCTCTCGACCGTGGACCGTGACGTGGCTCTTTCAAGGCATCAACTCGACCCCTGTACTCGGTAATCAGGCCATCCAGTTCGACAATATCAAGCCATTCGCGACCATCGGGGACGCGGTGGGGCCGTGGCAAGGTTCGATGGTCTGGACGCGGGACAGCGCCGCGGGCTCACGTGGCAATATTTATTTCTCACCGCCTGGTCGCGCAGAGGGAATGGGCCTGTTCATCAATGTCTCCACCGATACGGACCCGACGCAGAAGGCGATTATCTGGCAGGAACAACTCTTCCTGGTGACCGTGAACGCGATCTATCGACTGGATGGCACCTACCCGAACATCGCACCGACCAAACTTTACGATCACTCCGGTTCTACTTTTCCATTCACGATGGTGGCCGATAAACGCGGCATCTATTATCGAGACCAGGATGCGCTTCATGGAATGAATTATGGCGGCAATCCGATGGTCGGGTTCGAGCAACTGGCGACCATCTTGCGCCATCAGCCCGCCGAGAATCTGCCTGCGTTCCTGCCGACATTCGCCGGGTTTGCGCGTGAGGAAATCTACTGGTCGGACGAGACGCAGGTCACCCTCGCGATGAATCTCAATCCCGAGACGGGGCATGCGTGGCGCTCATTCAACGTGGCTATGACAGCCATCTATTACGAGGAAGAAACGGGCGAGATTATCGCAAGCTGGAACGGTGTTACGGGCTTGTGGGAGCATCCAGACTTCACGATCATCCCCGGCGACAATCTGCGGGTCAGTCAGGTCAGCGTCGAGATCGCGATGCCCAATCTGCCTTAAGGGAGCTTCTATGGAACTCGTTACCACGGCGGCGCTTTGTAGCGGTTGTTTTCCTCATCATGCATCCAGCGTTCACGATGATTTCTGTATCTGTGGATGTCCTGGCAAACAAGCGACCATAACCCACGAGGAGGCGCAGGCTTTCGAGGACCGAATCACCGCCGCGCTAGAGAAACGCAATGGCTAATCAGGGCTATCCACTCGGACGACAGTACATACAAGGCGGAGGCGCCGCGACCTGGCATCCGACGGTAGATACCATCAAGGCATGTCTGGTGGCCAATACCTATACGCCGAATCTCGTGACAGATCAGTTTCTGAATAATCTCGGAGCTAACCGTGTCGGTACGGACCAGACCCTTGCAGGGAAGGCCGTCACCAACGGCTTTCTGACGGCTACGAACGTGACGTTCCCACTCGTTCCAGGCGGTTCGACGGTAGCCTTCCTCGTCGTTTATAAACTCGTTGGCGACGGCAGTGGAGGCGACGTTACATCGCCACTTATCGTCATCTGGGACACCATCGTCGGCTGGCCGTTCGCCACGGGCGGCACCGATGTCGTAATTGCTTGGAACGCGAGCGGTCTCTTCAGGGTATAGCTTGTGCCGTCTTATGATCCTGCGATTCGCGGCGGTGGCGGTGGTTCGGTAGGCTCGACCGGCGGACAGTCGACCGCGGCCGTACCCAAACCGCCGAATACCGTCAACAACGATCTGATTATCGTTACTGGCAATGTCAACACCGGCGTCCAGATCAATCCGCCAGATGGCACTTGGACCCGAATCAACGGCATTGTCTCTGGGTTCCAGACGTTTTGGAAACGCGCGAGCGGCGAGCCCGCGAATTGGACCTTTACCTGGGATGGTGTCAACCGGGCATACACATTCAGCAGCCTCGCTGCCTATAGCCAGGGGGGCGGCACCGTCAGCCTCGATGTGGCGGTCACGTCTCAGGTAAATTCCGCCAATAGCAAAACCAGCGATGCTGTCACGCCCAGCGCGAACGCCTTAGTCCTGATCAGTTATCTTGAGTTTGTGATCAGTGAGCCGGGGCCACCGACGAATCCTGGCGGTCTCACGTCCGTTCAAGCTGTTGGAGGTTTCGGTTTCCCAACTTTCCGGGCAGGCTACATCTACATTGCGTCCGGCGCCGGATCGGGCACCTTCACCTCGAATAATAATGCCGGCGATCCAGGCTCCAACTGGTTTTGGGGTTCCGGCACCTTTTCGCTGATTTCGAGCACGACGACGGTTAATGCCGAGGTCGCATTTCGGGCGCTGGCTGGCGGTAATCTGCGCGTCACTACCGAGAATGCCGAACTCGCCATACAGCATCTGCTCAGCGCGACCAATCTGCGCGCGACTCAGGTCACTGCCGAGATCGCGTTGCAGGCACTGCCACCCGTCAGCCCGGTAGACTTCGAGATTCAGACGCCGGGGATCATCCTCGATAGCGCGCAACAGGAGACTGGCAATCGGCTACTGCTAGGGGTGAACTGCAACATCTCAGGCGTGCCGCAAATCCTGACGCCGATCCTGATCATCGATGGCGTCGAGTACATCTTGCCGCGCATCACGAGCATGTCTCGCGTGATCATCGACATGCCGATTCACGGGTTTCATGGGCGGTTCTGGGAAGGGGTGCGGTTGACTGGGCGCCTGACTGGTCGCGTCGAGGTCTTCCTAGTCGACATAAGCACGAGACAGGGCGTACCTAGCCCTCGTGGCGGATAAGGTGTAAGAGTCAAACGTGATCGCCTACGAGGGAAAATATGCCCCGCTGCTGGTCCAATGGTGGGCGGAACTTCAGAATAGTGGCGACTTTGCGCAGACGGTTCATTCCTCGATCCATGACCTTGATGCTTTTATCGGTTATTTTCGCGGTCCTGCTGCACTCATGTTTGAAGTCGATGCCCGAGGTATCTGGTTCGCCGCTGCGGCCTCTCCGTTTTTCGACGGTGCGCTCTGGGACGTTTGGATTCGTGCCGACAAGCGCCACACCAAGTCGGCGCTCAAGGCTATCGAGTTGTCCTATACCCTGGCGCTGGAGAAGTACCCGAGCCTGTTCGGATTCACGCAGCGGCAGGAGTTGCACGCGATTCATCTCAAGCTCGGGTACGTCTACGCGGGGCGGTTGCTGAATAATATGGACGGGCAGACGCAATACGTTTATCAACTCAGCCGCTATGCGTGGCTGGATCGAAAACGGCTGGCGAAGGATGTCCGCGACAAGAAGCGCGAGAATCGACCCAAGCCTGACTGGGGCGAGAAACAATACTTGATGAACGGAGCAGCCTGATGGGACTCGGCGGCGCTGGCACCCAGAATACCCAGACTAATTCGCCGTGGGCGGGGCCACTGGGCAATATGGGCAAGTCGGCGTGGAAGATTGCCCAGCCGCTGATGTCCACGCTCGGCTCGCAGTTTCTCGAAGCGCTGAAAACGGGCGGGGTCAATTCGTTCATTCCGTGGATCAATCGCGCCGTGGATGCGAGCCGGATGTCGGCATCCAAGGGTATCGAAGGTTTGCGCCAGAACCTCGCGCGTAGCGGACAGGGAAATAGCGCTTTTGGCGAAGCTGAGTTGTCGGAAGCGAACATGCAGGCGGGGAATCAGGTCGCCAATACGCCCGAAGAGATGATCATGAGCTTCATTCAGGGGGCGCCGGGTTTTGCGCTCGGGACGGGGAAGTTAGCTGAGGGAGCGATGGCGGGGGCAGGCGGATTGCAAAATACACAGAACACTCAAACTACGCCAGGTTTCTGGGATTTGTTCATGCAGGGAATGCAGAGCGGCGGCCAAGTCGGTGCCGCCTTCGCCTTGGGGATGTAATCATGGCAGGCGCACTTTTGGGCTTGGTCAGTGGCGGCGCGCTCGCATTCGCAGGTGGGAAGTACCGCGAGAAACTGCAACGCGAAGAACAGTCTCGCCAATTCACGGCACAGACACTTATGCAGGGCCTCCAGAATAATCCGAAGGAATGGGCCAACCCCGAGACTCAGAAGCAATTCAAGAAGCATTTCGGCGAGGAATCCTACAATGCCCTGAAGACACACTTCGACATGGCGCTAGGTCAGGCGCAGCGCGATGAGCAGGCATATCACGCGCAAGTGGGCCAACTGATCATGGGGATGGCTGGCGGACAGGGGCCGCAAGCTCCTAGTGGGGCACCCCCTGCCACACCGAGTCCATCGCCTGCTGCTGGCATGCTGTCGGCATCAGCGCCCAGTGCTGGTGCTGGTCCTTCGCCTGCGCCCGTTCCGCGACCAGCGGCAAGTCCCGGTCCGGCAGAGCCTGAAGCTCCAGTCGCGCCGCTCGATTTCTCCAAACAGATTGATAGCTTGCGCCGACAGCAAATAACGGCCTCCGGGAACACCGACCTTAGCGACGAGCATAAAAAGGCGGTGGGGGATTTTTACGATAAGCTCATCAAGGACAAGGTTGAGGAAGCGAGGGTTGCGGGTAAGGGAACCACGACTGACGCCGCGGTGAGAACTGCCGCCATAGCAGGTGCGCGTCTTCCCTACGAAGAAGCCTTAGCCGATTATCGCTTGACGATTCAGTCCAGACTACAAGACGCCAAGGACGAGAAAGCCAAACAGAAAGTTCTGCTGTCCACAGTCACCGCGAAGACACGTGAACGACCAGCGGTGGTTAAAGCCGCTAACGCGCTTCCTACGCAGGCCGAGCGCGAGGCGTACATCAACACTTTCAACAGCGGACTCGAAGATGCGGCGACCCTGTTCGACGATCCCAACCAGCAAGAGAAGCTTCGGAAGCTTCAGATTCCGCTCGCCGGCGCGACGCCCGGTCGCTTCTATGGTGAGACTCCTGGTCTGGCGGGCGATACTGGCGGCAGCGCTACTAAGCCTACCGCAGCACAATTCAAGACGGGGGACACGCGCACAAAAAATGGTGTTACGTATCGGCGGGACGATAAGGGCGTCTGGACTCCAGTGAAATGAAATGCCCGTCCGTCCCGCACTGATCGACGCCCTCGGCAGTCAGGAAACCGGCGGCGAGGCCGACCCGGATAGGGCTGTCAGTTCGAGGGGTGCCGTTGGGCGTTATCAGATTGAACCAGCGACTGCGCGTGCTTATGGCTTCGACCCAGCACGCCTTCACGAGAAGGCTTACGGTCGCACAGCGGCGACAACGATTCTCGGCAAGCTTATTGACCAACATAATGGTAATGAGCGCGAGGGGCTAAAATCCTACTATGGTCGCGGGACGCCACCTAAGGGTCACCCCACCGCAGACGCATATGCGGATCGAGTATTGAAGATGGCCGCGCCAGCAACATTGAGCGACAAGGATTTCGCTGAGGCTCCGAAGACTTTAACCGACGCGGATATGGCGGGGTCCGTCTATGAACCAACCGGGCAGCGCCTTAAGCGACAAGGCAAAACGGCGGCGGAACTAGCGGTCGGCGTCGCACTGCCAGCAGCCGCATCGTATTTCACGGGTGGCGCGTCTATCCCTGTGCAGATCGGGGCGCAGGCCCTCGCCGGTGCGGCACAGCCCTACGCAGAAGCCGGAGTCGAGAAGGCCTTCGGTGGGTCACCTCTGATGCCTGGATGGAAAGATGCCGCACGATCCGCAGCCTTTACCGCCGGCGCCGCCATGATCGGTGAAGGCATCGCTGGAAAGGCAGGAACTGGTGCTGCGGCGGGCGCAGAAATTAAGGCATTACCCAAAGAGGCGCAGACGGTCGGCAATCTTAGGCAGGCGCTTCGCAATCGCGATTTCTGGAAAGCGCACGGACTCACCGACGATCAAATCGATGCGGCGGTGAAGACACCGGAGATTCAGACCGACCTCGCCAAGCAGATCGCGGCGGGGCAGCAGTATCGCGGGGCGTTTCAGACAGTCATCGATGAAACCCGCAAAACGTTCAAGGCGCGGTATGAGCCGCTGATCCCGAAGGATGTTAAAGTCGATTCCGTTCCCATCGGCCAAGCTTTTGAAGGCGCGGCTCAGGCGGGCGGTGAACACGAAATCACGCCGTCATTGCGTTCCTTTCTCCAACGCAAGGGACTCGAATTGACGCGAGCAGGTGAGACGACAGGACCATCGGTCGGCGGCGTTCCGTGGAAAGCCTTGCCCGAGAAACTCAAAGAACAAATTCGCGCGCAAGGCGGTAAGCAGGGCATCGCGACTCCTACTAGCGACCTCGGCATTCAAGGTCTGCGCGACCTCCGCACGGAACTTCGCGAGAATATCTCAGCGAGCGCAACCAATCTCGACAAAAAGGTGGCGTCCCAGCTTAACGACCAGATCACTAAGGCCATCGATGAGCATCTGACGCCGGAGCAGCGTGGGGCGATGAAAGCACTCGACGAGGAGTACGGTCGCTTTCAGGAAGTCATCAAGAAGCTTGATCCGCGCAGCGAGAAGTACGGCGACGACGTGGCGAACGCCTTGATGGACCCGATGGTCAAGAATCCGAACGACGCTGCGAATTTCATTCGTCTTGCAAAGGCGGCGGAAGCGGCTCGACCCGGCGAGGTGATGCCCCAACTTCGAGCGGCAATGCTCGACAAGTTCGTGAACGAGGCGCGCGTCGGTAATCGCCCGATGGACGAAATGCGCGCGCTGCAAAAGATTCAGGAGACTTGGGGCGGACAGAAAGGAACCCAGGCAGTTCTCAGTCAAGTGTTCGGCAAGGATTCGCCCATCGCGAGCCCAGCGACGATGGCGCGCGTGCTTGGCGTGCTGCAAACCTCAGATCGGATTGCGGCGGACGCCTCTCAGGGTCTGATGAAGCAGGCCGGCATGTTTTTGCGATCGCCTGAATTCCTGATGCGACTCGCCTTATCCTATGGGGTTTATCGCGCCATCGCGGGCGGAACGGGTAGCCCCTGGAAGGACATTAGCGACCCTGGAAAGATGCTGCCGCCGTTGATGGCCTTCTGGCTAAGCGGCAAGATGGCGCGGTTCGCGCTCGGAGCCGCCGATACGCGGATTCAACACGCCTACGTCAATTTCCTGCTCAATCCTAGTGATGCGCGAGTCGTCCAGAAGTGGGCTGCCGTTGCAGGCGGATCCGCGGGCGCTTTGACCTCGCTGCCAAGCGAGCAGCCTACGTCAGAGTGATGTAGATTCCTTTCCGAACTTTAGAGCGGCTCCTTCACGCCGACATCATAATCCTCGGGTCGCACATCTAAGGCGAAGGCCACAACGTTCTCAACGACGGTGGCGACGCCATGCTCGGTATAGTAGGGCGCGTGAACATCGTCCCCAGGTTCAGACTCGGCAGATGGTAGACATCCGCACGGCGCTTTGATTTGCGCCAGCCGTGCGGCTTCGTAGGGCCTGTCGAATTCGGTGCTTTCGTCGGGGCCTCCTTCGCATCTCACCATCGTCGCCTCGACGACTTCGTGCACAAAGATCAGGTATTCATGCCGAGGGTCTTTAAGGTGCGACACCCTAATATGGAGAGTCTGACCGTCCCACCAATAATCGCCGAGGGTCTCATACCGCTGTTCTCGGTGCGGGATGACGCGGTAGTCGATTATCACGGCTCGATCCCCAGCTCGGCCACTTTGGCCATCTGGTTCTGCGCCTCGGTTAGGACGTTGCTTTTATAAAACATGCCCTGCGCCTCAACCTGCTCGATGATGGAGTTGCAACCTTCTTCACATTGTTCTGGTGTTTCCCCAGAACAAAAGACCGAGCCGAATGTTTCCATTTCGTCATCTTCGGGCGTATGCGGGATCGCCCAATAGTCACCGTCTATGATGCAGTGAGAGAACAGGGCTATCGATTCCCTAAGTTCTTCAGGACAAAACACCGGGAGGAAGTCCCTCACCACTACCTTCGATTTCATGATAATCTCGGTGAGGTATTTCGCATCGCCGATATTGGGTGTCACGATCTCGCCAGCGCCCGCCGCCGCCATCACTTCGGGAAGGTTCTGAATCGAGGCGGTCAGCACACTTCCTGGTGGTGTTGGGATTCGGGCCGCAACATCATTCAAGAAGGCTGTGCCATCTTTTAACATTCGCATTTCGAGCGCGAAAAACCCGCGATATTCCGTCTCGGCGAAGTAGCCCGCAACGATGTCTAGGATGTCCTGGATCTGATTAGGGAGGTTGCGGGCATGTCCACAAAAGAAGCCGAATTCACCGGCATCTTTAATTTCCATGCCGACCATAAACGGTTCGAGTAAGACGCCGTCGACCCAGATGCCTTCTATACTAAGTTCCACCGCATCGTCGAGAGCGTCCTCTACGATGAAGAGAATATCGCGGCCAATGGGGCCGAGACGCCGCGCGAGGTCGGCGAACCAATTAGAACTGAACCGCCAATTCTTGTGATGGTAGGTGTTCATGTCGCCGCGAAAGACCGACACCTTGATCCACTTATCTTCATGCTTAGGGTTGCGCAGGCAAGCTTCGAGGGCATCGATGCCTTTTAATTGAATGGCGGGAATGATCGGCAGGTCATTTTCAATCAGAAACTCCTTGAGGAACCAGCGATCGGTTTCCAAGCGAGTACCTTCACCTGGACCGAAGCAGGGGATGCCTAACTTCCGCGCGAGACGCTCTAGGTCGTTCTGATAAAGGTCCGGAATGATCACGAGGTCGGGCGGCGTCTCTTGGAGATAACTGATCGGATCGTTGATGCGAGTGACGCCATCCAGCCCCACCCCTGGATAGACTAACCGCGACAGCGGGTAGCTTTTTACCCAAGAAGAATAATAGGCGACGTCGATAGATCGCCCAAGTAGTTCGGCGAGTCCGGTCGATTCGCCATTATCGATCATCAGCGCGTTCACTTCGCAGCATCCATCACATCTATCACGTCTAGCACCGCCATCTCATAGATCGTGCGCTTCGCTTGTTTGTCTTTTGTTGTGATTCGATAAAAGCGTTGATTCTCTGAGGAGTAATAGAGTCCTGGGCGCATGAGTGAGCTTGCATGACCGCTAGCGTGGTCTTCATGGTACAGCGCGATGAGTCTGCGATTTGCGTCTTCGTGGAAATACCAATCCGCCTCAGGGATTAAACGCTTAATGCTCAATGCTTCCTCCCGCTCTGATAGATGGTCGCGACGAGGGTTCGCGAGGCGAGCATCTGTTCCTTGGTAGCTGGCATCCAGTTGCCGCAGTCGCAGATGCTGAGGTCGTCGGGATCGTGATTCTTCAGGTCGAGGCCGGGGAGTGTCGAGTCGCGGCCATGTAGGAGCCAGACGGTGCCGTCGTCGTGGAAGACCTGAATCCAGAAATGACCGCCCATGATGTCTTTGTGGCAGGTAAGACCGGCGTGCGCCTCAGCCGTCGTCTGCGCCGCGAGGGGAAGCCCGCCGATGAATTTGGCGTAGGCGAGGCGCTGTTCAGGGGTGATTTCAGGCATCTTTAACTGTCCGCGGCGCATTTATCCTGTCGCGCAATTCTTTGAAATGCGACTCGCACAACTGCACATGGGAGTGATTGCGAATGCCAATATCAAAATAACCCGCGCTTTCGCATTCGTCGCAGGTTCCATCCAGCCCGTCGCCTTCTTCGACCGTGATCATTTCATCTCCGCGTTCGCGAACGCAGCAACGACGCGCTCTTCGATCTGTGCCTCAGTCAGCCGCAGCGTCCGCAGATAGTTCCGATACTGCTGGACCTCGCCGGTCACTTCGTCGTTGGTGTGGCGCGCGGGCAGAAGTTTAATCGCTCCCGCCAGTGCGTCGAGAATATCCTTGAACTGGGAGCCGGGAAAGGCTTCCCATTCGCCGCGCAGGTCGTTCATATCGGTCAGGGCGAAGATGCGCCCAGCCGTCGCGGCGGGTTGGAGCGTCGTCTCGATCCGCACGTCCTTGTCGGAGCCGAGGGTGATTTTCGTCAGCGGGAGCTTCTTGCCCTTCTCACGCGCCTCGCGGATGAGAGAGTCGGCGAAGAGCGACTGGTTGGCGGATGAGTCGATGCCGATGGTGGCGGGATGGAACTCGGCGTAGGTCGCGAAGATTTCGTCGCAGAGTTCGTCGGTCGTGCAGTGACGCGCCCACGCCTTACGGATGAAGAGGCGGTCGATGTCGTCCTGTGAGACCACTACGATGGCCGAGCGCGAGCGATAGTTGGCGCTGCGGGACTTGTTGGCGTGGCCGGGAACGCGGCCGCCCGCTGAATCGACGAAGCCGACCGTGTAGAGGGTCAGGAGCGGGATGCGGATGGCGAGCGTGCCTAATTCAGCCATCCTCGTTCCCTCGCTTCGTTACGACGCCGCGCGAACAATTCAGTGAGCCGCACCCAAGTGGCCGAACCCTCGTCCTGCGCGCGCACCTTGCGCTCCATGCGCGCTAGAAGGCGCGCCTCATGCTGCTCTTCGCCCTCATCGTCGTCCCAGCCCTTGCGCGGGTAGAGCCGGTCGAGACTGATGCCCCGCTGAAATTCGGTGCGGCGGGTCCAGTAAGCGGACGTGAACTTGCCGCCCGCGACCATCCGATCTGCGGCGCGCGCGTCGGCGTCGTCCTTGTCGAATACGATGAAGCCGTTCTTGATCTCGTAGGTGCGGACCTCAGCCCAGTCGAGCGCCGAGAATGAGGCGTTCAGCGGATTGTTCATGTAGTTGGCGCTGAATAGCACCTTGCCCATACCCTCTTCTTCCTGGAGGGCGAGTAACGCTTCTAGTGGGTAGCGTTCCGGCCAGATCGGCTTGCCGTCCTCGATCGCGGAACGGATATTGACCGCCACGGTCGGGTCTTTCTTCCACTCCACGTACACGTCCTGCGATGTCCAGTGCGTCCCGATGCCGACTTCGATGGAGCGGGTGAGGTCGTTGAGACGAGAACGGAGTGATTTGCGCCGCAGCTTGGCGCGGTTCATCACGACTTCCGACAGTGCGGCCTCGAAGCAGGCAATGTCGTCGATTATGATCAGGTCGTAGTGGCGCTGTTCGAGAGCAGTACCAACCCCGATAGCTGTGATAGAAGGTTCCGCAATTCCAATTCGTTTGCGGTGAATCGTAACACGGTCTTCTCCCCAGACTCCTCCATTGGCGACGGCGTCACGACGAGGGTCACTCCAAAACACTTCTTTCCAGAGATGACGGAGGAGATGATTTCCTTCGAGATGCTGCCGAATAACACTTAAGTTCTCCACTGCCTTAGGCGTCGTTTCTCCATGTAGCAATATTCTCGTGTCGCAACCGGGCATGCCTTTGAATAGTAAATTGTTCGATGCGGGCTGAATCAGCGCCCAAATAGGGAACGCATGGGATCCGATTGAAGTTTTGAGATGCACGACAGGCAGCATAAGGAGCTTGCGTCTACTAATACTCGTATCTTGGAGCCAGTCGCATACCGGATGGTGCAAATGTTCTGACAGGTCGGGCATACCCAGTACGAATCGTGCCAGCATGTAAAGAGATCGTTCACAGCGAGCCTTGAACGCCGCCAGAAATTCCTTAGTCTTCGGAATACGCGCGAGATCGCCATAACCACCCCACCTGAGTCGCTTGCGCAGCTCATCAAGTTCGGCCTTTGAGAGTCCTTCATCGGTGGTCTTCTTCTCGACTGCTGCATCTACCCTGGCAGACGGCTGGCGGGAGGGCTTAAGCAGCTTCTTCTTGCAATCGGGGCAGAGGCGTGGCGGACGGCCGGTGCTCTCGAATGTGAACAGCTTCTCGCAGTTTGCGCAGCTGACCGACTGCGCTGCTTTGAGGACGCCCTTCATTGGTCGCGCTGACCGACCATTAGCGGTAACTCCGCGGTCGCGCGCTCGATCCGTTCTTTCACGTCAGGGGGTGCCCCGAACACGGGCACTCCGACACCACCAGGATACATGATCGTCGAATGCCCCATTATCGGCTGCATCGTCTTCATGTCGACGGCTCTGCCGATCCAGCAGATATTTGAGGTCTCGATTATCACTGGCCCGTCCATCCCTTTAAGTGTTACTAGCATGCTTCATTTCTCTCCTGCTTGCGACTCCATCGCGCCTGTGCCGCTTTCTTCGCCTGCTCGCGGGCCGTCATCGTCTTCGGACATCGGTGCGCGCGTCCACACTTCCGGCAATGGATTAGTTTCATGACTGAACGACGGGGTTTGCGCTTCTCACCCTCAACGTGCGCTCCCTTGCGGGCCGCTTGCTCCGCAGCTAACTGGATTTTCGCATCCTGTCAGGTCAGTCTGACGCGGTTCAGCCATGCCTATGCTCAATAGCACGAGCATCGGTGCTTGTCTAGGACGACAATACATTATGCGCAGGGATTAACTCAGGGATGAAAGGAATATCGCTCGGCGCGCTTCTCCCGCTGGTACTGCCGCCAGCCAGTGCAGTCGTGCAGGCTCAGCCTCCACTCATTGAGTGTCGGTGTGTAAAAGTCACAGTGATTGCAGTAAACCCATCCACCGTTCACGCTCCGTCCCGACGGTCGTTCCCGTTCCTTATTCATGGCAAAAATATAGCAGATAGTCGGAGTCTCCTTCAGCAGTATTCACGCACGGGGGCCTGGGGGTTCTACCGGGGGGTGTCGGATCGAAGGAGGGTGCCACGATGCGGGTAGGCCCAGAGACGCCAGCGCCGCAGCACAATTGCCACGGCGTCAGCGTGTACGAAGGGAATGTAGGAAGAACAACCGCGAGCTTAACCCCGCCTGACTGCCGTGTCAAGCGCCGCGACACGGACAATGAGACGGACAAGGCAGCGAGTCGATACTAACTAGTCATTGAGATTGCCGAGCTATTAGGTAGAGCACTGCTGATTGAGTATCAGCAGGTCGATGATTCACGTGAAACATTATCATCACTTGCGCTCTAGTAGACGTGCGTTGAAGCCAGAATGTGAATTGGTACTCCCAGAGAGAACTGCCTCGACCTTATCAAGCCTATCCTTAAGAACCACAAAGCGGTCCCACATGGAGTGCGGTCGTTGAGCAGAGCCACGTTCCCAGCGTCTAAGAGCGAGCGCCCGCATCAAGCGAGAACGCTCCGCGGCATCTACCTTTTCCCAGCGCCTGCGAGCCATGTCGGCCGGAGTCATAGGACGTGGTCTAGCAAGCTTGACGAGCGAGCACAACCCTGCCACAATGCGGCACATGCCTCATTACAACAACATCCGCGTTGAGATAAGTGTTGAAGATTACCGCGCGTTCAAGGCTCTGCTGGTACGACAGGATAAGACCATAAGCAAGGCGCTTGGCGACTACATGCGTGGCTATCTTGCGAGACACAAAGAAAATAATTCGCCTCTCTCCGTTGATGTTCGTGACGATAATGCAGAATAGTTGCATTGCGGTATTGACAACACCGCTGCATGAGATTAGATTGTAGTTATCACGCTGACGGAGGAATGAAAGATGAACGCATGCACTTGCAACTACGACGGTGACCTCGTTCTCTTCCACGAGTCTAATTGCGCTTTCCTCTTGAGTCTGCCCCAACCGACAGATCCTGATTTCATAGCTAAGATCCAAGCTCTCTACCCACCAGTAACACCCGCCCCTTGGGACGAGGAGGACAGCAAATGAAGATCGCACTGTACCTGACCCCGCAGGCTCTTGGAGACTACACGCCATCGGCGCAACGGTTCGCAACGCATCAGAACGCTGTCAAGCGCGGATTGGGCGTCGAGGTGCGCGACGACAGCGAAGCACGTCGTGATTGCCCGCGCGGTGGAGCGTACGTCGTCTATGACTTAGACGAAGCCGAAGCCACAACCTGGAGCCAAATGAATCTGCTCGATATCGACGATCCCGCGAGGTGGGCATAATCCGGTCCCCGAACAGAATCGAGCGGTTGGCTTTCAGAGAAGGGAGACCGCTCCTAGGGAATTGCTCCTAACCAGAGGTATAGCTGATGGATCGATTGATTCAGCGCAAGACTATTTCTGATGCCGACTTGGACGAGATAGAGCGCAAATGGAACCGCATTTGCGACGATAATGACACCTTCGCTGATTTGCTGGAGATGGCACGCCTTCTATTGAGACGACTGAAAGCTGCAGAAGCTACGGATCGTGCTGCGCCTGACCTAAGCGCCAAGTCCGCATTGCCAGATAAAAGGAGGGATCCCCAATGACCACACTACTACTCACGTCCCTCAGTCCCTTCGCGGCATGGCTGCTGTGGGGCGGACTGACGCTCAGCGTTGCCTGGCTGATGGTCCGGGGCTGCGCCGTCATGGACTGGCTGCTCGGGCTCTAATATGAAACACGCTCCATCGATATTCCAATTGCACGATGCGGCATACCAAACGATGGAGTCGTAATTGTTTCCGCTGCCGCATGGCTATGCTGCGCACATTAACGACTCTCGGCCTGCGAAACAGCACACCGGCGGAAGTCGTCGCGGAGACTCCGCCTGAAAAGGAGAGAGATGAACGACATCACTAGCAGAATTGAGAAGCGGGCCAACGTCGAAACCCGCTATCCGTGGACCTACGGCTTTTTGAGAAGCGCCGTGGACGGCGCGCTGGAAAGGCTAGTCGAAGGCCATGGAGCCACCGTCGCCGAATGCCAAGCATACCAACGTCTTAAGACTGCCGTCGAGCGAATCGACGAGGAGTTAGCACGATGATCGGATACCATTTTCTGCGTCATAACTATCGCGCAGGACGAGGCGATGAAAAGCCGTGGGTAATCGGCGAAACCCGCATCATCCCTGTCGCAAACCGTAAGAAGATCGTTCTGTGCAAGTACGGCTATCATTTCTCTCCGACGCTATTCGATGCACTGATGTACGCGCCTGGTCCTCTGGCGTGCCTCGTCCAAGTGCCGGACGAAAGTCAAGTCAGTAAAGAAGATTCTCCGAAGGGCGTTACCTATCAGCGAACCTTAGTAAAGGCGATTAACGTTGATCGCGAGCTGCGCTTGTTCGCTGCCGATTGCGCTGAGCGTGTGCTCCTTATCTTTGAGCGCGAGCGCCCCAACGATGACCGGCCTCGGAAGGCCATCCAGGCTGCGCGCGATTTCGCTAACGGTAAGATTGATGCCGCCGCACGGGCCGCCGCACGGGCCGCCGCAGGGGACGCCGCAGGGGACGCCGCACGGGCCGCCGCACGGGACGCCGCAGGGGACGCCGCATGGGCCGCCGCAGGGGCCGCCGCATGGGCCGCCGCAGGGGCCGCCGCATGGGCCGCCGCACGGGCCGCCGCACGGGCCGCCGCACGGGCCGCCGAGACGAAATGGCAGCGCGCGCATTTCAGCCAAATGTTTGCTGAACTCTTCGAGGAGCAAAGTCGATGAACACCCACAGCACACAGCATCATCCACACGAATATCTCATGCCCCGCGCTGAGTACCGCGAGCTACTGCGCCGGTCCGTGCAGCGGCACGACGTGCAATATGACCAAGGCGACTCGACCCTGATGGAACTCGCGAAGCTGGGGCTGTTCGCCGGCGGCGTGATTGCCCTGCTCGCCTACGGACTGATGTGGGGTTTGAGATGAGTAAGCTGGACGACGTTGAAGCGCGCCACAAGCAATTGTCGGATGATTGGGGAGAGCCGACGCCTTGGATGCTCGATCATGATTGGTTGATCGAGCGCGCGCGCAAGCTCGAAACGGCGCTGCGCCGCGCCTCGGACGAGAATCTATGTCTCTGCCCTTATGCGTCTGAGGACAAGCATACCGCTGATTGTCTCTATGCTGTCGCTCGCGAAGCGCTTAAGGAGGACTAGCCGTAAAGATGGAAACTGAAACACTCGATAAGCTCTATCTCGAATGGTCGCAGTTCACTAAATGCCGCACGGCGCGGGAGATTGCGTATCGCGTAGCCGTCAAGCGGGCGATTAAAGAACTCAACGACGGTAACCGTTTTCAAGCTATCGAGGTGCTCGGAAGTCTCCAAATGGATTGGGAGCAACCATAGTGAGCAAGCTGGACCAAATCGAACGGCGGATCGATTTTAGTGGCTATGACTTGGAAGAATACGTTGACGATCTCGATTGGTTGATCGAGCGCGCGCGCAAGCTCGAAACGGCGCTGACTGAGATTCAAGAGGGATGCGACAGCCGCAAATGGCGCGATCTCGCCCGCGATGCGCTCAAGGAGGACTAGCGGTGATGTGTTTCGTTACCGGCTGCCTCACTGGAACCGTTATCACCGCCATCCTCGGCCTGATGTTGCTGCTGCTCGTCGTGTCCCGCGACATGGACCGCGAAGATGAAATCAGGAAGGAGGAGCCGTGATTAGCGACATCTCCAAGACTGAATGTGCGCGGCTTGCCTCAGTGGCAATGAACATAGGCACAGTCGCTCTTGCGAATGCGGAGCGGTTACACCTTCACCCGCAGAAGAACGATCAGCTATTGCTCGACCTCGCCAACGCCGTCGAGACGCTACTGCGCGAGAATGCGGACTTGAACACTGCCGCGCAGAATAGCATCACACTCGGAGAGCGAACCGCCGATAAGTTGACCCTCGCCCACCGGCGCATCGAGAAGCTGCGGGTAGCGGTTGTCGCGATAGCCAACCGGGGCATTCATCCCGTTGTGGTACTCGATGCCGACGACGCCTTGGCCGCAATGAAGCGCGAGTACCCGCCGCCTATCACCTGCCCGAAGTGCGGTCAGCAACACGGCCAAGGCAAATGCGGAGCGACGCGCATCGTGGGGAGTCAGCAGAAATGAACCAACCCACAACCCTGATCGGCGACGTACCCGCCACGTTCGCTGTCATGCCCAGCCAGTGGGCTGACGCGCTTAGGTCAAAACCCTGCGCCCCAGAGCGTTTTCTCTGGCTCTCCGTACTGGAAGATGCGATTAAATGCGTGCAGGGTGCCGTTAGCGCCGATGGTAGCGATGGCTGGCGCCAGTTGAATTCGCTGCGGCACCGCGTTCGCCGACAACTCGATGCCCAAACTTGGTTCGATAGCGACGACATCTACCCCGGTTCGTTTCGATGGATTTGCGATACCCTCGGCCTTGAGCCGGATTACCTGCGCCAGCGTATCGCAGAGGGTATCACGCTCAAGCGCCGACCACCTGTCTCCACCAGCGAGCATCCGACCGTGCAAGGTCAGAGAGTCCGGCGAGCGCAATCCGCTTAATCCTCCGGAATTCAGGGCCTTAAGATAGGCCCTGCCGTTTCGCTTTTTCTCTCTATCTATCGTTTAATCAGGAATAGTTGTCCTACACTTGGCTTTATTGGTTGTTTGACAGAGCGCGGGCGTCTGTCAGCGTCATCGCGGTTGCTCCACCATAAACTCGATTCTCACCTTGACTACTTTCGGCATCTTCCAGCCATGCGGCTCGGCACGCAGATCGGCCCTTTGGCTGATATAACCATAGCGCGCTTCGCAGGCTGTTCGGGCGGCTTTGCGACTGGAGAATAGGAGCCGCTTAGTGGGCGTGTCCGGATCTCCTACTAAGAACTCACGGTAACCGTCCAGTTGGCTGTCTTCCCGCCATAGAATGCCCCAGGCGTATACGTTCGTATCCATTAGTCTTCCTTATATCCGAAGGCGCCTTGAGCATTGGGGTGAGGGGTCGGTTTCTCATCATTCATATTTATGGCATCCCCCCTACCTGCCATGGAAATAGCATTTCCGCGCTCACCATTAGATCGGCTTATATCCACGACTATCTTGGCGTATCGATACGGCTTGCCCTTCTTGCCCGATCCAGTCCGTCCGACAACCCCCTGTTTCGCCAATAACGAGAGACACTTTGAGGCGACCTGATACGAAATATCGAGATTCTCAGCAACATCGCTAGCCGTATATTCGCTGCCCTCTTCGGACTCCAGAAGCTCGATCACGCGTTCCGTATAAACCTCGGCCAACATGTAATTCTTAAAGGCGCCGCCGAGAACGACTGATCCGTCGTCGTTCTTGACGAGCCGGGACTCAAGTATCGGCTCGCCGCGCGGGTCACGCACAGTCGTACTTGATATGGAATGCACGCCTGGACCGAATCGTCGAACGAGTACAATGGGGCTGACGCGCGCAGCCAAACCTTGAGATCCGAGCGCCGCAACTGCAGCATCTCCGATCATGGCGTTCTTCGGGGCGTGGTGCGTAACGACGATTAGCGCCTCGCTGCCACTGGCAACCTGCTGAATCTTCCCAACCGCTTCCCGCGTCCCAGCATAACTCATCTCGTCGGGAATCCGCACAAAGTCGAATAGCATATCGAGCACGCACATCACGGCACCCGCGGATCTTATTTCGTCCGTCAACCGCGCCAGAAATTCGTCCAGGTTCTCGTATGGGATGTTCTGCGCGCTCAAAAACCGCAATGGATCGTCTTCGCTCCAGCCGAGCCGGATAAGTTCCTGCCGCGCGGCCATCGTCTCGTCTTCGCTAGCGACATAAAACACCGGTCCCTGAGACACTTCTCGCCCCAAGAACGGCCAGCCTTTCGAGACGCAAATCGCCATCCATCGCGCTAGGGTGCTTTTGCCTGCGTGCTTCCCCCCAGTGATCATCGCAACCGATGACGAGAAACACAGCCGATCGACAACCGCGACGCGCTTTAGGTAAGCTTCATTAGCTGCGAGCGCCGAATTAAAGCCTTCCCACGGTATTGCTAGCGATTCTACGATCGTCGGTGCGGCCAATGGTTTCAGTATCCGCTCGACCTCACCAACCAATGCCGGAACCGTCACCCCGTCGTAAGCCAAACTGGCAAGCATCGTGGCTTGGCTGGCGATTTGTCGCTTGATCGCCATATCTCGGACGATGCCAGCGTAATATTCCATGTGTCGCGCGGTCGGGACCGATGCCGACACTTCCGCTATGTATCCATTCCCACCTATCGCCTCGAATAGCCCTCGTGTCCGTAGCTCTTGCCCAAGTGTGACGACCTCGATAGGTACAGCCCGACTATGCAAGGCCACGCAGGCCCTGAATAACTCCCGATGGACCTCCCGATAGAAGCTTTCAGCACTAATGAATTTAAGCGCAACGTTCAGCGTCTCGTTGTCGATAAAGATGGAGCCGAAAATCGCCTGTTCCGCCTCTAGGTTTTGAGGCGGCACTCTCTTAAGGATGTCGTCAGCGGCAGCATGGCGCGCCGGTAGCTGCGCCTGGCCCTGACGCCCGTTCTGTCCCAAAGGCACCCGTCCTCCCGTCCCGCGCTTGACGGCGCCCTCCGCAGGTGCTACTCGTGAATTCTCTTCCGGTTGTGATGTCTTGGCTGTAGTCGCCGCCCCGGCTCGTCGTTCCCCCGACGCTGGGGCGGTGGCGTCTTCGACACTGGAGTCGGGAGACGGAATCGCACCGTCGGCGAGCATTCCCGCTTCGGCTTCCTGCACTGCCCTCTCAGGGACTGGCGTCGCCTTCCCGACAAACTCCGCCTCCGTCAGCGTCTTCTCGGTATCGCACGACAAATAGATGTTCCGCGTGAATTGATGCGCCTTCGCTCTGCATGGCGGCCCGTGTTTCCGGCATGCCGTCGTGAACGTTCTGGCGTCCTGCCAAGTCACGGCTTCAAGGTCCGCGGCTAGCTCAGCGAGCGTGGTCATTGCCGCGCCTCCGCCTTGAGCGAACAGCCGCCGATACGGCAGACGAACAGCCGATCCGGTCGTTTGATGCCGCAAGTATCGCAACTAAGGCCCAATCTCAGCACTAAGGCGAGCGGAGTGCGCGCCGGCACGTACTCGGCACCCCATATCCTGCCTTTGGCCGGATTAGCGCGGTGGCGCCGCATCCAGTCGCGCATATAGGTCGGATGCCGCGACCGCCAGCGCTTTACCGTGTCGACGGTAGGCGTCATTCGGAATCGAACTGGCCGATTAGTTCAGGTTCCATCGCTCCCGGCTCCCCCGCCCCGAAGGTGGGCGTAACTCCGTGATGTAGTCCGCTACGTGCGAAGCGTCAACGGCGCGTCTTTCACTAAAAGTACGCATCGCACAAGGAATAGTAGCCCTCGGCAGGGACTACTACTAACTCCCGGTTGCTATTCTGCCGTTTTTGGGAAGCCTGACCACTGGCTGCTGCTGCGTCAGGAATTTACGCGCCAACAGCGCCCATAATTCCGCAACGTCCTGCTGGCGCCGCATTGCCGCTAATTTGAACTGAAGATATTCCGCGCGAGTCAAACGAACGCGAGTGAGTATATCCGAAGCCGACGTAGCCAAATGTCTAACCTCTATCGAAGCTATCGCAAAGTTGAATGGATTATCGAATGTTGCATATGTCACGTGTAACTGTCAAGCCAAGCGCCAAGACGAAAGTTATGAACAACCCCTACTTGACAGCATCATGTTACGCGTGTTACACCTGTTGCATGTTTAGGGTAAGGAGAGAACAAGCTATGGAATCCCCCGTTGACCTAACCGATGAGTCCCGTGTCGACCGCGCGCCCGCGCAAGCCCGCCAGGCGCGGAAGTTATCCCCACAGGAACGCGCGACCCTCCGGCATTGTGAGAACGCCGTGACCAAGGGATTGAAGACCTTCTACGAGGTCGGCGACGCACTCAAAACGATCCGCAACCAGCGGCTCTACCGA
>WNFF01005634.1_pt1 | contig 22695 bp, 18 predicted proteins | sample 5400441 | NCBI WGS metagenome assembly WNFF01 (sample SAMN13153345, study PRJNA577476) | soil metagenome | isolation source: 120 cm saprolite under Douglas fir tree site 2 hole 3 replicate 1 | place: USA:California | collected 2015-04-18
GTCTCCGTTCCTTCGATAACCCGTCCTGAGCAAGGGCAATGCCAACGCGCACCCACTCAAGCAGCCAGAAACGCGGGCGGAAGGGCAAGTACGCAGTGGGGAAGCCGCCTCAGCGCGGTCGCTGCTCCAGTTGCTCTGTCGCGCCGGGGTCGGTCCGTTGACACCAAATGTCCAAAACCCGTGCGGAGTGACATCGGAATTAATCGTGGCTTCGCGTAACGCTAAGTCTGGAAGTGAGACAGTGGTGATTGGCCGCTAACTCGACTGAGGTGTGTTGACCATGAACGCGCGTGTTCTTGCTGTTTTTGGCTCGACTCTGCTGATCGCCGCTTGCCGCAAAGGCGCAGCCCCCCCGCCGCCCGCTCCTACCGTGCAGGTTACTGTGGTGATTCAGCAGGATGTGCCCGTCTACCGCGAGTGGGTCGGCACCCTTGATGGGTTCGTCAACGCGGAGATCAGACCTCAGGTCACGGGATACATCCAGAAGCAAGTGTTCCGAGAGGGCACCTTCGTTCAGGAGGGAGACTTGCTGTTCCTGATTGATCCGCGCAACTACAAGGACTCGGCCGACCAGGCCAAGTCTACGCTCGAGAGGAACCTCGATCGCCGAGCAGGCGATTACTCGCCAGCAGTATGACAACGACCTCGCAGCCGAGCGTGAGGCAGCCGCCAGCGTTGCGTCGTCCCGGGCCGCGCTGAGCCAGGCCCAGCTGAGCCACGGCTGGACGCGGGTCACGTCCCCGATTTCCGGCATCGCGGGCATCGTGCAGGTTCAGGTCGGCGATCTGGTCACCACCGCAAACACCATGACCACCGTGTCGCAAGTTGATCCAATCAAGGTCCAATTCAACATCAGCGAGGTGGAGTACCTCCGTTCGGCCCAGGGCAATCGTTGGGTGGAAGCTGGCGAGTCCGCCGAACCCACGCTTCAACTGATTCTCGCCGACGGATCCGTCTACTCGCGCCGCGGGCTGGTGATTGTGATCAATCGCCAGGTCGACCAGCGGACCGGGACCATCGCCGTCCAAGGTTCGGTCCCAAATCCTGGGAACGTCCTTCGCCCAGGTCAGTACGCCAAGGTTCGTGCCGCGATCAACACCCGAAAGAACGCTCTTCTCGTCCCCCAGCGGGCGATTGTCGAGGTCCAGGGCGCGTCTCAGGTGGGAGTGGTTGGATCAGACGGCAAGGTCGATATCCGCGTGGTCAAGACCGCGGAGCAGGTCGGCCCCTTGATGGTGATCGAGAACGGGCTGAGCGCGGGGGACAAGGTGATCGTGTCGGATCTAACGAGACTGAGGCCCGGCATGCCGGTGCGCGCGGTCCCGGCGTCCGACAGCACCACCGCTTCGGCGGAGCCGGCAACGGGCGGCTCGTCTCCACGAGGACAGTAAGCGATGTCGCGCTTCTTCGTCGGCCGACCGATCGTGGCGATGGTCATTGCCATCCTGATGGTCATTGTCGGTGCCGCCGCGGTGTTCAGCCTGCCGATCGCGCAGTACCCGAACATCGTGCCTCCACAAATCCTGGTGCAGTCGAACTTTACCGGAGCCGATGCGCTCACCGTTGAGCAATCTGTTGCCACCCCGATCGAGCAGCAGATGTCCAGCGTCGAGAACATGCTGTACATGCAGTCGATCAACGCCAACGACGGTTCTTTCACCTTAACGGTGACCTTCGACGTCGATAGCAATATCGACATCGACCAGGTGAACACCCAAAACAAGGCGTCCCAGGCACAGGCGCTGCTGCCGCCGGACGTCACCAATTACGGACTCACATTCTTGCAGTCCACCGGGCTTCCCCTGCTCGCGATTTCGATCTACTCGCCCAACAACACTTACGACCCGCTCTTTCTTGGAAACTACGCGACAATTAGCGTGAACGACGCGCTCCAGCGGGTGAAGGGCGTGGGCCAAATTCGAGTTTTCGGGACCTTCGATTACGCGATGCGGATCTGGGTCAAGCCGGACAAGCTCGCCGAGCTCGGTTTCACCGTGTCCGACCTTTCGTCGGCGGTACAAGCGCAAAACACCGTAAATCCCTCTGGTCGCCTCGGGGCGCCACCCTCTCCCGCGGGCCAACAATTCACTTATACCGTCCGAGCCCAGGGGCGGCTCCTCAAGGCGGAGGAGTTTGGCGACGTCGTGCTGCGCCTGAATCCGGACGGCTCCACGGTGCGGCTTCGCGACGTTGCCCGGATCGAGCTCGGCGCTCTGAACTACACTCAGATCGGCCGATTCAACGGCAAACCGGCGGCGATCGTTGCGGTTTACCAGACGCCGGGTTCGAACGCCCTGGCTGTCGGTAAAGGCGTCAAGACCACAATCGAGGAGCTGAAGAAGCGATTTCCGAACGACCTCGACTATGCGATTTCGTTGGACACCACGCTGCCAGTCACCGAGGGAATCCGCGAGATCCTGATCACGCTGCTGGAGACCACGTTGCTGGTGGTCTTCGTCGTCTTCATGTTTTTGCAGAGCTGGCGCGCCACCCTCATCCCCCTGATCGCAGTACCGGTCTCTCTGGTCGGGACCTTCGCGGTGTTTCCGATGCTCGGGTTCTCGGTTAACACGCTCTCGTTGTTCGGCCTGGTGCTCGCGATCGGGCTGGTGGTGGACGACGCGATCGTCGTCGTCGAGGCGGTCGAGCGTCACATCGAGGATGGCATGTCGCCCAAAGAAGCGACCCTGGCCGCGATGAAGGAAGTCACCGCGCCGGTCGTCAGCGTGGCGGTGATCCTCGCCTCCGTCTTCATTCCAATGGGCTTCATCAGCGGGATCACCGGCCGGCTGAACAAACAATTCGCGCTCACCATCGCGGTCTCCGTCCTGTTCTCAGCCTTCAACGCGCTCACGCTTTCTCCCGCCCTTTCGGCGTTGCTTTTGCGCCCGCGCACCGAGTCGAAGGGCGTCCTGGCCCGCTTCTTCGGTGGATTCAATCGGGTGTTCGAGCGGGTGCGCCAAAGGTACGTCGGAATTTCGGGATTTTTGATCCGCAAGGCGGTGGTTGGCATCGCCATCCTTGCCGGCTTCTTCGTTGTGGCGGTGCTCGTCGGTCAGCGGGTCCCGTCGGGCTTCTTGACCGACGAGGATCAGGGCTTCTTTTTTCTCAACGTCCAGCTCCCCGATGCGGCTTCCCTCGAGCGGACCGACGCCGTCTGCCGCCAGGTCGATGCAATCCTCGCCGCGGCTCCCGAGGTCAGATCGTTCAACACGATTGCCGGCTTCTCGCTCCTCAGCATCAGCTCGGCGACCTACAACGGCTTCTACTTCGTCTCGCTCAAAAACTGGTCGGAGCGCGGAGGTGCGCAACATGACGCGGCGGCGGTGATCAATCGGCTGAACCGGGAATTCGCCACCAAGATCAACGAGGGCATTGTCTTCGGCTTTGCGCCTCCGGCGATCGTCGGCCTCGGCTATTCCGGTGGCTTCTCGGGGTGGGTCCAGGACCGGAGCGGCAGTGACGTTGCGTTCCTCGAGACGAACTTGCAGAAGTTCATCGCGGCCGCGCGCAAGCGGCCCGAGGTGGGGTCGATCAACACGGTGTTCCGCCCGGCGGTGCCGCAGATCTACGCCGATGTCGACCGCGACAAGGTGCTGAAGCAAGGCGTCAGCCTGAGCAGTGTCTACCAGACGCTACAGGCGTACCTGGGGGGCCTCTACATCAACCAGTTCAACCGGTTTGGCCGCCAATGGAGGGTCTACCTGCAGTCGGAGGGAGAACAGCGCCAGAACGCCAACGACCTGGCCGGATACTGGGTCCGCAACGGCAACGGCAACATGGTCCCGCTCTCCGCGTTCGCGTCCACCCGCCGGGTCTACGGCCCGGAGTATACGAACCGCTTCAATCTCTTCCGCGCCGCTCAGGTCATTGGTGGTCCGGCGCCGGGTTACAGCTCCGACCAGGTGTTGAACGCGCTCGACCAGGTCGCCAACGACGTGTTGCCACGCGAGATGGGATTTAGCTGGGCGGACATGTCGTACCAGCAGCGAGCAGCCGCCGGTACCGGCACCGCGGTGTTCGGACTCTCGATCGTATGCGTCTTTCTGATTCTCGCCGCCCTCTACGAGAGTTGGTCGCTGCCGTTTAGCGTCCTTCTTTCCGTGCCGATCGCAGTCGTCGGCGCCCTGGTCGGCCTGCTGCTGCGGAACTTCGAGTTCAACGTCTACGGCCAGATCGGGTTGGTGATGCTCGTCGGCCTGGCGGCGAAGAACGCGATTCTGATTGTCGAGTTCGCCAAGGGGGAGTTCGAGAACGGCCGACCGTTGGTGGAGTCCGCGCTCGAAGGGGCGAAACTGAGGTTCCGCCCGGTGCTGATGACCTCCCTTGCCTTCATCTTCGGCCTACTGCCGCTTTGGTCGGCCTCCGGTGCGGGTGCCCTGTCGAGGCGACAAATGGGAACCGCCGTGATCTGTGGCACGGTGGCGGCGACCGCGATCGCGATCTTCATCATCCCGATGTTGTTCGTGGTGGTGGAACGCTTGAGCGGAGCGGAGAAGCGCCGCGAGGGCCAAGCCGCGCCAGTGCCCAACGGCCAGGGCGCCGCAGTCGCGCCAGCGGGACCACACTAATGGAACTGAAACTATGAGAATGAATCTTAAGCTGCCCTGGATTGCTGCCGCGTCGCTGGCGGCCTCGCCGGCGATGGCCCTGCAGCCGCTGGAAGTCTTCATCGCTGCCGCGCACGAGCGCAACCCAGACGCGCAGCAGGCCCGTGCGAACCTCGACGAGCAGAACGCCAACGCCGATTACTCGTTGGGCAGGCAGCTGCCGGGCGTATCGATCAAAGCAAACTACTACCGCAACCAATACCGGGTGCTTTTGACTGTACCGGCGCCGGTACCGCAGACATTCGAGATCCAGCCGCGGAATGAGTGGTTCGGTACCGGCACGCTCACGGTGCCGCTGGTGGATCTCGCGGGCTTTTGGCGAATTGCAGCAGCGAGGACGAACGCCGAGAGCTACGCGCGGACGCTGGCGGCAACCCTCCTCACCGTCGAGGGCACTGCGATTCAGGATTACTACCAGCTTCTTGCCAATATGGCACTGGTCGCCACCGCGCAGAACTACCTGGATGTATCTCGCGAGAATTTGCGGCTCACTGAAGCCAAGCTGCGCGCAGGGACCGCAACCCGGCTTGACGTGGATCGCGCAGTGGCTGACGTTGAGTCACAGGTCCAGCAGCTCGCCTCGGCGAGGCTGCAGGTGGTCCTGTCCGCCCGCGACCTTCAGTCGACGACGTCGATTGTGCCAGATACTTCCTCGGCGGTGGAGCTCACCGACGACCTTCATCTCGAGCCGGACCTCTCCACCTTCGAAGCCGACCTTCCGAACGTCCCCTCCGTCACCGCTGCGGTCTTCGCCACACGTGCGGCCCAGCAGCAGGCCGATAGTTACAAGCTCGCGTTGCTCCCCAGCTTTGCCGGCACGATCACCCAGTACAACACCAATGCACCTAGCTTCGAACCATCCAGGTGGTACTACCAGGCAGCGATTACCGCGAGCTGGACCTTCGACTTGACCTACGTGGCGAACATCCGCAGCTACAATGCCGCCGCTGCTGCGGCCAAGGCGAGGGAGCTGAAGGCGTGGCTGACCTCCGGCGATGCGATCAACAAGTACTGGAACACGGTGCTCGCCGACATCGCGCAGAGCCGCTCGGCGCGGGCAGGGCGCGATGCCTCGGTTCACGCAGCCGAGCAGGCGCGGGTGCAATACCGGGCAGGCACCGCCACTCAGCTCGACCTTCTCCAGGCGGAGCGCGACGCCTTCAAGGCAGAGGTGACCCGCATCCAGGACGACGCGAACCTCTTGAACTCGCGCGCGCAGCTCCGCCTCGCGGCAGGGCACAGCCTGGTTCGCTAACCCGGGGGGTCGAGCACGTGGTTGCCACTTGCTTCGAGTCGCCATTGACCGTTAGACAAGGCGGTTGGAGAGCATCCCAGCAGTCCAGTTCACTTTGCACGGAGGTGATACATGGCAACCCAAGAGAGTTCCGTGGAATTTGCAGGAGGCAGTCTCGGCCGGCAACGGCACATTTGCGCCTTCTTCAACGGCATCGACGAGGAGCACAGGGTGCTTCGTTCGTTCATCAAAGACGGGATGACTCGGGGCGAAAGGGCGTTCCACATCGTCGATCCCGAGCTGCGTGATCAGCATCTGAAGCGACTCGCCGAACTAGGGATCAACGTCGAGCAGGCGTTGGAGGCCGGTCAGCTCGAGGTCCGGCCCTGGCAGGAGGCTTACCTGCTCGGGGACCACTTCGACCAGGATGCAATGCTCGCGCTGATCGAGGAGGTGCTCCAAAGCGGCGCGTCCTCGGGCTATCCGCTGACCAGGCTGCTGGGGCATATGGAGTGGGCGCTGCTCGACAAACCTGGCGTGGATAACCTCGTCGAGTACGAGACGCGCCTCAACTACGTACTGCCCAAATATGACGATCCCGTGATCTGCACGTACGATCTGTCGAAATTCCCTTCCAGCGTGGCAATGGACATCATGCGGACGCACCCGGTGGTGATCATCGGCGGGGTACTGCAGGAGAACCCGTTCTTCGTTTCTCCTGACAATTTCCTCCTCGAGCTACGGGAGCGGCGGGCAGCTCGCACGCGTGCAAGCACGCACAATTAATGCCTGGAGATCCCGATCAAAGGAAGGCGCTGCGAGCAGCGCTCCGGGATCTCGTGGCACTTTCCACCATCCCGGCGGCCTGGGTAGGCAGGGAACCAGGAGCGATCTCCGCCGGGCTCGCGGATGTGCTGGTCGGTTCTTTGGGCCTCGATTTTGCTTTTGTGCGTTTGTGCGATCCCAAAGGGGGTACCGCGGTCGAAGCGACGCGGGGAAACACCTGGAGCGCATTTCCCGACTGGCTGGGATCTCACGGCCGCCAGGTTTCCCGCAGGGAAATCATTCCCGACGTGGGCGGCCCGGGCACCTGCCGCGGAGTCGTGATTCCGATCGGCGTCGATGGTGAGGGCGGGCTGGTTGCCACGGCCTGCGCTCGCAGCGACTTCCCCAGCGAAATTGACCAGCTGCTGCTCTCGGTAGCGGCGAATCAGGCTTCGACGGCATTTCAGAGCGCACGCCTGGTGCATGAGCGCCGCCAGGGAGAAGACGCCCTCAGGCAGAGCGAGCAAGAGCTTCGCAGAGCGCGCGACGAACTGGAGATGAAGGTGGCGGAACGGACCGCCGAGCTGCGGCGGAGCCAGGCCTATTTAGCCGAGGCGCAGCGGCTGAGCCACACCGGCAGCTTCGGCTGGGAGATTGACAGCGGCGAAATCTTCTGGTCAGAGGAGACCTACCGCATTTTTGAATTAGAGCCATCGCTCAAAGTGACCCCGGACCTGGTGTTCGCGCGAACCCATCCGGACGACAGAGCCTTCGTCCGGGAAATCGTGGATCGCGCAGAGCGCGAGAAGAAGCCCTTCGATTTTGAGCACCGGTTACTGATGCCCGGTGGTTCCGTCAAATATGTCCATGTGGTGGGTGCGCCCGCACAGAAGGAGAAATTGGGCAACCTTGAATTTCTCGGCTCGGTGATGGACATCACCGAGCGCAAATTGGTGGAAGAAGCCCTTCGGCGGAGCGAAGCTTATCTGGCAGACGCGCAGCGGTTGAGCCACACCGGCAGTTGGGCAGTCGACGCCGCCACCAAAGAAACGATTCACTCGTCCGACGAACACTCGCGCTTGTTTGGCCTCGATCCGAGAGACGGCGTGCCTTCATTCGACACACTTCTCCAGCGCCTGCATCCGGAGGATCGTGGCAAGGCAATCGAAACTTTGGAGAGAGCGGTCCGTGAGCGGACGGAGTTCGTGCTGGACAGTCGACTTGCTCTTCCGGGTGGGATCGTCAAGTTCGTCCACGCAGTAGGGCATCCTGTTCTCAACGAATCCGGCCAGGTGATTCGAATCATGGGTACCTCGGTCGACGTGACCGAGCGCAGGCGGGCGGATGAGGAGCGGGAGCAATTGCTGCTCCGTGAGCGTGTGGCTCTCGCCGAAGTCGTCGCTGCACAGCAGCGCTTCAAAGATCTGGTCAACTCGGTCGAAGGAATTGTTTGGGAGGCGGATGCCGTGACCTTCCAATTTTCCTTCGTCAGCAAGCCGGCCGAGCGCATCCTAGGGTACCCAGTGGAGCGCTGGTTGTCGGAGCCGACGTTCTGGAAGGATCACCTTCACCCCGACGATCAGGGATGGGCCGTAACCTTCTGGGTGAAAGCCACCAGCGAAAAGCGCGACCACGATTTTGAATATCGGATGATCGCTGCCGACGGAAGCGTCGTCTGGCTGCGAGATATCGTGACCGTGGTGGTGGAGAGAGATCGCCCAACCCGCCTGCGCGGGGTGATGATCGATATCACCGAACGCAAGCGGGCGGACTATCTGACCCGGCAGGTATTCGAAAGCTCACCGGATGGTGTCTCGATCATCGGAAGAGATTACCGGTATCAACGGGTCAATCCGATCTACGAGAGCAGAGCGGGCATCGCGGCGGAGAAAATTGTCGGGATGCACGTTGCCGAGCTGATGGGAACCGAGCCGTTCGAGAGGCTCAAGCCGAATCTGGACCGGTGCTTCGCGGGAGAAGAAGTCAGCTTTGCCGACTGGATCTCCAGCGCGTTCGGACGAAAATACCTTTCGGTGAGCTATTCGCCTCTGAGACCCGACTCGGAGCGGGTAGAAGCCGCATTGGTGATCGCCCGAGACTTGACGGAGCACATGCTGGCCTCAGAAGCGTTGGCACAGGCGCAGGCGGACCTGGCGCACATCAGCCGGGTGACCACGATGGGAGAGCTGACCGCTTCGTTGGCGCATGAGGTTAATCAACCGATTGCCGCGGCCGTCACCAACGCCAATACCTGCTTGCGATGGCTTGCGCGCGATTCCCCGGACGTGAAAGAGGCGCGCGAGGCCGCCTCGAGAATGGTGAAGACCGTAACCCGCGCGGCGGAGATCGTCGGCCGGATACGCTCGCTGTTCAGGAAGGGGGCACCGCAACGCGAGTGGGTCGAGGTGAATGAGGTCATTCGAGAGATGCTCCTTTTGCTGCGCAGCGAGACCAGCCGATATTCGATTTCGCTGCGCACCGAGCTGGCCCCAGATCTTCCCCAGGTGATGGCCGATCGGGTGCAACTACAGCAGGTGATCATGAACCTGATGCTCAACGGCGTCGAGGCATTGAGGGAGGCAAACGGGACGCGAGAGCTCGCGATCAAATCGGCGCGAGACGGAGCCGAGCAGCTGGTCGTTTCGGTCAGCGATACCGGGGTGGGACTGCCCTCGGGTCAGGCGGACCAGATCTTCAATGCCTTCTTCACCACCAAACCGAACGGCACCGGCATGGGCCTGCCGATCAGCAGGTCGATTGTTGAATCGCATGGGGGAAGGTTGTGGGCCACGGCCAACCCGGGATCCGGCACCACCTTTTGCTTCTCTCTGCCCACCCAAGGCGAGGCGCATGAATGAGCGAAGCCGCCGGCGCCACCGTGTACATCATCGACGATGATGAATCGGTCCGCGCCGCGATCATGGGCCTGCTCAAGTCCGTCGGGCTTCGCTCCGAGTCCTTCGCCGCGCCGGACGAGTTTCTGCGTAGCAAGCGTTCGAATGGGCCCAGTTGCATCGTTTTGGACGTTAGACTCCCAGGAGTGAGCGGGCTGGACGTTCAGCGCACCCTGGCTGAGGCAGGCATCCAGATTCCGATTGTTTTCATCACCGGGTATGGCGACATTCCGATGACGGTGAGAGCAATGAAATCGGGCGCGGTGGAGTTCCTCACCAAGCCTTTCCGGGACCAAGAGCTGCTGGATGCGATTCAGCAAGCGCTGGACCGGGACCGGCTCTACCGGGAACAGCAGAGTGAGACTTCGCAGTTGCAGGCGCGCTACCAGACGCTGAGCCGGCGCGAACGCGAGGTGATGGCGCTGGTCGTCTCGGGCCTGCTCAACAAGCAGGTCGCCTCGGAGCTGGGAACCAGCGAAATCACTGTGAAGATCCACCGCCGGCAGGTGATGCGCAAAATGGAGGCCGGATCCCTCGCCGAATTGGTTCGATTCGCCGAGAAACTCAAGCTTCATCCCGGCCGGAAGTAGCCCTTAGGCGGGGTTACGCCCCCTATACCAACGTATAATAGGAGCCGAGTTGCGCCTGCGGTACCGTGGTACCATGGCTAGCGACGCAGACGCCAAATTGATCGCCATTGTCGACGACGACGAAGCTGTCCGCAGCGCCCTGCAAGGCCTGATGAAGGCGGTCGGTTTGCAGGCCCGTTCCTTCGCTTCAGCCGAAGAATTCCTCGGATCCCAGCTGCATCAGAAGACGGCCTGCCTGATCGCGGACATCCGGATGCCCGGGATGTCTGGCTTGGAGATCAAGCACTGCTCGACAGCGTTCGAGCAGCCTTAGGAACTTGAAGCCCATAACCACGCGTGCACCCACGCGCCAGGGAGGCCTTTTGTGGGAGCTGTCGCAAATCTCGAGCCTGTTGAACGGGATCGCGAGGAGCGCAGATTCGAGCAACTGGTCGGCAGCAGTTCCGCGCTCGAGGCGGTACTCGAACAGGTCGAGCGGGTCGCGCCGACAGACTCGACGGTCCTGATCCAGGGCGAAACGGGTACCGGCAAGGAGCTGATTGCTCGCGCGATTCACAACATCAGCGGCCGGTGCGGCCGACCGTTCATGAAGCTGAACTGCGCCGCCATTCCGTTCGACCTTTTGGAAAGCGAGCTTTTCGGTCACGAGAGGGGCGCTTTTACCGGGGCGATCGCCCAGAAAATGGGTCGTTTCGAGCTGGCCAATACCGGGACGCTCTTCCTCGACGAGGTGGGCGATATTCCACTCGGATTGCAGCCCAAGCTGCTGCGGGTCCTGCAAGAGCAGGAGTTTGAGCGCCTGGGAAGCGGCCGGACCCAACGGGTAGACGTTCGATTGGTGGCGGCCACCAACCGGGATTTACCGGAAATGGTGGAGCAGAAGGAATTTCGCAGCGACCTCTACTATCGTCTGAACGTGTTTCCCATCCTCCTCCCGCCGCTGCGGCAGCGCCGGGAGGATATTCCAGCGCTGGTGACGCATTTTGCCCAGGTGTTCGCCCGCCGAATGGGAAAGTGGATCGAGCACATCCCTGCCGAGACAATGGCCGCCTTCCGTGCTCACTCCTGGCCTGGAAATGTCCGTGAGCTGCAGAACGTGATCGAACGCGCGGTGATCCTGTCGAACGATGGGACGCTTCCAAACCCGCTGCCGGCCGCCGCAGAGCCACAGGCAGTGATCGCTTCCGCTGCCCCATCGCCGGCACCCACCACGCTCAAAGACTCCGAACGGGCTCTGATCCTCGAGACCCTGGAAGCGGTTGGCTGGGTGGTGGGCGGAGCCGGCGGGGCGGCCGCGAAGCTCGGGCTCAAGCGCACCACGCTCATTCACAAGATGAAGAAGCATGGGATCTCGCGACCCACGGCACAAGGCAAGGAGGAAACCCTGGATGAAGAAGTGCCGGAAGACCCATGCGACTATATCACGGGTCCTTAGCCGCCGCGTTCGCTCGGGCGCTGCTTAATCGGCAACCACGAGGCGGAGTGTGCCGCCGTTCGGCCGTGAGGGGGCGGCAAGCTGCGTTCGGCGAAATCGAGCCAAAAGCCCACCCACGTCGGCTATCGAAGGCGGAACAGCCAGTTGCCCGAGCAGCCTTACCGTCTCTTTTATTTGGCCAAGGTACTTCCGGCAATCGCCGCATCGGTGCAAGTGAACATACACCTCGACTCTATCCGCCAGCGATATTTGCCCCTCCAGATAATCCGTCACTCTTTCGGTGAGCTGGTCGCACCTGAGCATTCCGCCTACGCTCCAATCAGGTGCTCCTCTAGTGCTCGGCGCAGCTTCGCGCGCGCACGATGGAGAAGCACTCGCTGATTGGTCTCGCGTATTTGAAGAACGTTACAAACCTCCTCGGATCCCAAGCCTTCCACGTCCCGCAAGGTCACTACCGCGCGCTGGTTGAGCGGCAACTGCTGCAAGGCGCGCTCCAGGCAGAAGATTGCCTCTTTATGGATGAGCTGCTTTTCCGGGCTCTCGTCCGTGAAGCTCCGCGGGGGCTCCGCCCAACGCCCGTCGGTAAGAAACCGGGCCGGATCCACCGCGGGCTCGTCCGAGTCGAAGTCCTTCAGCGCCGAAAAAGGAACCGACCGGGCCTCGCGAATCAGGCGCGTCTTGGCCCGGTTGGTGAGGATACGGCAGATCCAAGTCTTGAGGCTGGACCGACCCTCGAACGAGGCCAGGCCGTCGACGACAGCGGTCCAGGTGTCCTGAACGACTTCTTCGGCGAAGGCCCGGTTAGGATAGAAGGCCAGGGCAAGCCGCAGCAGGACGGCGTGGTAGCGGCCAACGAGCTCGCCAAGGGCAGATTCATCCCCGGCGCGTAGCCGAGCGAGGATCTTGAGATCGGCCGAGCTTGCTCGCACGGCGGTGCGAGCGTCGCGTGCTGCCGTCCTGGCCGAAGCGCCGGCCGGTGCCAATTGGGTTGCTGAGGAGTTCGTCATGGTTGACGGGGATTGCAGCCGCCGGGCCAACCGCGAAGCCCCGATTTTCATGCGATCTCGCGCTCACGACGCGATCACTTTGGGCAGCAATTAGACAGCACTGTCAGCGGATCGACACGAGCGACGAGGCCGAGGTGAGCAGAGGCGAGGGCGACTTTGGCTTTGGAACGCATCATGGCGCTCACGTTGTCTCGCCGCTCTTGCGCCCGTTACGTGTCCAAATGGCCGTCGAGATGTTGGACTAAGGTCCAGGATCCCTCGCCTCAACCTCTGATGAAACCGAGCAAGTCCTCGTTCACCAGGTTTTTGTGGGTTGTGCACAATCCGTGCGGTGCGCCCTTGTAGACCTTCAGCTTGGCCCCCTTCACAATCTTGGACGAGAGCAGGGCAGAGTCGGCGATTGGCACGATCTGGTCGTCGTCTCCGTGAATGATCGGCGTTGGAACATCGAACTTCTTGAGAGAAGGCCTTGATACAAAAGTAGGAGCCAGGGAAACCCGTCATCATTGACTGGAGAAAAAATGACTCGCGGACGCCTTCCGAGATCTTCGCGCCAGGCCGGTTGTAACTGTAGAAAGGCAGGCTGAGATCCTTCCAGAACTGCGCGCGGTCGGCCAGGACGGCTGCGCGCAACTTGTCAAACTCTTCGAGCGGCGTCCCACCCGGGTTGGCTGCCGACTTGACCATTACCGGCGGAATTGCGCCGATCAGCACGGCCTTCGCGACCCGCGCCGTGCCGTGACGGCCGATGTAACGGGCGACTTCACCGCCGCCCGTGGAGTGGCCGACATGGACGGACGTTCTTGAGGTCGAGCTCTTCGACGACCGTTGCGAGGTCGTCAGCGTAGGTGTCCAAGTCGTTGCCGTTCCAGGGCTGGCTCGAACGGCCGTGGCCGCGCCGATCGTGAGCAATGCATCGATACCCCCGGGAGGCCAGATAGAACATCTGGTCCTCGAAAGCATCCGCGGTCAGCGGCCAACCATGGCTGAAAACCACCGGCTGCCCACTGCCCCAATCCTTGTAATAGAGGTGGGTGCCATCTTTCTTTCTAGGGTTGCTCCCACTGATGCCGTCGCGGCGATTGCGTGACACCGGCCGCGTTTCGCCGGGTTGGCCGAGTTCGCGCCCGGGGTTAGGGCTGTCCGGTGCGCATCGTGCCTAGGTCCTGGCCGGACGGCGCCGAGGTTTCAGCGGCACCCAGACCATAAGCCTTTATCTTGTAGAGGAGCGTGGCGCGGCTGGTGTGGAGGCGGCGAGCGGCCTCGGACTGGTTGCCATCCGACTGGCGCAGCGCTTCCGCGATGAGCGACCGCTCGTACGAGTCAACGCGCCACTTGAGGGTGGCCTCGGTGGTGCCGTCTGCGGCGGTCCCCTCGTGGAGCTGGACGCCGAGATCGGGCAAATCCTCAGGGACGATGACCCTGCCCCGCGCGAGGATCGCTGCGCGCTCGAGCACATTCTGCAATTCGCGGACGTTGCCCGGCCAGTCGTAGCTGCGGAGGAGGAGCAGTGCGCTCTCATCCACGCCGTCGAGTGAACGGCCCAGGCGCTTTCTGAGCGTGCCCACCAACGCAGCCACGAGCAGCGGAATATCCTCACGCCGCTCCCGGAGCGGTGGCACGTGGATGGGGAACACGTTCAGCCGGGAGAAGAGGTCCGCTCGGAAGCGCCTTTCGCGGACCTCCACCTCCAAGTCGCGGTTGGTCGCGCAAACGATTCGGACGTCCACAAAGATCGGCTTCGTACCTCCGACGCGCTCAAGCTCCCGCTCTTGGACCACGCGCAGCAACTTCACCTGCGCCTCGAGCGACAATTCGCCAATTTCGTCCAGAAAGAGCGTCCCCCCTTGGGCTTGTTCGAATCGGCCGATTCGCCGCTGAAGTGCGCCTGTAAACGCTCCCTTCTCGTGGCCAAAGAGCTCGCTCTCGATCAGCGTCGGCGGGATGGCAGCGCAGTTGACGGTCACCAGCGCGCGCCCGCGGCGCGGGCTTAGCTCGTGCACCGCCCTCGCGAGCAGCTCTTTGCCGGTGCCCGTCTCACCGAGCAGTATCACCGTAGATGGCGTGGGAGCCACTCGCTCGATGTCGTGCAGGACGCGGCGGATTGCCAGGCTCTCGCCCACGATGCCGATGCTGGTCGGTTGCTTCGCGCGCAACTCCTCCTTTAGGTAAGTATTTTCCGCCTCGAGCCGCCGGGAGAGCTGAGAGATCTCCTCGAAGAGTCGGGCATTCTTGATCGCGATCGCGGCCTGCGCGGCGAACATCGCCAGCCGCTGAAACTCCACCTCCAGCAAGGCACGGCGCGCGAACATCGCGAGCACCCCGAATATCTCGGAGCGAAAGCTGAGCGGATATCCCGCGAACGAGGCCAGGCCTTCCCTTTGGACCCATTGCTTGTCTTCGATTCGGGGATCGCCCAGGAGATCGTTCGTGCACACTGCCTCGCGCGCTTCCGCGATCCGGCCGATCTTGAGAGCGCCCGTCGGGACGCGGCGGTACACCCCGTCCATTCGTTCCGAGAGACCGGCACTTGCCACCAGATGCAGACAGTTCGTTCGATTTTGACAGATCGGCGCCCGGATGCAGTCGGGGCACAGGTCGCCGGCGCCAAGCAGCCAGATCCGTGCGAGCGCTGCATCGAGATCTTTGACCAGACCGCGGGTGATCTCGGAGAGCACTCCGCCGAGGTCGCGGGTGCTCGTCATCCGGAGGCTTACCAGTCCGAGGGTCCCCTCGAGCGTTGAGACGTCCATGGCCCCGCTTCCCACCCACCTTTTACTACACCCTTTTACTGTCCCCATTGCGTGGAGTCACGGACCCTCCGTGCGTTTTTCCCTCTCGCTCGAGGTGCGGGTCATTCACCGAGGGCACCGGAGGCCACGCTGTAACCCCGGCTTGCCTGGGCGATCGCCAAGCGAGTGAGCGCAGGTGTTGAAGTCTTGGCAGGGTGCCGAATCTCTAAACGTCATCTGCACCCAATGTCCTGATCTGCATCGGTCCGCGCACGGCGCGGCAGGTGCGAGTGCGCGAGGCATGCACCTATCTCTCACGAGCCTTGATGAAGATCTCGTGAACGGCGCACGCGCCGGAAACGATGAAGCTTTCACGGTCCTGGTGGTGCGCCATCAGACCGATATCTATCGCCTGGCGTTGCGGTTTGCTGGCGAATCGAAGTGATGCCGAGGACATCGCGCAGGACACGTTCTTGCGCGCTTGGCGATGTATCTCGTCGTTCGATGGCAAGGCGCGACTTCGCACCTGGCTACACCGGATCACAGTCAACGGCGTGCGGATGCATCGGCGCTCCGCGCGCCGGAAACCGACCGAGTCGTTGCATGAATTGCTCCAGCAGTTCGAGGATACCGGCTCACTCGGGACCACCGACCCCGAACGGATACTTTGCGCGGATGACTTCATCGAGCGGAAACAGTTTGCGCCCAAGGCGCGGGAGGCCTTCGAGCAGCTTCGTGAAAGCTACCGAACGGTGTTCGCGCTACGGGAGCTCGAAGGCGCATCGACAGAGGAGGTGGCGAAGACTCTGGGCATCTCGCCCGCATGCGTTCGCCAGCGCCTCCTTCGAGCACGCCGGACACTCGTAGCCATCCGATCGCGCTTGCCCTCTAAAGTGGCGGCGGTCGGACCCCAAAGATGTCACGGATTTTGTTTTACCGGGGTGGAACCTCGTCTCCGAAGCCCACTTCGGGACTCAAGTTCTCCACATCGGCTCTCAGGTCCGGATTGTTCTTGATGAACCGTGCGCAAGCGTTCCAGCGCAGAACGGCATCATCATTTTCCGGGGGACTGATCTCAGCGGCCTTCTCGTAGAGTTGCATTGCCTCGCGCAGAACACTGCAGACGAAGGGGCTAGGCCGCTGGGTGCTGTACTGCGCTTTGGCCCGCCGCTCGCAAATGATCCCCTCATAATAGACTCGATAATACGGTTCTTTGAGGCGCGGAAGCAGTGCTCTGGCCCGGGTAAGGGCTTCGGCAGAGCTATGTTGGAAGGTGTCGGTGATGGCGAGAAGCAAGGTGAACAACGCCTGCTGGTTCTCGGGCTCAATCACGAGAATGTCTTCACAGATGCTCTCGGCCTCTTCCGGTTCGTTGAGGAGTCGGTACCTTTCGGCCTTGGCGAGAGCTCTCGGCACCGATTCCGGAGTGATCCGCTTGAATTGGAACATGTTCCCTCCTGTGCGAAGGCAGGCTACTTCGCAGCAGTCGTCTCTTTGCCACCTCGAAGCTGTCTCCAAAGTCTCGTCAGAGGATCGTAGTGCTGGTCCACCACCCTCTCCTTGAGAGGAATAATGGCGTTGTCGGTGATGGCGATCTCCTCAGGGCACACTCGCGTACAGCACTTGGTGATGTTGCACAGACCCACCCCATGGGCCTCCCGCAGCTGGTCAAGGCGGTTTTCCGTGTCGAGCGGATGCATCTCGAGCGCCGCGACATAGATCAGAAAACGAGGCCCGATGAACTGCTCCTGGAGGTGGTGATCGCGAAGAACGTGGCACACGTCCTGGCAAAGAAAGCATTCGATGCACTTCCGGAATTCCTGAACCCGCTCGATATCCTCCGGCAGCATGCGCCAGGATCCGTCCGGGGCATCCGGCGGCCGCGGCTTGAACTTCTTGATCTTCTTTTTCACCTCGAAGTTCCAGGAAACGTCTGCCACCAGATCCCTGACGAGCGGAAAGGCCTTCATCGGCGCCACCGTCACCGGCTTGTCGAGTGACAGGTCGCTCAGCCGCGTCATGCACATCAGCCTTGGCACACCGTTGATCTCGGCTGAGCAGGAACCGCACCTGCCTGCCTTGCAGTTCCAGCGCAGCGCTAAATCGTTGGCCTGCTCCGCTTGGATTTGGTGAATTGCGTCGAGCACCACCATTCCTTCGGCGACTTCCGTTTTGTATTCTTGGAATCCGCCACCGCTTCGATCTCCTCGAAAAACCTTGAGTGTCGCGGTGGGCATTACTTCATCTCCTCGATGATCCGTTGCAGCTCCGGAGGCATGGTCGGAATTGGCTGGCGCGATACGCGCATCCGCCCGTCCGGTCCTTTCTGGACGATGACGTTCACTTTGCCGAGCGCCGAGTCCTTGTTCGGATAGTCCTCCCGAAACTGAGCGCCGCGGCTCTCCCGCCGCTCGAGGCCTGAGCGGGTGATCGCCTCGGAAACGACAAGCAGGTTCCTCAGATCGAGCGCCGTGTGCCAGCCCGGGTTGTAGTTCCGGTTGCCATCCACCCGGACGCGAGAGGCGCGCTGACCGAGCTCTTCGAGTCGCTCGAGCGCCTCCAGCATCTCCCGCTCCGTCCTCACGATGCCCACCAGCCTTTGCATCATCTTCTGAAGATCCTGCTGAACACGATAGGGGCCTTCGCCGTCCCGATCGGCCTGGCGATCAAATGGTTCCAGCGCTTGCCGGGCGGCCGCCTGCACCTGATCTTCGCGAATCTCGCCATCGGGATTCTCCTTGGCGAACTTCGCCGCGAACTGACCTGCTCGCTGACCGAACACGAGCAGATCGGACAGCGAGTTCCCTCCCAACCGGTTCGCTCCGTGAAGCCCGGCGGCGCACTCTCCGGCTGCCAGCAAGCCCGGGACGGTGGACATCTGTGTCTCCGCATCGACGCGAATTCCGCCCATGATGTAGTGGGTGGTCGGACCAACCTCCATCGCTTCTCGGGTGATGTCGATGTCCGCCAGCTTCATGAACTGGTGATACATGCCCGGGAGCTTCTTCTTGATGTGCTCCGCCGCGTTGGGGAGCCTTCGCTTGATCGAGGAAATGTCGAGGAAGACACCGCCATGGGGGCTGCCGCGGCCCTGCCGGATTTCGCGGACAATGCAGCGGGCGATGTGATCGCGCGTGAGCAGCTCTGGCGGTCTGCGGGCATTCTTGTCGCCTTGGGTATACCGCCAACCTTCCTCCTCGTTGTCTGCGGTCTGGGCTCGGTACATCTCGGGAATGTCATCGAACATGAACCGACGGCCTTCCTTGTTGAGGAGGACTCCTCCCTCGCCCCGCACGCCCTCGGTGACAAGGATGCCTTGCACACCGGGCGGCCAGACCATTCCAGTGGGATGGAACTGAACGAACTCCATGTCCATCAACTCGGCCCCGGCCTGGTACGCAAGCGCGTGGCCATCTCCGGTGTACTCCCAGCTATTGCTGGTGATTTCGTACGCTCTGCCGATGCCGCCGGTGGCTAGCACCACCGCTCGCGCCTTGAAAATGTGCAACAAGCCCCTCTCGCGGTCGTATCCCAAAGCTCCGACGACCCGCTCACCGTCTTTGAGCAACGTGGTGATCGTGCACTCCATGTGCACGTCAATGCCCTGGTGCACGCCCTGATCCTGGAGGGTCCGGATCATCTCCAGCCCGGTCCTATCTCCGACGTGCGCCAACCTGGGATACCTGTGCCCTCCGAAGTTTCGCTGGAGGATGCGACCGTCCTTGGTGCGATCGAAGAGGGCTCCCCACGCTTCCAGCTCCCTCACCCGCGCCGGGGCCTCTTTGGCGTGCAGCTCGGCCATGCGCCAGTTGTTAACGTACTGGCCGCCGCGCGTGGTATCCGCGAAATGAACCTTCCAGTTATCTCGCTCGTCCGTGTTCGCCAGCGCCGCAGCAATTCCGCCCTCGGCCATCACGGTGTGCGCCTTGCCGAGCAGCGATTTGCAAACCAGCCCCACGCTCACTCCAGCCGCAGAAGCTTCGATCGCCGCGCGAAGGCCGGCGCCCCCGGCGCCAATGATCAGAGCCTGGTGCTCGTGCGTCAGGTACTGCGCCATTAGAAGATTCTCCAGTCTGACCAGACGCCCATTGAGCACATCCGCACGTAGAGGTCCGCGAACGCGACGCTGACGAGGCTGCACCAAGCCCAGACCATGTGCCGCCGGTTGAAGCAGCTCGCGCAGTTGTAGAGACGTCGGCGCACCGGAGCCTTCGAGAACTGGTCCAAGAATCCGCCGATCAAATGACGCAGGGTGTGACAGCCGAGCGTGTACCCGCTGAGCAAGACGACGTTGGTCGCGAGCACAATCGTTCCGAGTCGAATGCCAAACTTGGCCTGGCCGGTGCCCGGGTCGGCAAACCACATCGCGCCCCAAACGTCATGCGCGAGGAAGACGAGAAACACCAGCGCGGCATAGAGGAAAAGGCGGTGCACGTTCTGAAGCACGAGGGGCAGAGAGCGCTCGCCTCGGTAGCGCTTGCGCGGCTCACCCACCGTGCAGGAAGGAGGGTCTGCCCAAAACGCTTTGTAGTACGCGCCTCGATAGTAATAGCAGGTGAGGCGAAAGCCGGCCGGCAAGCCGAGGATCAGCAACGCTGGAGAGAAGGGCAGCCACGTTGGCCACCCACTCGGCTTAGGACCGAAGAGGCTATGCGGCGAGTCTCCAAACAATTCCGGAGAGTAGAAGGGCGATAGGTATGGCCCGAAAGTGTAGTGCGTCCCTTGGAAAGCTGCCCAGGTTGCGTAGACGACGAATGAGGAGAGAACCAGGAACACCACCGCTGGCTGCAGCCACCACGCGTCCGGACGAGCCGTTTGACCAAAGCCGCTGCGGGTCAGAGAGGTGTCCATGTCCACGATTCCCTTGCCAATTCCGTAATTTAAGCTGAGGCGGAGAATACTGGGCCCCTTGCGATTTGCCAGCGTCAAGTTCGGCTCTGCGGCTTACGGCGGCGGGCGCCGAGACCTTGGCGCTCCGCGCGGCGATCCGTGAGAGCTTTTTCTCAACCCGCGATCGAATAGGGTTGCTAATCAATCACACGCACCCTCCTTATGTTCTCAAAAGCGGCGCAACCGGCGTAATTTTTCGGGCGGACCGATGATTCTTGTTGTCACGTGGGTCTAAGCAGCGAACCCATTGCATGGAGTTTGAAAATGACCGAAGTCAAAAGCTACAAGCCCGGCACCTTCTGTTGGGCAGATCTCGCGACTACGAATCCCACGGCCGCGAAACGTTTCTACAGCGAGCTGTTTGGCTGGAAGACGCAAGACAATCCGCTCCCAGGCGGCGGCGCCTATACCCTTGCTCGAATCAACGGGGGCGACATCGCTGGTCTGATGGGGATGGCGGAGAAGGGGATTCCGCCGCACTGGAATTCGTACGTGGCGGTCGTTCTGGCGCTGAGCTTTCGCTATGGCAAGCCAAGAAGCACATCGGGGCGGGGAGGGTGGGGGAGCATGGCGCGTTGGTCTGGAACGAGCTGCAGACTCGCAATGTCGACGCGTGCGGAGCCTTCTACACGAAGTTGTTTGGCTGGAAGACAGAAACGAGGAAGGGCGTCTTCGTCGAGACGTACACTCTATTCAATCAGGGCGCTGAGCCTCGTGCGGGTATGATGCCAATGTCGAAGCAGACGCCCGCCAACGTGCCGTCGCATTGGACTGTCTACTTTATGGTCAACGACTGCGACGCGACCGCGAAGAAGGTCGGCTCCTTGGGAGGCAAGGCGGTCATGCCGCCGACCGATATTCCCGACGTCGGCCGCTTCTCGATGTTCTTCGATCCGGAAGGAGCATTCTTCGCAGTGCTCCAGCCAGCCCAGAGATAGCCTTGAAAACACCCATCAGTACATCGAAGATCACCACACCGACCGACCGGGAAATCCATATCGAGCGCGTCTTCAACGCACCCCGCGAGCGCGTGTGGCGCGCATTCACCAACCCCAAGCTGATCGCGCAGTGGTGGGGTCGTGGAAACAAACTCGTCATCGAGCGGATGGAGGTCGAGCGCGGCGGCCACTGGCGATTCATCGAGCACTCTCCCAACGGCGTTCACGGGTTCGAAGGACGCTACCGAGAGGTGACGCCGCCGGAACGCCTCGCGCTGACCTTCGAGTGGGACGGTATGCCGGGTCATGTCGCGGTCAATACGATGACGCTCGAGGATCTCGGCGACGGTCGCACCAAGGTCGTCACCACGTCGCTCTTCCACACCACGGAGGAGCGAGACGGCATGCTGAGGTCAGGCATGGAACAGGGCGTCAACCAGAGCTACGCCGCGCTCGACGCTCTACTGGCCAAGCCTGCCTGACGAGTCGGAACACTTCGCAATGTTTCTAGCCCGCCTGTCCGGTGATCTGATTTGATGGGTAACCAGGGAGGGTGAAGCGATGACAGCGAGTGTTTTGGCGCCACCGACAGGCAGGCCGGGCAGCGACTACATGGAGCAAGTAATCACCTCGGTTAAGGCAAAAAATCCCGCGGAGCCGGAATTTCACCAAGCGGTTCAAGAAGTCCTCGATTCTCTCAGACTGGTTCTTGCGAAACGGCCCGAATACCGAGCGGCGCGGCTTCTAGAACGCATCGTGGAACCCGAGCGCGTCCTAATGTTTCGCGTGCCTTGGTTCGACGATCAGGGCGAGGTGCAGGTCAATCGCGGATTCCGCATCGAAATGAACAGCGCGATCGGGCCCTACAAGGGAGGGCTTCGTTTCCATCCGTCGGTGAATCTCGGCATCCTCAAGTTCCTGGCATTCGAACAGGTGTTCAAGAACTCGCTCACGACTCTCCCAATGGGCGGCGGAAAAGGCGGATCGGATTTTGATCCCAAGGGTAAGAGCGACAATGAGGTGATGCGTTTCTGCCAGAGCTTCATGACCGAGCTGTGGCGGCATATTGGGCCTTACACCGATGTCCCCGCCGGCGATATCGGGGTTGGTGGCCGCGAGATTGGCTTTTTGTTCGGCCAGTACAAGCGGCTGGCCAATGAGTTTACCGGCGTGCTGACTGGCAAGGGACTCAATTGGGGCGGCTCTCTCATCCGCCCTGAAGCCACCGGGTACGGATGCGTCTACTTCGCCAATGAAATGCTGAAGACCCGCAAGGAAACCCTTGAAGGCAGGCTCTGCCTGGTCTCGGGGAGCGGAAATGTTTCCCAGTACACGGTGGAGAAGCTGCTCGACTTCGGGGCCAAGCCGATCACGCTGTCGGATTCCAGCGGCTACATCTTGGATCCCGACGGCATCGATCGTGAGAAGCTCGCCTACGTCATGGAGCTCAAGAACGTCCGCCGGGGTCGGATTGAGGAATACGTGGGGCGCTTCAATAAAGCGGTCTACAAGCCGGTCGATGCCAAGCTGGACTACAATCCGCTCTGGACCGTCAAAGCCGATTGCGTTTTTCCCAGCGCTACTCAGAACGAAATCAACG
>WNFF01002391.1_pt1 | contig 22693 bp, 16 predicted proteins | sample 5400441 | NCBI WGS metagenome assembly WNFF01 (sample SAMN13153345, study PRJNA577476) | soil metagenome | isolation source: 120 cm saprolite under Douglas fir tree site 2 hole 3 replicate 1 | place: USA:California | collected 2015-04-18
ACGAACGCCGCGCGGGTGCCGTGCTGCGCCCAGCCATCGAGCTCAACGCAGAGGCGCGCTTCGGGCCAGGCAAAGTCAACTTCGGCAATCAGCCGCGCACCCTCGACAATCTTCCAGTGCAGCTTCGGCTTGCGTCTCGTCGCGAGCGCCAGCTCCATACCCATTGATTCGAGAACGCTGTCAGGTACCTCGTCTTCCCGTTGATGTTCAGTGACAAGCGTCCGTAGGCAAGCCGCCCCGCGGCGACCCCTTCCGTGGCTATCAAGAGCTCGACGAATCCAGACGAGGTTTGTCTTTCTTTGTCGAAGGGCCGAGTCAAGCGCCGCCCGAAGCCACACCGTTTCCAGAACCGATGCAAGGTCGACCATCGTGCGGGCGAGATGAGTGAGCCGAAAAGGTCCTCGTTTGGTGGTGTGGGTCTCAGTCAAATTCCTCGAACGGAACACCTGCACGCCCCGGAGCTTGGGTATCCTGCGCGAGGCAGGAATCGTGATCTGCACCGAAGCCTGTCGCGGGACGTCCAGTCCCAGCCTTCTTGCCGCGCTTAAGTGGGACAGTACAGCCCCGTCGCCGGCGGCGAGCATTGCCGCCATCTCCAGCTCGTCGAGACTCGGGCTATTCGATCCGTGCCGGAACACTCCCGGATGCAGCCGGCTCCACTCTCCAGTTTCGATCCGGCGGCGCAGCCAGCTGCGAGAAACCCCACATGCCGCGCAGTCTTTTAGCGTCACTACGCCGAATTGCTTCGAAGCTAGCGCCACCAACCGCTTCGCACCTGCATTTCCCAACCCGCCACCCCCCCTCTCGTACGACGGCCGCCTATTTTTGGCGAACCGTGTGACATTTGCGTACCGCGCGGACCCGAATTGTCACTCAGTTCGCCGCGCGCAGGCTCGCTGTGGCCGGGGCACCGGGCGGTGGGTCGCGAAGTGACGCGCACAACTATGATCGAAGCTCTGCGTTACCTCCGCAGCGCCTCCAACCGCCGTGCCTCGTCAGAAGCTGAAATTGTCGCGGCGCCGAAGACGTCCCATCCATTGACGACCGGATTCCATCGTTCGACCGGAACGCGAATGAGAATCAGCACCGCGCTTCCCCGGACGATCACCCCGGAGATTGAGCCTTCCTTGTCCTCGACCGCTGCGCCATCTACCCGATCCTTAGCGCCGAGCAGCTTCGAATAGAATTTCGCGAACGCCTCGGCTTGGCGGGCTTCCTTGAATGCAATCGCCCAGGCCGCGCTCTGCATCGCTCCTTTTTTTGCCAGCTCGAGAACATCGCCCCGCCAGCCCTCCACCAATCGCCCGGCGTCGTGGCTCCTGGCCAGGAGATCGATGTTGGCTCGCCCAAGGGTCGTCTCGTAAACCCGTTCCGTCCCCGGCAGCAGGGAAGCCAGACCGATCGAGCCTCGCAGCGGGGCTTGGTTGTTCCGGTAGATCGCCGGATCGAGAACCTGGGCGGTGCTTGCGGGAAGGCGTGAAAGGAGCCGGCAAGCAGCGGGATCGTCCTTCGTCGCGTTGGCGCGCACGAGCTCCGCGCCGGCTTCGTAAGGGAAGCTGAGCTGAAGAGCCAACCAGGGATTCACCCCGCTGGCCTGCGCCGCCAGGGAAGCAGAGAGGGCCGTGCTTTCCGCAATCAGCGCCCCGGCCATTCCATCCTCGTCGCCCGAATCCGCCCCGACGACCTCCGCGGCGACGGCCTGGGCATTTCCCTCGAGCGCCGCCGAAAGCGCAAGCTGCGCATCCTCGGAGCGCATCGCTTCCCGAGTGAGGCGCTCCAGCCCCAGCTGCTCGTCCTGAATCGCATGCGCCAGCTCATGCGCGATCGCCAATTGCTGCATCACCGCGGGTTGGTCGGCGAGCAGGTACAGAGTCCGGTCGTGCGGATCATAGAAGCCGCCCACGTTCGTCGCGTACAGCTCGAGGGCCTCTCGCTGGAGATCCACCCCGGGGTCGATCAGGCGCACTGCCTTGAGCGCGGCGCCGAGCCGAGCCAGGCGATCGCCCGGGTACTCCCGCGCGAGCACCGCCTTGAGCTTACCGGCTGCCTCGGCGCGGGAGACGATCTTCACACTAGGGTTCTTCGGTGCGCGCGCGTGCATCACTTTGGCCACGCGGGGCAACGTCTGCTCTACCATCGCGCGCAGCGTCCGCTCATCCGTCTGGGCGAGCGGCGTCAGAGCCTGGAGCTCCTTGAGTAATGTCTCGTCTGACTGCAGCAGAAGCAGCGACAGGAGAAGGGTCGGCACAGCTCGGATGTTATCTCAGCGCGGAGTGGGACCGGCGCCTACGGCGATCCCATCGAACGGCCACTGTCGCAGAAGCGCGGGTCAGTCGTTGCTGAAACCGCTCAAGCCGCACCGTTTGAGCAGAGCGCGAAATCGGACGTTTTGTCTGAACGGCCGCTCAGGCGTCATCCTTCTCGCTCCGACCCGAGCGCCCGATGCAACCAGGCTTTGGCCATCCGCCAGTCGCGCAGCACGGTGTTGGGCGAAACTTGTAGCGCTTCGGCGGTCTCCTCCACCGTCAGCCCGCCGAAGAATCGGTACTCCACCACCCGGCTCTGCCTCAGATGCAGTGTCCCCAGTTTGATCAATGCCGCGTCTACCGCGACCAGCTCGGCGGCTCGCTCGTCGGACGCGAACATCCTTTCGTCAAGGGAAGCGGGGCGCACTCCACCGCCGCGTTTGGCGGCTTGGCGCGTGCGAGCGTAGTCGACCAGGATGTGGCGCATCGCCCGGGCGCCCACCGCGAAGAAGTGACTGCGATTCTGCCACTGCTTGTCGGGCTGACCCACCAGCCGCTCGTAGGCTTCGTGGATCAAGTCCGTGGTTTGCAGAGTTTGGCCAGGCTGCAGGCGGCCCATTTGGCGCCTGGCCATGCGCCGCAGCTCTTGGTAGACCAGCGGCATCAACTGGTCGAGCGCCGCCCTGTCGCCGTTGTTCCAAGCGACAAGCAGCTGACTCACGTCACCCGGCGGTTGGACCATGCTTCCTCACCGCGAATCGACTCGACCGGTGGTGTACCATACCGCTTCCGGCCGGAGCTACGCTCCGCTTCTGGGCGGGTTACCAGGAGTTGTTTCGCTACCGTGAGGAAATGAGGCTGACAGACTTGTCCGGATTGTCACCCGTTTGAACGTTTTGCACGATTGTCTGCGTTTCGGCCCCGTCGGTCAGAGTCCGTCCACGATGCAGGTGCTGCTCTCATCGGGAGCCACGCATCCGCCGCCACTGCACGATTGACAAACGTCGCAGTCACCATCGCTGGCGCACGACTTGCCGACGCACTCATTGATGCCGCGGGTGGCGGGGTTGCTGTAGCAAGTCTCGCCGGCACCGCAGTCGCCGTCGTTCATGCACCATCGCGCGTAGTTGGGGATTTCCTTGTCCGCGCTCCCAGTACGTGCCGGCACTCTCGACATGTAGGAATAGACGGCAAAGAGATCCTCATCCAGCATGTTGCGAAGCACGCCCCAGGGCATCGGCCACGCGAGGGGTCGGGGCGGTTCCTCGTCCACGTGTGTTCCCGAATGGATCAGGTCGCTGAAACGCCCGAAAGTCGAGTCCGCTTCGTAGAAAAACCCATGATTCTCGCCCGCCAGGTTCGAGGACGCGGCGCGGGCTTCGTGGAGCCCCATCTGCACCGGCGGCGGTGGGAGAAATATCGCGCCACCTCCCAGATAGGCCTCGGTGTTGATCCTGAGCGTGACGCGGTCACGCTCAGGATTGGTGTGGCAGCCGCCGCACGCCGAAATCGCATTGACCAGGTAGCTGCCGCGGCCGAACGCCTCGCGAACGTGCCGCTGAGGACCCAGGTCGGGTTCCGCGAGCGGCTGGATCGCCAGCCCACGCTCGACGTTCGGGAGAGCCCGCCAGGTGTCGCGTGGCAGACGGCGAACCACGTCTCCTTCGTCATAGTGGGTTGGAAAGGGAACGGGAGGGATCGGGGGCTTCACGTCCGCCTCCAGCGGGTTCGCAACTGGCTGAATAACAATCAGATAAGCATCGCGCTGAGGTCGCCCAGCGTCATCCAACGAAGATAGGGCCAGGGCATTACCAGCAGCTGCGCGCCGTCATCGGCGAAGTCCTTCCCGGTACGAGTTGCTTCGATGAACTGCTCCTCGGTCAGGTGGAGACCTGTCTCAGGGTCCGGCGTGAGGTTGCGCGTGGTCACGAACAGGCCCGGCCCGATGTCGAATCTGACCCCTCCTGCGAGGAACCCCGCCGGACCGGTGTGACAGCCGGTGCAGTCGCCGACCGCATTGACGAGATAGCTGCCGTAACCGATTTTTGCGATTTCCCTGTCTGTCCTCCCCTCGAGCGATAGCTCGACCGGAGTGATCTCAAGGCCTCTTCGCGAGCGCTCGGCGTAGAAGCGGGACCCCTCGTGGTCTCCACGCCCAGCGTCGTCCCCGCGATGTTCGGCATCCTCTCCCTGGCGATCCAGGGCATCGATCACCGAGTTGACCTGCGCATCGGATTTGCCGCCGCCCCAGAGCCCGAGCGCTAAAACGGCAGCGGTTGCGGTCAGACGAGGCATCTTCATCTCGACCACCGCGGTCAAGATGGGTATTCGCTTCCACAGTTTTGAGATCATGATGGGTTCCTCCACCCGCTAAACGGAAATGGGCGGAAAACCCTCTCATCTTTCTAACTTTCCGAGGATCGGCGGGGCTTTCGAAGAGCGCGATCGCGCGACTGTCAGTTCAATCAGTCGTTGCCGAAACCGCTCAAGCCGCACCGTTTGAGCAGAGCGCGAAATCGGACGTTCTGTCTGACTGGATCCCACTTGGGATCTATCGGCAGAAGAACGAGATGCACGTCGCGCGCGTTCGCTGCGCGCTCGAGCCAATCCAGGGCCGCATCGGGTTCGCCCAACCCGACCTCGATGAGAGCCATTGCGTAGGGCGGAACATAGTGGTCGCGCGAGATCGCTTGTAACGTGCTCAGCATCTCTCTGGCTTCCTTGATTCGGCCCTGCTTTGCGAGGATGTAGCCGCGAAGTGACAACACCTTGCTGTTGCCGCCCGACAATCGACCCGCCGAATCCAGGGCTTCAAGCGCCACGTCGATCTCGCCCGCCTGCGCGTAAGCCTGGCCGAGTTGGAAGTAACCCACCCAGAATCCCGGGTCGATCGCGACGGCTTGGCGGGCGAACTGAACCGCCGCTGGATAATCGCGAGCCGAGAAGGCAACCTGGCCCGAGAGGGCGTGCTGTACCGCGTAGAGAGGATCGAGCGCTCGGGCGCGCCCCATTTCGGACCCGGCCTCTTCGCGTTGGCCCATATGGGCGAGCGTTATCCCCAGATTGCGGTGCGCAAACGCATAGCTTGGATCCGAGGCGATCGCCTTTCGGAAGGCCGTCTCCGCGCCGATCAAATCCCAGTCGAACCAGAACTTGACGATTCCGAGCGAGTTTTGCACTTCGGCGAGGTCAGGCGCGGCCCGGACTGCCTGCGCCGCAGCGTCCCGGGCGCGCGGCCCCACAGATAGCGGAGGCGCATCGCCGTTAATCGGGCTTGCTGCGTAGGCGTCGGCGAGGCCAGACCAAGCGAGGGCATAGTTCCGATCGAGCTCGGTCGCCTGGGAGAAATACTCGATTGCTCGCCGCGTTGTGCGCGGCGAGAGCTGATTCCAGACGTGGCGCCCTCGAAGGTAGAGATCGTACGCCTCGGGGTTCCTGGTCTGTCGGCGGGTGAGCGAACTTAAGCGCTCGGGCGACAGCCGCTGCCGGATTTGCTCCGCAATGGCGGTGCTAAGCTTTTGCTGAAAAGCAAGCATGCTGCTCGGCTCACCGTCGTAGGAAGCGGACCAGATCTGGACCTGGTTGGCTGCCCGAATGAGCTTAGAGGTGACGCGCACCCGATTCACCTCGGAGCGAATCGAGCTCTCGACCAGGTACGCGGCATCCAACTCCCGACCGATCTCGGCGAGTGTCTTGGTCGTTCGCCTGTATGTCATGACCGAGGTCCGACCGATGACGCTCAAGTGTTCGGGATCGATCTGACCTAGAACCGCAATTGTCTCTTCGGTGAGAGCATCGGCGAGGTAGTCGCGATCGGGATCGGCGGCGATGTTTTCGAACGGTAGGACAGCGAGCCGCACCTGCAACGGTGATCTCTCCCCGAGGCCGACCGTCTCCGCCTCCGAGGCGCCCACCCCGGGTCGCCCTCTCACAAGTGCGTTCCTGAAAAACAGCAGATAGCCCAGCAGCGCCACGGCCAGGACCGTCGCACCCACCGCCGAACCTCTCCGCGTCGCCAGGTGCCAAGTGGAGCTCGATCTGATTCCGGCGAGCTTGACCTCCACGCCGGATTCCAGCGCCTTTCTCAGACTGACCAGATCCGCCAGCAACTCCCGCGCGGACTGATACCGGCGCTCGGGCTCCTTCTCGATGCATTGATGGATGACTCGCGCGAGCAATGGCGACACATGGGCATTGAGCTTGGCGAGCGGCTCGGGTTCTCGATGAAGGATCTGCTCAAGTATCTCGCCGTTGGTTTTCCCGGCGAATGGGCGTCGCCCCGCCGCCATCTGATAGAGCACTGTGCCCAGAGAGTAGATGTCCGTGCGACAGTCCACCTCCTGCCCCAGGGCCTGCTCCGGGCTCATGTACTCCACCGTGCCCACCAATGCGCCGGGCATTGTTTTCGGAGACCCGGAGGCATCACCGGCCGGCGCCTCCCTTCCGAACCCAGTCATTTTGGCGACTCCGAAGTCCAGAACCTTCGCCAGCCCGCGCGGGGTGATCACGATGTTGGAGGGCTTGATGTCGCGGTGAATGATGCCTTTCGAGTGAGCCTCCTCCAGCGCGTCCGCCACCTGGCTGGCGATGCTTACGATCTCCGCCGTATCCAGAGGCCCTTCTTTGATCCGCGCATCCAGCGTCCGGCCCTCGACGAATTCCATCGCGATGAAGCTCACGCCTTCCGCTTCGCCGATTTCGTAGATGTGAGCCACGTTCGGATGGCTAAGCGCCGCGGCTGCTTTGGCTTCGCGGACAAAGCGTCGCATTCGGTCGTCGTCCAGGGAGAACTGCGCAGGCAAGAGCTTCAGGGCCACCGGGCGCGCGAGTAGAAGATCGTCGGCGAGATAGACCTCGCCCATTCCCCCGACTCCCACGAGGGAACGGATTTCGTATTGGCGCAGCTTCCGCCCTGCCATGGTGGGGACTCGCTGCGCAGTGACCATTTCCGCGGCGACGGCATCGGGAGGGGCTTCCAGAAAGCTGTTCCCCTCCGCGTGGCCCAGTACGGATTCGACTTCTCGGCGCAATGCCTCGTCGCCCGCGCAGGCAGTCTCCACGAACGCGGCCCGCTCCCGGCCGGCGGGCTGCTCGAGCGCCTCCTGAAAAATCCGCTTTGGCCGAGCGCGCGACGCAACCACGCTTTGGCCATCCGCCAGTCGCGCATCACGGTGTCGGGCGAAACTTGTAGCACTTCGGCGGTCTCCTCCGCCGTCAGGCCGCCGAAGAATCGGCATTCCACCACCCGGCCCTGCCTCGGATGCAATGCCGCCAGCTCGGTCAACGCGTCGTCTAGTGCAACCAGGTCCGTGCCTCGCTCGTCGGTCACCAACATCGCTTCGTCGAAGGAAACGGGGCGCACACCACCGCCGCGCTTGGCGGATTGGCGTGAGCGAGCGTAGTCGACCAGGATGTGACGCATGGCCTGGGCACCGACCGCAAAGAAATGACTGCGATTCTGCCACTTCTTGGCGGGCTGACCCACCAGCCGCACGTACGCTTCGTTGATCAACGCGGTGGTTTGCAGAGTGCCGGGCTGCTGACGGCCCATGTGGCGCCTGGCCATGCGCCGCAGCTCCTCGTAGACCAGGGGCATCAGCCGGTCCAGCGCCGTCCCGTCGCCTTTGTTCCAAGCGACAAGCAGCTGACTCACCTCACCTGGCGGCTGGGCCATACTTTCTCACGGCACGATCGACTCAACCGGTGGTGTACCATACGGCGTTCGGCCGGAGCTACGCTCCGACGCCGGGCGGGTTACCAGGGAGTGTTTCGTTCCGTGAGGATGAGGCGGGGGGCGCGGCAACGATTGATCGAGAGCGTCGAACGCGCTCGCCTACCCCAGCTCGACCGACTGCTGGGCCGAGCTGGTGGAACAAAGTTCAAACAACTTTTACTGCATGCGCTCTCCAGCGGCAGTGCCGCATCCGGCCGATACGAGCTCACCGCCGGCGTCGAAGAATTCCGCCGAAACATTGCTGACAAACTCGTCCGGATTATCTCCGATTTGAATGTTGTGTGTGACTATCTGAGTTAGGACCAGGGCACCGTCTCTGGTGATGAAAGCAGTCGACGCTGCGCGGTAGCTGCGTCCACTTCCGTCGCCCTTAGGGTCAGCACTCCACACGCCGTGGCCAGGGCTACGCACATTCGGAAAAACGATGGTGCCGGATGTCTCGGTCATCGTCCCTCCGCGCGCGAAAGTCTCCAGCGCTGGAAACGCGCTGATTGGCTGACCGGTTTGGCAATCAACCACGCTTACCCGCACGCGCCACGTTCCTTCCAGCGTCTGGGCGTCTGCTGCCTGTTTTGGGCCCTGCGCGACACCCCCTCGCGCTTCGGCAAGAATCAGCCCACTTCCAAGGGCCAACGCGGCCAGGATGGGCATTCGTTTCCACAGTTTTGAGATCATGACTTTTCCTTGGCAAAAGCGGTTGAAGCCAGCCGACCGCCGAGACGACCTGAGAGGCAATTGGATCTCACAACCCAGGCTTCTCTCAGGGGGACCAACCCATTCGGCTGCTCCCACCCGGCTAAACGGAAATGGGGCGGAAAACCCGGCACGCCCTCTCATCTTTCTACCTTTCCGAGGATCGGCGGGGCGTTGGAAGAGCGCGGGTTGGCTCCAGATCGGGTATACCGGGAGCGATGCCGAACGACAGTCCCCCGTACTGGGCCTTGATCGCTGCGCTGTTCAGCTCCATTCCACTGAACGATTCCCTCGCCATGGCGCTCTACCACGCCGGCTGCGAGCTCCACCGGGGCAACCCGGAAGCAGGAGAGATCATCGGCGATTTCGCTCGGGGCAAGGTTCGGAGCCTTCAAAAATATGTGGCGCTCGGCACATTTTGCGGACCTGCGTTCGAAGCGCGGCTCGATACCGAGCGCGGTCCCGGCGTGGTGCGCTTCCTCATCACCCGCGAGGGCCTGGATTGGATGGAGCGAAAAGCTCCTCCGCAAATGATGAACTGACAACCAGCGACGCTCAAAGCGGGTGACAATCGGCAGCCAACGTTCCACTTTGCCGGAATGAAGGCCAAAGCTCTGCCTCCCCACTGTCGTCAGGTTGCGGATTGCATTTACGATTTGAGTCCCGAATTTCGCCCCGGAATGCAAGTGCCGGTGCGGCTCATTGCCGACGAGGAGCTCCTCGAGCGGTGGATGGTCAGCAAGCAGCTCGACCAGTTGATCGAGCTCGCCTCGCTTCGGGGGAGCGCCGAGCACGTGGTCGGTCTGCCCAACCTCAACGAGGGAGATGACACCCCGTCCGGAGTTGTGGCGGCGATGGACTATCCCGAGGGCTTCATCGTCCCGTGGGCGGTGGGCTCCGACATCAATTGCGGCCTGCGTCTGCTCACCTCGACGGTGCCGGAACGCGAGCTCACCCCGCGGCTGCCGGCGATCCTCGATGAGCTCGAGCGCGCCACTCCGGTGGGCAGCGACCGGGGCAAGCGGCTGTCGCTCTCGCCGCGAGAGATGGACGGGCTGCTCAAGGAAGGCTGTCGCTTTCTGGTCCGCGAGAAAGGCATCGGGAAGGATGCGGACCTCGACGCGGTCCCATCCGCCGGCCACTTCCACGATGCGCACGGCGACCACCTGTCCGCTGCCGCGAAGGCCCTGGGTCTTAGCCAGCTCGGCACCTTGGGCAGAGGGCGCAGCCACTTCGTCGAGGTCGGAGTGATCGAGGAGATCCATGACCGCGCCGCCGCCGACCAGCTCAAGCTCACCCAGGGGAGCGTTACCGTTCTGATTCACTCCGGCGCGCGGGCGCTCGGTGAGCGCGCCTACGTGGAATCGGTGGGCATGGCCACGTCGGCGATGAAGCGGCTTCGGCTTCCCCCTTCGCCTCGCGGCCTGTCCTACGCCCCGCTCGACTCGGAAGAAGGGCTGTGGTGCTATCACGCGCTCCGGGCGGCAGCGAACTACGCCTGGGCGAACCGGCACGTGCTCACCCACCAGGCCCGGCTAGTCTTTCAGCGGGTTTTCAGCGATGGCAGCGCGCAGCTGCGGGTGGCGTGCGATTCACCCAGCAACACGGTGGACCTCCATCGGATGGATGGCCGCCTCCTCTGCCTTCATCGACACGCGGCCACCAACGCTCACGGGCCCGGCATCAGCGATCAGGTCCCGCCGGCTTACCGCACGCTCGGCACGCCGATGGTGCTGCCCGGAAGCATGGGCAGCAGCTCCTATGTCCTGATCGGGACCGAAGCCGCCGAAGCCCTCTCGCTGGGCAGCGCGTGCCACGGCGCGGGCCGGGTGATGAGCCGCAAGGAGGCGAGGAAGGCGCTTGCTCCACACGAGCTCAAAGAAGAGCTCGCCCAGCGGAATGTCCTGGCGCGCTCTCCCGAGCCAGCCGATCTACGCCATCAGATTCCCGAAGCGTACCGGGACGCGGAAAAGGTCGTTGCCATCCTGGAGCGCGCGGGCCTGGCCCGGCGCGTCGCGCGCATTCGACCTCGCGGGGTGCTCAAGAGCTGAAAAGCGGGGCAGTTGGAATGGCTGCTCCGACCTTGGGATGATGTATCAAAAGGGTCAGGGCGGCGTCGCGGACCCGGCTTTCGGGGCTGACCTCTTTCGCAAGGGCAGCGAGCGCGAGGATCCTTTGTCGACGCGCTCAAGCGCGGGCGCGAAGGCAAAACGCCCTTGTTGCCCTCCCGCGAGGCGCTTGAAAGGGGACGCGACGCGGCGTCCCTGTACGCCTGCCGGCTCCATCCCGCCGGATCGCGCGGCGCGCATGGCCTTGTATCCGGCGGCCGAGTTAAGTGTCGATCTTGCGATGCGAGCTCGAAGCACCTTTGAATCGCACGATCACCTCGTGTAGAGGCACAAGCCAGATGATGGTGCCGTCGGGGAATGATTCCCCTCTTCCCGCGCAGTCGAGGGGCGCCGGGGCACGAAACATTGATTGGAAAGGCCAACCATGAAGCGTCGTCGCCCGGATTCCGTTGAGAGCAGGTCTATTTCGACAGATCCAAAGACATCGCGCGTCAGGTCGGTGCGCGTTCGCAGCACCGAGCTTCCGTCCGGCGAAGCCGTTCCCGTGCTCGGGTTGGGGACCTGGCGCCTTGCCGAGGGACTCCGAACGCGAGAGGAGGAGGCCGCGGCTTTGCGCCTTGGGCTGGATCTGGGCATGACGCTCATCGACACCGCCGAGATGTACGGTGACGGGGCCGCCGAGGAACTTGTCGGAGAGGTGATCGCGGGACGACGGGATAAGCTCTTCCTTGTCAGCAAGGTCTTGCCGTCGCACGCGAGGCGATTGGGGACGATCGCCGCCTGCGAGGGAAGTCTGAAGCGGCTGAGGACGGATCGGCTCGACCTCTACCTTCTGCACTGGCGGGGCGAAGCACCCCTCGAGGAAACGCTCGAGGCCTTTTCGGTCCTCGTTCGCGCGGGAAAGATTCGCTACTGGGGCGTCAGCAATTTCGATCTTTCGGACATGGAGGAGCTCGTTGCCCTCCCCGGCGGATCCTCGGTTGCCACCAACCAGGTGCTCTACAACCTGACGCGCCGAGGCATCGAGCACGACCTCCTGCCTTGGTGCCTCGAGCGCCGGATTCCAATCATGGCCTACTCGCCGATCGAGCAGGGCCGGCTACTCGATGACCCCGCGTTGCAGAACGTCGCCGAGCGCCACGGCGCGACCCCAGCCCAGGTCGCGCTTGCCTGGGTGCTACGACAGGACAAGGTCATCGCCATTCCCAAGGCGGCGACCCCTGCCCACGTGGAGGAGAATCGAGGAGCGCTCGACCTCCGTCTGACACGAGAGGATCTCGGCGAGCTGGACCGAGCATTTCCAACGCCGGACGGACCAGTTCCCCTGGAGATGATTTAGGCCGGCGTCCCCGGGGCGAACGTACCTACCGGCCCTCGTCGACAATTCGCTGCCAGATCCGGTCGATCGCCTTCTTGAGTTTCGGACCGGCCTTTGCTCGCTGCTCATCGAGGTAGGTTTTCGCCGAGCGGCCCATGACCAGGATGTCCTGCTCTGCCATCCTACGCACCAGGCGGTCTCGGTCGAGGAGCTTGGTCGCCTGACAGATCGGCCGGACCCCCGCGCGCACCGTGCTGGTCTCCTGCACGTCGCCGAGATTGCCATCGCGGTCGAACGGCATGCTCAGGTCGATCTCGCCCGTCCCGCCATTCAAGACGAGGACCTGGCCGGTAACGAGTGCGCCATCCTGGGTCGACGAGTAATCCACCGCGGGCTCGGAAAAAGTGAAGAACAGGTCTTGCTCGAGCTCTTCCGACAATCGAAGCCACGTGCGCCCCGCGTCCTGGGCGACATCGGGGTCGGTCACCGGGCCGAGCTGGGCAAAGAAGCTCCGCAGATCTTCGGTGCCGGTGATGAAGCTGATGTGATCGCGGGCGATGACCCCGACGTTCGAGTCGGCGAGGTCCTCGGGAGGGTAAAAAGGCACCGGCCATTGCCGGAAAATCACCGCGCAGAAGGTGCGGCCAGGGAAAGTGCGGGTGACGTACTCATCGGTGATCGGAGTGATCACGTAACCATAGACATCCTTCGCATCCAGAAGCTCGTTGATCCGATCGCAATCGTCTGCTCTGGCCAAGGTCGCTAAAAACAGCCCCAGAATCACAACCGCGAAAGCAATGCCATTCATCGTCTTCGTCGACATGGACGTCCCTCCTCTCGTTGAGAGGCGGGACTTTGACGCCGCTGCTCCGCCGGAGCCAAGTAGACAAGTATTGGGATATCCAATTTCGGTCAGTCTTGAGAGGAGCCAGATAGGGTGGATGCGGCATGGCTCCGCCCGCCAAAGCAGCTCATTCTCTATCAATTCGCGGCGGCTTCCTTGCCGACCCGGAAGTCGCCCGGGCGCTCACCAGCGACGAGAGACCAACCTTCCTTCAGCTCCAATGACCAGCCCTTCCCTTTCACTGGCCGTGCCGACGCTGAAGCAGGCGCATCGACTTGCGCTCGCGTGAATGCACCCTTGTCATCGCGCATCAGCCAGGCGCCGTCGCCCACGTCCAGAATGCCCCATTCATCCACCAGCCGAAGGATGGGGTAGACGGTGTTCTGGGCATCGATCGCGAAGACATTGTTGGGATCGTAGGAATAGCTCACATTTGGAGTGAGCGGCAGCACCAGGATCGGTCCATCCAGAAATCGTTTCCTGGCCGAAGCAATGTCTCGCTGCCGTTTTTCCTCACGGCGAGCTTCGAACGCAACCACCTCCTCGGCGCCGTACCGAGACGCCGCTGCTTCTGCGCGGCGCCGATCCGGGTTGGGAAACGGAAGGGCGTACGCTGCGGCGAGCATTCGGCCGAGGTCCCCGACGGCTGCGATGCGGGTGCGCCACGGCTTGCCCCGGATGTCGAGCAGCGCTCCGATCGCCGTCCCAGACACATAGGCGAACGAGCGCGCGAGAGTTGGTGTATTCCGGGAATCGCGGATCGCCTGGTTTGCCCGAACAGCGAGCTCTTCCGTGGTCTCAGAGCTCAGCTTCACGCCCGTGTATTCGGCCATTCCTTCGTTGAGCTCGAGTTTGTTTTCATTCTGCGTGGCGTCCGAAAACAGAGATTGGCGGTAGGCGCGGAAAAGAAGGGCGTCTGTGATCGCTTGCCTGCGCGCCTGGCCGGGCTGACGAAGCGCGCGTTCCAGCGCCCTCCACTCCATCTGTAGCCAGATGCGGCCATCCCGGGAATCCAGATGATTGTTCACCGCGTCGCGCGCTGGAAGCCCGATGCTTTCCTGGATTCGGTGAAAGCACTCGTGGAGCAACAAGCGTTCGCGCGCCTGTCGCCATTCCGGGACTGGCCACATTACCATCGTCCAGTGCACGCCGGCCCAGTCGATGGCGGAGTTGGCGACGTTCTTGTCTTTGGGGAAGCTGCCGACAAACACGCCACCGAGCGGTTTCAACTGTCCCTCGGCGTCGCCCTGGTTCGCCACCACCTCGCGCGTCTTGCGGTCGACGAAGAAGATCGGGCCGTAGATCGACTTGCCCCAAAGCTCATTTCGATCCCGCGCGGATGTTTGCTCAAGCTGTTCGAAGTACTTCGCTGCAAGTTGCGGGTCGATCGAAGGCAACTCAGCGAAGGCCGGCATTGCCACAACGAGGGCGAGCGCTGCAACCATAGACACGGCGACTTGACGTTGGCGAATCTCGCTCGCCGCGTCGCCGCTCCATCCTACGCCACCTCGGCCCCCGCTCGCGACCGAAGTTCCGTCCCTGGCTTCCGCCCCGGCCTGTCCTCAGGCCCGCGAATCAGAGACGTCACCACACCGATCGCCGCAACCGCCGCGCAAGTGAGGAAGGTCGTGCGAAACGCCGAGGTGAGCTGATCCCGCAGCTGCGCGGTTTGATCCGGATCGGCATGGAGAAGTGCTCGGCCGGCCTGTGACCCTCCCGCCCCGGCGAATACCGCGCCCGCGAGCGCGATGCTGAGGCTCTGCCCAACCACTCGACACGTCGCAAGCACGCCCGAGGCAATCCCGCGGCGGTCCGGCGGGGCGCTGCCGAGCAGGGCGCTGTTGTTCGGGGATTGGAAGAGCGCCACCCCAAAGCCGATCACCAGGAGCCGCCAGACGATGTCCAACTCCGAGCTGTGAGCGTCGATCTGGCCGAGCAAGACCAGGCCCAAACACATGATCGCCATCCCAGCCGAGGCCAGCCAACGCGTCCCCAGTCGATCCGCCAGGCCGCCGCTCACCGGCGCGAAGACGGCGATCATCAACGGCAGCGGGGTCAGCAACAGGCCGGACTTCTCGGTATCGAATCCGCGCAACTGCTGAAAGTAAAACGGCAGCATGAAGCCCACCGCGAACAGGGCCAGGAAGCTGAGCACCAGGCTGGCGCAGGTGGACGCGAACACGCGGTCCCGGAAGAGTCGAAGATCCAGCGTGGGGTATGGATGTTTCAGCTCGACCGGCACCATCGCGGTCAGACAGATGGCGGAGATTGCCAGCATCCCGAGGACCGGAGCGGATCTCCAGCCCAGCTCTTCACCGAAGGACAGGCCACCCGTGACCCCGGCCAGGGCGAGTCCGAGCAGAATTGCCCCCAGAGCATCAAACCCTTCCCTCTTTCGCTCCGCGCGCTCGGTCAGAAAAAAGGTCGTCGCCGCGATCCCGACCAGCCCAATCGGCAGGTTGACGTAGAAGATCCACCGCCACGACAACCTCTGGGTGATCAGGCCTCCCAGCACCGGCCCGGCGCTCACCCCCGACGCCACAATCACCGCATTGAGCCCAAGTGCGCGCCCTCTCTCACTGGCCGGGAAAGCCGTGGTCAGCAACGCGGGACTCACCGCCATCAAGACCGCCCCTCCCAGTCCCTGCACGGCGCGGAACAGGATCAACACCGGCAGCGACGGGGCGGCGCCGCAGAGGGCGGACCCCAGCGTGAAGACCGCCAGCCCTGCGATCCACAACGGCTTTCGGCCGATCAGATCGGCCAGCCTACCTGCCGTCAGCAGCGAGGCCGCAATCACCACCAGGTAGGCGATGATCACCCACTCGATCGCGCCGCTGAGCGGCACGCGGAAGTTCTCGGCGATCGCCGGAAGGCTGATGTTGACGATCGACGAATCGAGCGTCGCCATGAACACACCGATCGCGACCAGCGCGAAAACGGTCCATTTGTTCGTCGTCTCCTCAGCCTTTGGCTCCATGCCCTCCTATGATGCCCAGATTGGCCGTGGGCCGCGCGGGAATCGACGCCATCGGCAAACCCTGCGCACGCTACCGCGTTGGCTTTTCGAAGATCAGAAAGAACAGGTGGCTGTTCGGATTTGCCTCGAAACCCTTTTCTTCGCGGACGAAATGGAGGTTGTGCCGAACAGCATCTGCGTGAACCAGTTTCTTGGCTATCTTGTGGTCTTGTGCGGCGCTGCTGCGCGTCCGATCGGGCTCAGCCTCGTCGTCAATCACCGCCAGAATGCCGCCGGGCTTGAGCGCGCGGGTCATCGCGCTGAGCATCGCGTCGTAATTCTGCATTTCATGGTACGTCAACACGATTAGAATCGCGTCCAGCGTTCCCGCCGGAAGTTTTGGATCGTCCTCAGTGCCGAGAATGGTTTCGATCTGTGACAAACCTTTTTTCTTGGCACGCTCGCGGATTTTTTCGACTTGCGACTCAGAAATGTCCTCGGCATAGACCTTGCCCTGCGCGCCGACCCGGGAAGCCAGATGAAAGGAGAAGTATCCATCCCCGGCGCCCACGTCGGCTACCGCGCTGCCTGGCCGCACTCCCAGGGCATCCATCACCTCGGCTGGGCGCTGCCACGAGTCGCGCGTCTCCCACTCGCTTTGGGCGGCCGGCGTCGCGTCCGCGGGAAGCTCGGCGACGGCCTTCGTGCGACAGCCAATCGCAGGCAACACCATCAACATTGCGCCCAAGCGCACCCAGCTCCCCGTCCGCACCCCAGTGCCCTCGGGGAATCGCCGCCCGCGATCCATCGAATGAGTTTCCATCAATCCCCACCAGATTGGGCTTGGGTCGATAGCTTCACCAGCCAATTCGAGACCGCCCGCGGAGAGACGGAACGCATCACCCAAGACGCGTGTTCCCGGAAATTCAAGCGGGTCTTGACTTCGGCGTTTCCTTCCACGCACAAGAAGCCCGTAGAGCCGAGGCACCAGGAGGCCCTCGTTCGTCGGGCACTCGTATTCAGGCCAGGAAATGACGTGCGCAGATTGGATTGTCCCTGTACGGTCACGGGGGATCGATGTCCAGTATTCGAAAGCTTGAGAGTCTTCTGCTTGGCGAGTTCCTTCGTGAACGCCAGGCCGTGATCATCGACGACTGGACGGAGAGAGCTCGGGTCTACCTGTCGACCAAGGGGCTGTACCGCTCGCCGCTCCTCGACCAGTTGCCCCAGGTTTTCGCAGCGATCATGGATCTCGCGTCCGGCCCGATCCGCAAGCCGCCTGCGCTGGTGAAGAAGGCCCGTGGCCGCGTCGGTTCCAAACGCCTCGCGTGGGGATTTGACCTGGATGATGTGGTCGTCTGCTATGCGCTGCTCCGCCGCTGCATCCTCGAGCTATGGGAAGGCGAAGTAGGCTCCAGCATGCTGATTCTCGAGCTCAAGCAGCTCGATTCGCTGCTCGACCAGTCGATCGCGGAGGCGGCGGCGCCATTTGCAACGCGTCGCAAGCGAATGCTCGCCGCGCTGGATCGCGTTTGGTCCAAATCGCCGGGCAAGGGCGGACGCGACCTCTTTCTCCACGAGCTCATCCGGGTGGCTCCGGAGGTGAGCGAGGTCATCGACTCCGTGGTGGTCTTGATTCGCGACGACGACGAGCTTCGAGCTCAGGCGTTCCTCGGCGTCAAGGACGTTCGCTCCACGTTCAAGTTCGGCGAAGGGTTCGCTGGAACCATCGCCGCCGAGGCACAGCCGCACTACCTGCGCTTCGATGGGTCAGGGTCTCTGAGCGATGCGAATAAGGGTCTGGTCCCCAAGGGGACGCACGCGCTTTATGGAGTCCCTCTTGTACACGAGGGAAGCGTCCTCGGCGTGATGCAGATGGGCACCCGCTCCGCATTTGAATTTACGGAAGAGGAAAGGTTGCTCTTGCGGGCGATGGCGAATCGCGCGACGAGCGCCCTTTTCCAGGCCCAGCTCCGGGCAGAGCGCAACCGCGCCCAGGCGGATCGCAAAAGGCTGGTGTTCGAGACCAATCGGGCAATTCGCGCCCGCGAGGACCTCCTGTCCATCGTTTCCCATGACCTTCGCAATCCCCTGAGCGCGATCATGCTCACCGCTACTCAAATCGCCGGGACCGTCGCAGCGAAAAAGCCGGGGTCGCGGATGCGCAAACGCGCGGACGGCATCCGCCGAGCCGCCGCTCAAATGGCGCGCCTGGTCGACGATCTGGACGACCTTTCGAAGATCGAAGCAGGTAGGCTCCTGCTCATCGCGAAGGAGCCGCGAGATGCACGGGAGCTGGTTCGACAATCGGTCGAGACCTTCGGGCCGATCGCGCGCGCCCGGAAACTCACTTTGAAGATGGACCTCGGACGCGACCCGTGCCGGCTCTGGTGCGATGGCGATCGGATTCAACAGATCCTTTCGAATCTGATCGGCAACGCAGTAAAGTTCACCCGCGAGGGCGGGAGAATCACCGCGCGCACCAGAAGGGTGGGCGATCAAATCGTCTTCTCCGTTGTCGACAACGGAATAGGCATTCCGGCCGACCAGCTCGCGCATGTTTTCAAGCCCTATTGGCAGGCCAAGCCCGCTCGCAAGGGTCTCGGCCTGGGCTTGTCGGTGGCCAAAGCCATCGTCGACGCCCATGGCGGAGGCATCTGGGTCGAAAGCACCGCAGGACGAGGCAGCACCTTTTCATTCGCCCTCCCGAGCGACTTACAACGGCAGGCGCCCCCCCATTCCGAGGAACCCGACCGATGAGCAAAAACAAGTCAAAGCCAATGTCCCTCCAACAACTCCTCACTCGAGTTCCAGGCCTGGACGCGATTTCAAACGGCGGCTTTTATCGAGGCGGCATCTATCTGTTCCAAGGCAAGCCTGGGGCCGGCAAGACGATTCTAGGCAACCAGATTTGCTTCGGTCATGTCGCCTCGGGCGAGAAAGCCCTCTTCGTCACGCTGTTGACCGAGTCGCACGGTCGGATGTTGAGCCATCTCCGGTGTTTCGATTTTTTCGATTCCAAGCAGGTTGGGACATCGATCAAATATGTCAGCGGATACCAGGTTCTCGAGACGGAGAAGTTGCCTGGGCTGCTTGCTTTTCTACGGACCACCGTTCGGGACAGCAAGGCGAGCTTGTTGGTTATCGACGGACTGATCACCGCGGGCTCTGTCGCGGAGTCTGATTTGGAGTTGAAGAAGTTCATCCACGAGCTTCAGGTGTTCATCGAGCTGGTGGGTTGCACCGCGGTGATGTTCACCGGCGCGAACGGCGACGCGGAGCAATATGCCGTGCGCACGATGGTGGATGGGCTGGTTGACCTGACCTTCGAGCGCGTCGGGATGGGAATCGCGCGCTCGATGGAGGTGGTGAAATTGCGCGGTGGCTCGTATCTCATGGGCCGACACCGATTTGAAATCAACGACCGGGGTATCACTGTCTACCCCCGCATCGAGACCATTGTCGGAAACAGTCCAGACAGGTCCACCAACGCCCGGGCGCGTCTCTCTTGGGGGATCCCGAGCCTGGACCAGATGATGGGTGGGGGCGTGTATCCGGCGTCGGTCACGATGCTCCTCGGCTCGTCGGGCAGCGGAAAGACGATCGTCGGTTTGAGCTGTCTGGCCGCCGGAGCTCGCGAAAAGGAACCGGGTCTGTATTTCGGCTTTTCCGAAACGCCGGCGGAGCTCTTGCGACATGCGGAGGGACTCGGCCCTGCCCTGTCCCGCCAGCTCAGGAGCAAGCAGATCGAGCTCATCTGGCAACCACCGAGCGATGATCGCATCCCCGATGAGATGGCCGAGAGGCTCATCGCGGTGATCAGGGAGCGCGGCATCCGCAGGCTTTTCATCGACGGGATCGATGGGTTCAAGCACTTCTTCTTCGACCCCGACCGCACGGGGAACTTCTTTAGCGCGCTGTGCAATGAGCTTCGCGCGCTGGGTGTGGCAACGCTTCTCTCGGAAGAGACACAGGACCTCTTTGGACCGGAGATAAGAATCCCGGTGACTCGGCTGGCAACGATGATGGACAACATCGTCCTGCTGCGGCACGTCGAGCTCCGCGCGCGACTTCACCGGCTCATTTCAGTGATGAAGATGCGGGGCGCTGAGACCGATTCCGCGCTGCGCGAATTCTCGATTGGCGAGCACGGCATCGAAATTTCGCCCACCTTCGACAGCGCGGAAGCCATCCTCAGCGGGCTCGCCAGGGTGTACCCGGTTGCGACAAAGCCCGCCCTTCCCCGGGCCAAGCGAGTCCGCGGTCGGCAGAGAAGGTTGCGATGAAAACGATCCTCGTGATCGACGACGAGTACGCGCTCGTCGAGAGCCTGACCGATCTTCTCGAGGAAGAAGGCTACCGCGTGGTGTCGGCGGCGAACGGCAAGGATGGGCTCACGCGGGTGGTGAAGGAGAACCCGGATCTGATCATTACCGACTTCATGATGCCCATTGCCGATGGACTGGAGCTTGTCCGGGGCGTTCGGGCCCTGCCAACTTTTCAAGCCGTTCCGGTGGTGATGATGAGCGCCTCCAACATGGCGGGGATGGTGACTAACCGCCGGCTCAACTTGTCGGCGTTCCTCTCCAAGCCGTTTCAAGTGGATGAGCTGATGAGCATCGTCCGGAAGCTGATCGGAAAAGGCGACTCCGCGAAGGCTGCCGCAAATAAATAGGTCGGTGGAATAAACCACCGCGGCAATCGGGGGGCCGCGGGTCGCGGCGGCCCCCTTTTCCAACGTTCAACCGAACATCAACGCAGCACGTCGCTGTCTTGCGCGCGAGCGACGTAACGAGCCTCGTCTTCCTCGATCAGAAAGCCCTCTCGGGCCAGGTGCCGGGCGGCCTCTCGCACCGCTTCCACGTATCCCTGATGGGTGCCGTAGCGTTCCTCGAGAGACAACCGCGGGTCACCACGCGCGATCCGCTCCGCCATGGTATTGGCGAAGGGAGTGAACGAACCGCTCAACCCGCACGAATGAGGAGCTCGGAAGCCCTCGGCGCGGACGTTCCATCCCGCGTTGGTTCCCAGGGGAACGCGTACTTCCATCGGGCGGACGCCGGAGAGATCCAGACCGTCGGCGTCTGTCCGGGGCACGAGGATCGTATAGCGTGGACCGAGGGTTGGGATGACCGAGGTGAGCCAGCCACCCATCGATCCGAAGTCGGGCCCGAAGTCGAGAAACTCCAGCTCGTTCAGCGACTGCGGGAACTGGACGCCGGGAATAGCAGGATAGGTCGCCCGCTCCTCGTCCAGCGGGATCAGCGTGCCATCGCCTGCGGTGGGCACGTTGCTCTGCGGTGGCGCAATCCCCAGGTCCGCCCAGTCGTCCAGCGCCAGGAGCAAGGCGCGTGCGGTGGGACCCCAGTAGTTGGGATTGGTGAGGTTCTGGCACATGCCGCGGGGGCCAGGAAATGACGCGGTGGGATCGGAGTTGCCGTGCTGAAAGTTCGAAATCAAATACATCCGCACGTTGGGATGGATGTCAATCGGCGCCCCATAGGCGTTCGTCACATTGAGCGAGGCTCGGAATCGGTAATACTCAGACTCGGTATCGGTATGAAACACCAGCGGGTCGGTGGCGGGGCGTTTGAGAATGCCGTCGCTGATTCCGGAGATCTCGTCCGTTCTCACCGCATACGTGAACGGCGGGTAACTGGTGGAGAGGAAATCATGCCGGTCATCCTCGCGCGAATAGGTATTCGGGTCGGCGAATTCCACGTTCGCAAAGAGGCGCTGAGACCCGGGAATGTTGATCCAGGCCGCCTCAAAGACCCGCCGATTTGATTCGTCCTCGTTGAATCCCAGGTACAAGAAATCTCGCTGATACATTCCGGTGGAAGAGCTGCCCCAGGAATATTCGTGGCTGATGCCAACCTGCTCGGGGCTCAGCGCGAGTGGATTGGGATTGCCGTCGTCATCCTGCGTCTGGTAACGCAGGAAAGAGCCGATGTCGCGGGTGACGGCGTAGCCCAGGCCCATCACTTTGGGATTGATCGCCCAATAGATCAGCTCGTAAATCCGATCGGCGCGGAACCCCTCGAAAAGACAAATCGCGGTGGAGCTGGGGACCAGGCTGTCCGGGCCGTCGGGGCAGGTACCGAAGGCCCACCGATCGGACGCGATGGGCACTTTTTCGCCGTAGACGTCCTCGCGGACCGTCAGGGTCGCGTTGGCGGTGTTCAGATCGCCTGCTTCCCAGGAGGTGAAGAGGATGTTCGTCGGCAAGCTTCCTTCGAGCGTCAGATTGAACGTTCCCGTCTGCGGAATGGTTCGATCCGAGTACTCGATCCGGATCGCCGAGCCGATCGGACCGTCCGGGTTTCGGGCCACTGGGAGGTTCGGGATCAGTCGGGCGTTGCCCGGAGCCACATCGCCCTGCCAGCCGGCGTCGACGATGGTGTAACCCAGCCGCATCAGGAACCCATCGCCCGCGTCGGCGGCGGTGATTGGATCGTTGTTGGAGGCCGCGAAATTCCACACGTTGAGAGCTCCTTTATTTCCGCGGTTATTGATGGTGTAGAAAATCTTCCCGTTTCCGCGTTCCATCTGCATCGGCTTGAGAATGAAGAATGGCGAGCTGAATTCGACCATGCCGCGCGCGTTGCGCGGCGCCTTGGAGATATTGACAATGTTCCAGTCGTGCTCGCCGAACGGATCCACCTCCATATACGCGGTACCGTCGAGCCTCTGGTACTGACCGACGCTGCCGAAGCTGGTGCCATCCGCGAAGGTGCGGGTGTTCTCCACCACAAACCGCACCACCCGCGCCTCTGCCGTGAACGAAAAAACCAAAATCAACGATACAACGCCCCGCGAAACCACCCGCT
>WNFF01001026.1_pt1 | contig 22588 bp, 15 predicted proteins | sample 5400441 | NCBI WGS metagenome assembly WNFF01 (sample SAMN13153345, study PRJNA577476) | soil metagenome | isolation source: 120 cm saprolite under Douglas fir tree site 2 hole 3 replicate 1 | place: USA:California | collected 2015-04-18
GCGTCTTGACGAGCCTCCTCTTCTTCGCCTCGGTTCTCTTCCACGAACTCTCGCACAGCGTCGTGGCCCAGCATTACAAAATTCGCGTCGTTTCCATCACCCTCTTTCTCTTTGGAGGTCTGGCGCGCATCGAGCGCGAGCCTTCTAAAGCCATTCAGGAATTCAATATCGCCATCGCCGGACCGCTGGCTAGCGGCTTCCTCTCCGGCGTTTTTTTTGGATTAACGCTTCTCTTCCCCTACAGCCAATCGGTGGGAGCGCTCGCCACCTGGCTTTGCCGCACTAACGCCGCGCTCGCCATTTTTAATCTCCTGCCGGGATTTCCACTCGACGGTGGAAGAATCTTCCGCGCCATCGTTTGGGGAATGACCAAGAATTTTGAGAAGGCGACGCGTGTCGCTGGTGCCAGCGGAAAATTGATCGCCTATGCGATGATTGTTTCGGGCTTGTGGGGTGCTTTCCACGGATCCGTTCAAAATGGGATCTGGTTCGCCTTCATCGGCTGGTTCATTTTGAACGCCGCGCAGGAGAGCGTTGCTCAGGTGGCTATCCGGCAAGCCCTCGTTGGTCTCAGCGCCGCCGACGTAATGAGCAAGGAAGTGCCCACCGCTCCGGGGCACATCACTCTCGAAGAATACAGCGCCGGACCGCCTCCTCGGCATGATGAACGTTCACACTCTCAACTCTATCCCTCGCGAGGAGTGGGCCCACAATTCCGTTCAGGCCGCCATGATTCCGCGCGAAAAAATTCTCTGGACCTCGCCCGAGGAACCGCTCCTGCGTTTGCTTGAGCGGCTTCTGAGCGCTGATGTGAATCAGATGCCCGTGGTGAGCGGTGCCGGCAATGGCGCGCCCCAGATCGTCGGCATCGTCACGCGCGACTCTATCCTTCGAGTCATGCAGACGCGCTCTGAACTCGGGCCGTTGGCTACGAGCAGGTAGCTGGCACGCCGGCTCGTTCCGAGATGTTTGTTGTCTTTCTCTTCTTTGGAGGAGAAATCTAGTTCGCACCTGCCAAACGAAGTAGCGGCCAAATTCGCGCCGAAATGTTTGTGGTTTCTTTTGGGAGGAAAAAGCTAATCAGCGACTGCCGATTGCTCGCCGGTAGAAAATCTCACCGCTTCTTCTTTCTGCCGCGCTTCGAGCGTGACACGCACTCCATGCCGCGGCCGCAGCGTGATGGACGCCAGCGGCACCACCGGATGATTCGCCACCAGCCGCAATCGAAACTTTCGCGCAATGGTCGCGAGAATCAGCGTGGTTTCCATCAAAGCGAACGTATTCCCAATGCATTGGCGCGGCCCGCCTCCAAACGGGAAATAAGCGAACCGCGGCAATCGTTTCAATAAATCATTTTCCCAGCGCTCCGGCCGGAATTCTTCCGGCGCGTCGTACCATCGCGTGTCGCGATGCACCACCCACTGCGCCATCGTCACGCCCATTCCCTTTGTCACGGGATAGCCCGCAATTTCATGGTCCTCGACGGCCAGCCGAGCCAATCCCCAGGCTGCCGGATACAGTCGCAGCGATTCCGTGATGACATGTCCCGCGTAAACAAGTCTTGGCAGATCATCGAGAGTCGGAGAACGGTCTCCGAGGACGGCATCCAATTCCTGATGCAGCTTTGCTTCCACGGATGGATTCTGCGCCAGCAGCCACCACGTCCAGGAAAGTGTGCTCGCCGTGGTTTCATGCCCCGCTAAGAACAAAGTAATCGTTTCATCGCGCAGTTGCCGGTCCGTCATCCGCGAGCCGTCTTCGTCCTGGGCCGCGAGCAACATCGAGAGAAGATCGCCGGCATCGCGTCCCGAAGCGCGGCGCTCGCCGATGATTCGGTAAAGAATTTTTTCGATCTGCGCCACTTCCCGCTTCACCCGCAAATTCGCCGGCGTCGGCAACCAATGCGGCACAAAAATCGTGCGCCTGAAATTCGCGCCGATTTCCAGCAAGAGTTCAAGCGATTTCCCCACCTCTTGCGCGTCGCGGCCGACATCGGCGTCGAACAGCGTTTTTCCCACGATTTGCATCGTCAGCCGCATCATCTCCCGGTGCACGTCGCGCTCTTCCCCGCTTCGCCAGCCGTCCAGCATTCGCTGCGCGTACTCCACCATCGTCGCGGCGTAGGATGCGATTCGCGCGCGGTGAAACGCCGGTTGTGTCAGCCGCCGCTGCCGCAGCCAGAAATCTCCTTCGCTGGTCAGCAGGCCCTCGCCAAAGACGTGCCTGTTCGCTCGCAAGACTCTGCCTTTCGAATACCTGCGCGCATTGTTGACGAGAACCTCTTCGATCAAGTCGGGATGATTGATGAAAATCGATTTGAAATTCAGAATACGCAGCCCAGCAATATCGCCGTACTCGCGGGCGATGTTGGTGAAATATTCCAGTGGATTGTCGTTGAGCGGACCGAACGACCATCGTTTGAGCACTTCGGAGGGTCCCGGGGGGAATCTCGTGCGAGTCGCGCGCCACATCTTGTGATGTTATGCCCGGGTTCTCGCTGGGTCAACGCAACGTCCGTGCGAAACGTTCAAGTCTCTCGCGCGCGGAGTGCCCGGATTCGAAAGCCTCCGCGCCGGATATCAATCGTCACCTTTGAAAATCCAGCGGTCGTCAATCTTGCAAACGCTGACGCCGGCACGACGGGCACAAACGTGCTCCGGATGTGCGCCACACGGTGCAGCCATCCGTCCTGAATCTCGAACGCGAGGAACACTCCGCCTGGCCGAAGCGTACGGCAAATTTCCGCAAAAGCGCGATCCTGCTGCTCGCTGCATCTCAGGTGATGAAGCATGAGAATCGCAACCGCTGAAGAAAAACTCCCATCCGCGAACGGCAACGTTGCCGCATCGCCTTGAACTACGGCTGTATTCGAACCATTCACCCTCACACCGAGCTTCGCCGCAAACGCGTGGTCATATTCAAGACTGGTCACGCGATGCGCGAGGCGCCCCAACTCTTCCGTCGCCGCTCCTGGCCCCGCACCCACCTCCAGCACGTGCTCGCCTAACTCGGATCCTTGCAGAATCCACGGCAAAACTTGCCGCCGCGTCATCCATTGCCATAGCCGCGTTCCGCAAAACCAGGTTTCATATCGATTCATTGAGGACTCGACAGAATTCGAAGGAAAGCAATTCTAGCGTGACAGACGTAGCTTATTGAAGCAAGGTGCGGATGCGTCGCAGCGCAGAAGCGAATTGATCAGCGTTGTACGACGAAGGATTTTCAAGTTGTTGAAACAGTGCGTTAATCGCCGCGCGAACGTCCGCGGCGTTGGCAGGCTTGGCATCTTTGCTGTAGGCGATATACAGGGAATCCATAGCCATGGCCGCCTGCTCGGCCGCGCGTTCATCCGCAAGCGCGATATTTTCTGCATCATCGGGAATGCGCTGAAGCATCCGCAGCGTGACGGCTTGATCGTATTGCATGGCTGCCAATCGCCCGGCAATCCGCTGTGCCAGGGGAGCCGCCGCCGATGCCGCCGCCGCCACCGCGTTGCGATCAGGATTGAGTTTGCTCATCTCATTAGAAACAGCAAGCAGTTGACGATCCAGCTCCTGCGCGTTCGCCGAATCAATCTGCTTGGCCAGCAATCGGAAAACCGCATAGCGCGAGCTGTTCCACGCCGGATCGCCCGGACGTCGCCCGATATATCCATGCTCCTGCCGCCAGCTGTCTTTCGCCGGCACCAACACGTGATGGCACGCAAAACAGGAAAGCTCCGAATACTCAGGCCAAACGTCTTTTTTGTCGAAGCGCTCATTTTTCGCGCGCCAAGTTAATCGCTCCATCGCCGCGCGTAACTGCACCGCTTGCCCCGCGCTCCACTCGCGCACCCCAGCCCACGCGGCATCCTCAGCCTGTTTGCCCGGCTGCGATTCGCGCGGCGACTTCCAGTGCCTCGGCATCACCGCCGAAAACGAATCCAGCTCGAAATAAAGATCCGGATGCCCCGCCGCAATCATCTCGTGATCCACAAACTTGTTTTTCGTTCCCAGGTGGCATTCCAGGCATTTCTCCGTGCGGTGAATCACGTCTCGCGTGTCGTGCATTCCCAGGGCCACGGATTTTTCATGCGCCCACGTTCGCGTCGTGTGCGGCCCCAGCCAGCCCGAGGCCGGCCCGTGGCAGTTCTCGCAGGACACGCCTTCTGAAATTTCAAACGCGCGTCCGCGCTGCTCCGCAGGGGGATTTAGCGCGTGGCATGCCAGGCACTTTGGCGCGTCTTCCGCCTTCGCGCCCAATTTCAGGATCCGCGCCATGCGTTCACCGATATCTCCGGTCAACGCCTGGTATGCCCGGCTATGTTTGTCCTGGATGATCCAAGTCGAATATTCATTCTGCAGAATCCGGCTGCCCGCAATGGGCTTCACGCTCCCGTGACAACTCGTCGCCGCGCATGAACCCGGCCCGATGTACTTGCTGGGTTCCGTCTGCGCCGAGAGCAGCGCCGGTATCACCAAAAACCAAGTGCAGAAGATTACGCGTAGCATGCAGGAGTTGGAAGTGTCGCGCATTCGGTGTGCCGGTGAGTCTGCTTGCTTATATCGTTTGCGCCGCGATGAAGTCAACGGGCCGCGTTGTCTTTTTCGCGCCGCGCCGCGAAAAGCCAAACGCATCCTATTTACACCCGCCTTCCGTGCCAGTAGTATGCAAAGGATTCAGCACGCCACTTCGCGCCGCGCATCTATGCAAAATCATGCCCGGCGCTTTTCGCGCGAGACGGGGCGCCGTGATCTTCGACGACCTTCGGGCCATCCAGCTTCGCTACGGCTTCTTGCCCAAAGCGGAACTCGAAGGTCTTTCCCAACGCACGCAGACGCCGCTGTACCAAATCCACAGCGTTGCGAGCTTCTATCCTCATTTTCATCTCGCGCCGCCACCCAAAGCGGAGATTCGCGTCTGCGCGGACATGAGCTGCCATCTTAACGGCGCTTGCGAGTTGCGCGGTGAAATCGAACGCTGTTTCGCCAGTTCACGGCCGGAAGACGTGCAGGTTCGCGATGTCTCCTGCCTGGGACGTTGCGATCACGCCCCTGCCATTTCCATCAACGATCATATTTTCACGGATGTCACCGCTGCGCGTGCCGAGCAAATCGCACGCAATGCCATTCGCGGCGAAGACGTTCGCGAGCCGCATCCCGAGCAGGCGCGCATCGCCTGCAAAGCCGATCCTTACGGCGACGGCGAAAAATACGGCGTTGTGCGCAAACTCATTCCATCCAAAGCCTGGGACGACGTTCTCGCGCAACTCAAAGCCGCTGAACTGAAAGGCATGGGCGGCGCCGGATTCCCCACTAGCATGAAATGGGAGCTCGTTCGCAAACAGCTCGATCCCGTCAGATATGTTGTCTGCAATGCCGATGAAAGCGAGCCCGGCACCATCAAGGACCGCTTCATCATGACCAATCTGCCTCATCTCCTCATCGAAGGCATGATGATCGCCGGCCTGGTCACCGGCGCGAAGCGCGGCATCCTCTATATCCGCCACGAATACCATCTTCAGGAAGAAATCCTCGGCGAAGAAATTCGCCGATGTTATCGCTCCGGGCTTCTTGGCAAAAAAATTCTCGGCAGCGATCTCGACTACGATCTCGAAGTTTTTGTCAGCCCCGGCGGCTACATCTGCGGCGAAGAAAGCGCGCTCATCGAAGCCATCGAGGGCCATCGCGCCGAGCCGCGCAATAAACCCCCGTTCCCCGGTCAGATCGGCCTTTGGCAAAAACCTACCGTCATCAACAACGTCGAAACTTTCATCAACGTTCCGCAGATTCTCGCGCGCGGGGCTGATTGGTTCGTTGCACAAGGCGCGGGAGGGTCGCGCGGATTGAAATTTGTCGCTGTCAGCGGCCACGTCGCCCGCCCAGGCGTTTTCGAAGTCTCCATGGGCGTGCCCATGCGCGATGTTATCTTCAATCATGCCGGCGGCGTTCGCGGCGGCCGTCAACTCAAGGCCTTCGCGCCCTCCGGGCCTTCTTCCGGCTATCTTCCCGCTTCCCTACTCGATGTTCAGCTCGATTTCAAAGCCCTCGCCGAAGCCGGCTCGATGTTGGGCTCCGGCGCTATCGTCGTCTGCGACGACACTACCTGCATGCTGGACATGGCTCTGAACGCAGTGCGCTTCTATCGTAACGAATCCTGTGGCAAGTGTGTTCCGTGCCGCGTCGGTTCGCAAAAAATGGCGGACATGCTCGCGCGCTGGACGCAGGGTGGAGTCCCCGAACCGCAATATCGCGCCGATCTCGCGCTACTCGACGAATTGTCGCAAGCCATGAGCCTGACTTCGATCTGCGGCCTCGGCCAGATCGTGCCGGCGCCGATTCAATCCGTGCTAAAACATTTTCGCGCAGAAGTTGATGCGCACGTTTTGAAAAGCCAGTGTCCCAGCGGCATCTGCTTCACTGCCGCTTCGCGCGCCGGCGAGGCTCAGCGCGTTGGCATTCGCCCATAGTATGACGGCCGTAATCACACCTCCAGGCCTCGTTGACATCACGCTCGACGGCCAATCCCTCCGCGTGCCCGCCGGCACGAGCGTCTTCGATGCGGCGCGTATGAACGGCATCAACATCCCCACGCTTTGCCATTTGCAAAACCAAACTCCCGTCGGCGTCTGCCGCCTTTGCGTTGTGGATACGGGCGCGCGCGTTCTCGCGGCCTCCTGCGTGCGCCCGGTCGAACCGGGCATGAAAGTGGTCACCAATTCCGAGAAAGTTTTGAACGCGCGCAAAACCGTCCTGGAACTTCTGATGTCCGATCATCCTTCGCCTTGCGCGCGCCAGCACAATTCCGGCGACTGCGAGTTGGAAACGCTCGCGAAAGCAGCAGGAGCATCCCAGCCGCGATTTGTAAAACGCACCGTCGCCCGCGGCAAAGATGATTCTTCCCTCGCCATTGCCGTGGACCATGACGCCTGCATTCTTTGCGATCGTTGTATCCGCGGCTGCGACGAAATCAAAAGCAATTTTGTTCTCGGCCGCATGGGCAAAGGATACTCCGCCGGCATCGCCTTCGATCTCAATTCGCCCATGGGCGATTCCACGTGTATTTCCTGCGGCGAGTGCATGGTCTCCTGCCCTACCGGCGCCCTCACCAACAAGAGCGTCGTGGGCACCGAGATCGCCGCTGGTCCGGACGCGCAGGGATTCGAAGCCGAGGACCTCCTACAAATTCCAGTTTTCAAAGGCGTCTCCGGCACCTTTCTCGAACTCAATCGCGGCGCCATCGTCAAACGCCGCTTCCGCAAAGGCGAGATCATTTGCCGCGAAGGCGAGTTCGGCTCGACCGCGTTCTACATTCTCGAAGGCCAGGCCAAAGTTTCGATTTCCACTCCCATCGCGCACGTCAAGACGCAGGGCGGCGCAAAAGGATTCTTCAAGCGGCTAACCAGCACGCTCGTCGCACGCGAAGAAGATAAGCGCGAGGAAGAAGCGCGCGACAGAACGATTCCCATCGACGCTTCCGTTGATCTCGCTTACGGCAATCCCGTCGCCGAACTTGGGCCCGGCGATCTCTTCGGCGAAATGACGTGTATGAATTTTTATCCGCGCTCGGCCACGGTGATCGCGGAATCCGATGTCGCTGCTTTCGAAATGCTACGCAATGTTCTTGACATCATGCTCAAGAACAAAACTTTCCGCGCGCAGCTTGACCAGACCTATCGCCGCCGCGCTCTTGAAAATCACCTTCGTGGCGTGCCCATGTTCGCGGACCTGTCGCCCGATTTTATTGAGCACCTCAAAGAGAGCATCGAATTGCAGCGCTTTGCGCCGGGCCAGACGATTGTCCTCCAGGGCGATCCTGCCGACAGCTTCTATCTCGTGCGCATCGGTTTCGTAAAGATTTCAGAGAGTTATCCAGGCGGCGAGATGGTTCTCGCGTATCTCTCTCGCGGCGATTATTTCGGCGAAATCGGGCTCCTCGGCGGCGGCGTTCGAACGGCCACTTGCACAGCGCTCGATCACGTCGAACTCGTTTGCATCTCCGGCGACGATTTCCGCGACATGGTCGCGCGCTTCCCCAGCGTTCGAACCGGCCTCGAATCCGTCGCCGCTGAACGCCGCGCCGCGAATCAGCAGCGCATGCAAATGGTCCACAGCGTTCCCATCGATCAATTCCTATCGCAAGGCCTGATGGAAGCGCAGAGCCTGCTGATTCTGGATTTGCAAAATTGCACGCGCTGCGATGCTTGCGTGAATGCCTGCGCCGACGCGCACGACGGCGTCACGCGGCTGATCCGCGATGGCTTACGCTTCGATCAATATCTCGTCGCCACCAGTTGCCGCCAGTGCCGCGACCCGCTCTGCATGGTCGGCTGCCCCGTCGGTTCGATTCGCAGGCGCAATTCGCTCGAAGTCATCATCGAGGATTGGTGCATCGGGTGCGGCCTTTGCGCGCAGAATTGTCCGTACGGCAACATCAATTTGCATCCATTCGAAGTGATGGTTGACGATCCCGAGCACGCCGGCCGCAAAAAAGCCGTCATCAAACAAAAAGCAACTTCCTGCGATCTCTGCACGCACTTGAAAGAACCAAGTTGCGTCTACGCCTGCCCGCACGACGCCGCGCATCGCGTCGATCCGCGAACATTTTTCGCCGAGATGCTCGGCCAGGGCGCCGCAAAATGAGAATCGATCGGACTCAACGCGGCTGGGTCCTTGCATCGCTGGCAATCCTGGTAATTTCTGCTGGGGCCTATGCCGTTTATGCACTCGAATCGCCGCGGGGCCCGCGCGGCGGCAGCACGATCGGTCTCACGTTCGGCGTCATCGGTTTCTCCTTCATGATTTTCGCGGCGCTTCTGGGCGCGCGCAAACGCGTTCCTACGTGGCGAATTGGACGCGCGCAAGCCTGGATGCGTGGGCATCTCTGGCTCGGTTTTCTCGCGCTTCCGATGATTCTTTTTCACGGCGGATTTCATTTCGGCGGTACGCTTACGCGCGTCCTGATGTGGCTGCTGATCATCACGGTGTTCAGCGGCGTGTTCGGCGCAGCGCTGCAACATTACATTCCTCGGGTAATGACATCCGACGTTCCGCTCGAAACCATTTACGATGAAATCGGCCGCGTTCGAGCGCTGCTTCGGGAGGAAGCCGATCGCGCCATGGAATCACTTTGCGGTAACTTAGGGCTTTCGAACTCGAACGAAGAAGGCCAGCGCGCGGGCGGGTTTACGGCGTTGCGCACGATCGCGGCGTCCGCCGTTCCACTGCGCACTTCTGCCGCGGTCAGCGCCGGCGCAAGCGCCGCGGTTGCTGCGGCCCCCGAAATACTTTTATTGAAGGAAGAAGAAAGCGCGCCGCTCCGCCGTTTTTACTTGAGCGAAATGCGTCCGTTTCTGGAGTGGCCGAAACAACGCGGCCAGCGCCTCTCCGATGCCGCAAAGGCGAGGAGCACGTTCGCCGGACTGGGCGCTCTGCTTCCTGCGTCTGCGCACGCCACGCTCACCGACCTCGAGGATATTTGCGACGAAGCGCGGCAACTCACGCGCCAGGAACGTTTGCACCACTGGCTGCATGGCTGGCTGTTGTTGCACATCCCGCTTTCGCTCGCACTGATTTTGCTCGGCGCCATTCATGCGGTCATGGCGCTGCGCTATTAATCAAAAAAGTGGCGCGCACACGCACAACAAAAAAACTTGCGCAGCGCATCGACCTCAATTATTTCAAAAGGCCGACACCGCTGAAGCGCGCGACATTCTTGCTCAGTCTCTTGCTGCCCTTGCTGGCATTGATTTGGATTACTTGGCGCGGCTTTTCGGGCGATCATCGCGTCTACTCCAGCGGCCGCATGAGCAAAGCGCACGCGGTGCTGGAAAAAGATTGCGCTGCTTGCCACCTGCGAACGGCAGGCGCATTTTTCGCGGGGGCTGCCGACAGCGCTTGCCTCGGCTGTCACGATGGCCCTATCCATCATGCGGAACAGATTCATGCCCCCAATTGCACGGCTTGCCACATCGAGCATCGCGGCAGAATTAGTTTGGCGGTGACCAACAACGAGAGTTGCGCGCAGTGTCACGCGCGCTTGCTCGCAAGATCCGGCAACCTACCACTCTGGGCCCATATCCGAAGCTTCGAGAGCGGCCATCCGGAATTCGCCGCTTTGCGTGCTGTTGCGGGCGTCGGCACGAGTGATCCCGGAACAATCAAACTGAATCATGCGATCCATATGAAGCCCATTCGCCGCGGACCGAACGGCCCCAACGTGAATCTAGATTGTGGCAACTGCCACCGTCCGGCATGTGTGCCGGCGGACATGACCTACTCGGATGCCAAGTACCGCGCCGCGGCGGTGAGTTACAAAGAGAGCGATGAAGTTCTGCCGCTTCCCGCTGGGACTTTGAGCCCTCCCAAGCCAATAAGCGGGAGAGAGCTCATGGCACAGGTGAAATTCGCGAATGCTTGCGCGGGTTGTCATCTGCTCACGTTTGACAAGCGCTTCGACTTTGGTGTTCCGCACGACAAGCCGGAGGTTATCCACGCATTTCTAGTCAGAACATTCCGTGAATACATTGCCGCGCATGCAGGCGAAGTGCGCGTGCAGCGCGAGCCGAGCCGTGACCTTACGGGTAAGCCGCTGCCTCTCGAGTTTCGCGTGCTTACTCCAGCGCAATGGGTGACGGAACGCACCGCCGAAGCCGAAGATCTGCTCTGGCGAAAAACCTGCAAGCAGTGCCACACGCTAGCGGTTTCTGCGAAAACCTCGCAGAGAAAAATTGAACTTTCGGCTGTCCAGCGGAGCGGCGCTGACAAATTCTCCAACACTTCGGCTGAATTGCCTAGAATCGCGCCAGCGAATATCACATTGCGGTGGATGCCGCACGCGAAGTTTGATCACGGGGCGCATGAGGGATTCACCTGCGAGAGCTGCCATGCGAAGGCGCTGACGAGCACGGAAACGAGCGACGTGTTGTTACCAGGGATTGAAACTTGCAAGAAGTGCCATGCGCCGGGGCCGGAGCACGCGGAGTCGCGCTGCTTTGAGTGCCACACTTATCACGATTGGTCGAAGCGCAAGGAAGTCACGCCGAAATTCACCCTGCCGGCGCTGCGCACTGGCGGGCGCTGACGGTGGCGTAGGCTTCACAGAAGAGCCTCAAACATTCATTAGCCTGTGCACTCGAGTCGGTTCTGATTTTGCCGAGCCGAAAAAGACAATCAGCGGCCGACCGACTTCATCATGTACTCCGGGTAGCGCAAGCCCGCCGCGGCGCCACGCGGGGCTACGTCATCGATGCGGCGCAAATCTTCTTTCGTGAGCGACAAATTCAGAGCGCCGGCATTTTCTTCGAGGTACTTGCGACGCTTGGTGCCGGGGATGGGAATGATGTCTTGGCCTTGGGCAAGCAACCAGGCGAGGGCGAGCTGACCCGGGGTGCATTTCTTTTCCTTGGCAATGGCCTCGACGCGGCGAACCAGGTCGAGATTCCGTTCAAAATTTTCTCCCTGGAATCGCGGTGAGTTCCGGCGGTAGTCGTCGGGCGCAAAATCCTCGAAGCGCTTGATCTGGCCGGTCAGAAAACCGCGGCCTAGCGGGCTATACGCAACGAACGCGATTCCCAACTCACGGGTAGCGGTCAGGATTTCATCTTCCGGATCGCGGCTCCACAGCGAATACTCCGTTTGCAGCGCGGCAATCGGATGCACCTTGTGAGCGCGGCGGATGGTGTCCGCGGAAGCTTCAGACAATCCGAGGTAGCGGATTTTTCCGGCGTGCACCAGTCCCGCCATCGCGCCCACCGTTTCCTCGATGGGGACGGATGGATCGACGCGATGCTGGTAATACAAGTCGATGGTATCAACGCCGAGTCGCTTCAGGCTAGCATCGCAAGATGTGCGCACATATTCCGGTCGACCGTTGACGCCGCGCGCGGTGGGGTTGGCTTTGTCGCGAACGATTCCGAATTTGGTGGCGAGAAAAACCTTAGCGCGCAACGCGCTTATGGCCATGCCGACCAATATTTCGTTGTCGCCGTAACCATAGACATCCGCGGTATCGAGGAAGGTGATTCCGAGCTCGATGGAGCGATGAATCGTGGCGATAGACTCCTCGTCGTCGCGCGCTCCGTAGAATTCCGACATTCCCATGCAGCCCAGGCCTATCGCGGAAACAAGAGGGCCGTTTTTTCCAAGTTGACGTCCTGACATTGAAATCTTCTCCCTGCCTCGTTCTGTTGGATGTAAATCCTCTCTGTCAAGGTACAACCGTTTTTGCAACCAACCGTAACGAGCGTCCTCCGATACAATGGAAGCGCATCTAAGATACACATCACGCGCGCTTTATTTTTTTATGCCGATCGAAACCAAAGAAGTCTATTCGAAACCGCTTCTGGAGGCGACGGCCGCGGCGACCTCTTCGCCTCCGGCACACGAAGGCTTCGCGCGCGCGTTCTGGCGTGCACTGACGCGTTTCGATTCCTCGAAGCTTTCCCCATACATGGCTCTGCGCAATTCGATCGGCGTGGTCCTGCCGCTGATCGCCGGATTTGCACTGAACATGCCGCGCGGCGGCCTGGTAGTGGCGAGCGGCGCGCTCAACGTCGCCTATTCTGACGGGAGCGATCCGTACGCCCAGCGCGCCAAGCGCATGCTCTCTTCCAGCGTTCTGTGTGCGGTGGGTGTGCTTTTCGGCGCACTCTCAGGCAATCACAACGTTGCCGCCGTGATTATCGCCACGGTGTGGGCTTTCGCCGCGGGAATGTTTGTCGCCGCAGGCCCCACGGCCGCCGACCTTGGGGTGATCAGCCTGGTTATCTTGCTGATTTATGCGGCACAGCCGCTGACCACTGATCAAGCTTTGCTCTCTTCCGCGCTCGCTCTTGGCGGCGGACTGCTGCAGACGGCGCTATCCGTGGCGTTGTGGCCGGTGCAGCGCTATGAGCCAGAACGGCGAGCTCTGGCTGCGCTGTTTCTCGAACTCGCCCGCGCGGCAGAACAGCCGCTGAACGCGACGTCCCCGCCGCCCGCGACGATTCATAGCACGCGAGCACAACAAGCGCTCTCCGGTCTAGATCGCGAGACGGGCATCGAGGCGGTGCGTTATCGCGCTTTGCTCAGCCAGGCGGAGCGCATCCGGCTTAGCCTGCTAATGCTTTCGCGGTTGCATCTGCGCATGAAACGCGAGAGTTCCGTGCATTCGGGTGTGTGGATTCTCGACGACTACTTGAAGAAGGCGGCGCAAGCGCTGCAAGCGATCGGCGGCTCCTTGATATCCGGAATACCTGCTTCAGCGGGCAAGGAAATCCTTGCCGCGTGCGAAGCCTACACACAGCTGCTGCGGGAAGAAACAGACGGCATGCCGGCAACTTTTCTCGCCGCCGTCGCGAAGGATGCGCGTTTCCAAATGGACGCGCTGAACGGCCAACTGCGGGCAGCACTCGACCTGGCTGTCAATGCCACGCCCATTGGCCAAGCAGCATTTGTAAAACAAGAGGCGCAGCAGCCCTGGCGGCTGCGCTTCAGCGGCTTGCTGGCGACGTTGCGGGCGAATCTGAATCTGCAGTCCTCCGTGTTCCGTCACGCTGTTCGGCTGGCGGCCATGGTCGCTCTCGGCGATGGTCTGGAACGCGTATTGCCTTGGCACCGTTCCTACTGGCTGCCGATGACGATCGTGCTCGTACTGAAGCCGGAATTCACGACGACGTTCAGCCGCGGTCTTTTGCGGATAGCCGGAACAATCGCGGGACTTTTTCTGGCCACCGCGCTTTTTCGCTTTCTTCCCGACAGCGTAACGATCCAGATTCTTCTGATCTTTGTGTTCACGCTTTTACTTCGCTGGGTGGGCCCGGCAAACTATGGGATTTTTGCGGTGGCCATCAGCGCCCTGGTGGTTTATTTGATCGCTATCACCGGGGTCTCGCCGAAGGAAGTGATCTGGGCGCGCGGAATCAACACGGCGGCGGGAGGCACCCTGGCGCTTCTGGCTTATTGGGTCTGGCCAACCTGGGAGCGAACGCAGGTTTCGGAGCGGATTGCCGAAATGCTGGATGCTTACCGGGAATATTTTCACACCCTTGCGGAATCGTATGCGCGGGGCGAAACAAACAGGGAGAGCGAACTCGATCGCGTGAGGCTGAACGCGCGCTTGGCGCGCACGAATCTGGAAGCATCGATCGACCGGCTGGGCGCCGAACCGGGAACGACGGCAGAGCAGATGAGCCAGTTGAACGCGTTGCTGGCAAGCTCGCATCGATTTGTGCATGCGTTGATGGCGCTGGAGGCGGGATGGTCGCACACGGCCGCGGTTCCGGCGCGGACCGCGTTTTATACGGTCGCGGCGGACGTGGAGAAGACGCTCACATTGCTTGCGGCCGCGCTTCGCGGCGCGCGCGTACAACTGAAAGAGTTTCCGGACCTGCGCGAGGATCATCACATGCTGGTACGGTCCGGCGACCAGAAGACCGAGCGGTACGCGCTGGTGAACGTGGAAGCCGACCGAATCGTGAACAGCCTGAACACGCTGCGCGAACAGGTGATGGAACGTGTGCACGCCAAGAATGGGGCGTAGGTCCGGCCGCGGAGCGACGAGGAGGTGCGATGAAGCGACACGTGCTGTCCGTGGTGCTGAGCTTCGCCGCGGCGGTCATCAGCGGGACGATTTTCGTCGCCGCGCTGCTTCACGAATATGCGCTGGTAGAAGTTGCGGCGAGCGTCATCACAGGGCTGCAAGTTTTTTTTCTGAGTTCGGCGTTCGGTGACCTGCTGGAGAAAAAGGGAGAGTCAAACCGAGCGAGAAATTCCGCAGTCGTGCTGGTGACGGTCTTCCTGGTTGCGTTTTATTCGTTCACGAAATACTTTCACTGAGCGTGGAAAGCGAAGACGCAGTCACCGGCGAGCAAGCAAATTGCGCGGCCAACTTAGTGGGGAGTGAAGATCTCGCGGGTGGCCGGGTACACGCGGCGGTAGGCAGAGTAGCTGGCGTTAAGCGTGGCGACAGCGGCGGGTTGGGGAGCGACACGGGAGGCGACGCGAACAGCGGCGGCGCAGGCAGTGTCAACCGTGGGCCAGAGACCGGCGCCGACACCGGCGAGGAGGGCGGCACCGTAGGCGGCACCCTCTTCGGCCTCGACGATTTCCACGGCCTGGCCGTAGACGTCGGCTTGGATCTGGCGCCATAACGGTGAACTCGCGCCTCTGCCGCCGAGGCGGATGCTGGTGACGGGGACGTTCATTTCGCGGAAGAGGGTGAAGGTGTCGCGAAGGCTGAAGGCAACGCCTTCGAGGATGGCGCGAATGACGTGGGCGCGTGTGTGCGAGGCAGTAAGGCCAATGAGCGCGCCCCGAGCGCTGGAGTCGAGATGCGGCGTGCGCTCGCCCATCAGATAGGGCGTCCACAAGAGGCCGTCCGAGCCAGCAGGAATTTTGGCGGCTTCGGCCGTGAGCTGGTCGTAGGATTCGCGGGTGCCGCTGGAGTTTGTCGCGAAGGTATCGCGGAACCAACGCAGCGAGAGGCCAGCGGCCTGGGTGACACCCATGACGTGCCAGCGTCCAGGGATGGCGTGGCAAAAAGTGTGGACGCGGCCGCGAGAATCGAGCGCGGGGCGATCCGTGGCGGCAAAAACGACGCCGGAAGTGCCGATAGCGGCGCTGACCGCCCCGGCGGAGACGATGCCCATGCCAGTGGCTCCAGCGGCTTGGTCGCCTGCACCGGCAACGACTGGCGTCCCAACGCGCAGACCCGTTTCCATTGCGCCTTTGGTTGAAATTTTTCCACAAACGGCGGGGGATTCGTGGAGGGACGGCAACAAGCGCTCATCAATTTCGGCGGCTTGCAACATCTCGCTGGACCAGCGGCGATGGGCCACATCGAGAAGCAACGTACCGGAAGCGTCGGCCATATCGGTGGCGCGTTCGCCGGTGAGGCGGAAACGAACGTAGTCCTTCGGGAGCATGACCGAGCGAACGCGCTTCCAATTCTCCGGCTCGTTCTCGCGAACCCAGAGCAGTTTTGTGAGCGTGAAATTGGCCAATGCGGGATTGCAGGTCAGCTGAATCAGGCGCTCCTGGCCGATTTTAGCGGTCAGATCGCGGCACTGCTTTTCGGTGCGGACATCGCACCAGATCAAAGCGGGACGAACGACGTTTCCCAGCTCGTCCAGCATGACTGCACCGTGCATCTGGCCGGAGAAGCCGACGCAGGCGATTTCTTCGGCGCTTAGATTTGAGCTCGCGACAGCCTTGCGAACTGCAATACAGGAGGCCCGCCACCAGTCTTCCGGATGCTGTTCGGCCCAGCCAATCTGCGGCGAGGCGAAGGGCTGGTGCTCTTCGGTCGCGGAGGAGACGACGCGGCCGCGGCCATCAATGACGAGGGCGCGCGTTCCTCCGGTACCAACGTCAATCCCCAGTACGTAGATAGGGCCTCCTCGACAGCCGGCATTGCCCGCGCAGGATATTGGAAGAGAGACTATCCCACTTCGTTGGTCATGAGGAAGAGCGGGCGCATTTCGAAGCTGGCGTATTGCGGGCGGAGGCGATCGGTATTGTACTGTTCCTTGACGTTGACGACCTTTTTGGTTGCGGTGACGGTTTCGAGGGGGATGTTGTCATAGTGGCCGTTCTTGAGGACCACGAGGCGGCCGCTGATTTTTTTCAGGAGGAGATCGAGAGCCAGATTGCCGTAGGCCATGGGCGCGATCGAGTCAATGGCATCGGGATCGCCGCAGCGAACGAGATAGCCGAGTTTTTGATTGATGACGTCGATTTTTTTGCCGTTATTGAATTTAGCGGAGAGGTCCCTAATCCTGTCGCCGACGATTTCGCCGATCCCGCCGAGCTTTTTGTGGCCATAGGCGTCGGTACTTTCGCTTTCGAAAATCATTTCGCCGCCCTCGAACATGGCGCCTTCGGAGACCAGGACGATGGAGTAGCGGCTGGGATTTTTGCGGCGGTCGGCGACCAGCAGTTCCGTGAGATGCTCGATATTGAATTTGTATTCCGGAATGACGCAGCGATTGGCGGCGCCGGCCATGGTAGGAAGCATGGCGGTGAAACCCGCATAGCGGCCAAAAACCTCGAGGACCATGAAACGCTCGTGGGAGCCGGCGGAGGTGCGGAGGCTGTTGACCATTTGGATGGTACGGGTAACGCAGGTGCTGAAGCCGATGCAGTAATCGGTGCCGGGAACGTCGTTGTCCATGGTCTTGGGAATGCCGATGACCTTGAAGCCTTCCTTGTGGAGGCGAACGCCATAGCTGAGCGTGTCATCACCGCCGATAGGGATGAGAGTATCAATGCCGAGCCAAGCGAGATTCTTGAGGACTTCAGGAGTGAGGTCGTTTTTTTCAGCGGCGAATTTATCCTTGAGGTGCGAGGGGACGTTGGATTTGCTGACGCGGCCGGGATTGGTGCGTGAAGAATGAAGAAACGTGCCCCCTGTGCGGCCGGAGCGATCGACGATCTCCTCGTCGAGCAGGAAGAAATTGTCGGAATTATCGTAGTCCTTCTCGCGAACCATATCGACGAGGCCCGCCCAGCCGTGGCGAATGCCAATCACTTGATAACCTTCGCGAAGCGCGCGAAGCGTGACGCCGCGGATGGCTGGATTAAGGCCTGGAACATCACCGCCTCCGGTGAGGATGCCGATGACGCCTCTTTTCGAGTTGACGTTTGCCATGAGATGACGAGTTGCCCTTTCGTGGGATGCCGAACAGGAAATTATCCTCTTCGGAGGAGTTTTTAGGAAGAGCGAAGGGGGATTCGCTCTTTGGAACGAATGGATTCAAATGATTGATTTGGAAATTACAGCTCAATTCTTGTGCCGAGGACAGCGAGAAACTTGGCGAGCCAGGCAGGATGCGCCGGCCAGGCTGGGGCGGTGACGAGATTGCCGTCGGCGATGGCTTCTGTCATGGCGAGATTGACGTACGTGCCGCCAGCTTGGGTCACATCAGGACCGACAGCGGGATAAGCGCTGCATTTTTTCCCCTGGAGGACTCCGGCGGCGGCGAGGATTTGCGCGGCGTGGCAGATGGCCGCGATGGGTTTGTTGGCTTTCGCGAAGTGGTGGACGATTTCGATGACGCGGGGGATGAGGCGAATGTATTCGGGAGCGCGGCCTCCGGGGAGGACGAGGGCATCGTAGTCTTCGGGCTTGACCTGGTCGAAGGTGGCATTGAGGGCGAAATTATGGCCACGCTTTTCGGAGTAGGTCTGGTCGCCTTCGAAATCGTGGATGGCGGTGCGCACGTGGTCGCCAGATTTTTTGCCGGGACAGACGGCGTGGACGCTGTGGCCGACCATCAGAAGAGCTTGGAATGGGACCATCACTTCGTAGTCTTCCACGTAATCGCCGATGAGCATGAGGATGGACTTCCTGGACATTTGGGCCTCCGGACGAGAAAGAGAATAGCAAAAAAGAAAGGGCGGACTGAAGCCCGCCCTCCCTGGAAGAATAAGAAGCGCTTATTGAGTGTTGAGCTGGTTTGCGGACGCTGCCGCCACCGCTTCGGTGGAGTCCTGAATGGTGAGCATATCGGTGCGCACCTTTTCCCATTCGAGAAGCGTGAGGCCGTAAGAGGCGAAGACGCGCCGGATCTTGGCGGAGTCCCACCGCAGGACCTTTTCGCACACGGGGACGAGGACGCTCATGGCGTTATCGCTGAGCACGGTACGCTTTGCGACGCGCGTGATGAACTTGGCCTCGCTCACCGCGATGGTCAGGCCGTCATACTGATTGACGTGCATCATGACGGGGAGGTCGGAGCTGCCGTCGCCCATGTAGATGATGCTGTCATGGCTGATGCCGAGGGTGGAGCGGAGTTCCTCAAGCACAGTGATCTTGCCCCAGCCCGCCGACGCGCGAATGATGGAATCGACTTCTCCCGTCGCCTCCTTGTAGCGGAAACGCGTGCCGAAAATATGATCGGGCGGGACGATGCCCTCGAGCGCCGATTCGATAATCTCCTGTGGCGCAGCAGAGATGACGTTGAAATGGAACTTGTAGCCCTCGGCGAGATTGTCCAAAGCACGCGCAAAGAGCGCGACGTCGTGCTTCAAGCGGATGCGCTTGCCGGTTTGGACGAGATGATCGCGGCGGACCTTGCGGAAGTCCGGGTCATGGAGAATGAGATAGCTGAGTTCCGCGCCCTGCTGGACGAGGTTCATCTCGGCAAGGCCCTTCACCTTGTCATGAAAGCCATGGAAGCCGATCAGTTCGCTGAGAACGACTCCCGAGTCGTTGAAGCTAAGCGTCTGGTCAAAATCGCTGGCGAGTAGAAATTGTTTGGTCATGTACTAGTACCTCTGTTGCTGCCTTTCCTGGTGGGCCTGCTCTGGGAAGCCTCCTCACCCTCTCTGAATACACCTTAACTGCGTTCCCTCCACACTGCCCCACGAATTATTTTGATGGGTGCTATGCGTTAAAGATGTGAACGATTCATTATACCTTGGTTAGATGCAGCGTAGTGGTAAAAGGCACAAAGGAAAGGAGATGAGTGTTCCAGAAAGCAACAAGAGGCCGCAAATTCAGTACTCTGAAGAGGATAGCGGAGACGAAGAAAAAGAGAAAATTCTTGGCGACGTGCTAGGGGTGAGCGGCAGGCGAATCGGCAACCGTGTAGAGCTCGCCGCGACGGAGATAGAGAGAATGGGACTCCACGCCGTTGAGAGGGCGGGCGCCGCGACGGCCGAAGACGGCCAGTTGGTTACCGGACTCGTCGACGGCGCGGTCGCGGTCGATGCCCTTCGAAATGGCGAGGGCAGGGCCGCGGGTGCGAGCCGTGGCGATGAGTTTGGGACTCGGACGCGGGCTGAAACCGGAAAAATGCGCGGGGTCGTCCCAAGGGGAAAGAATTTGCAGGACGCGCAGGCCGTTCTTGCCGTCGGCAACGAAGGCAAAGGCGCTGGCGGCGACCATGCCGATCTTCACGTCGTTAACGTCATTGAGCTGGCCTTCGGCGGTGAAGAGCTGGTCGAGTTTCGGCGCGTCAGGTTTTTCGACGTCAATGATGCCGAGGCCCTGCTTCCCTGCAGAAACGTACGCGTACGTGCGCGCGACATGAATATTGCGAGCGTCTTCGAGGGCGACGAGGGCGCTGGGGATTGGTTTTGGTTGTGCGAGGTCTGTCACGTCGAGAACCTTCAGTCCGTCACGATCAACGACGAACGCATAACGGAACTGGACAGCAATGCCATGAGGATCGTTGAGTAGTGGAGCACCAATCGTCGCGGTGACGCGCGGGGCGAGTGGATTATCCAAATCGACGACCACGAGTGCTTTGTCCGTGAGGATGTAAGCAAAGGTTCCAGCGATGGCAATGCGGCGCGCGCCCGTGAGAGCGCCGCCCGGATTAAACGCCAGGGCGCGCTTCAGAAAATTGTTGGTGGGATTGCCATCGAGGAGCGTGCCGACGCCGGGACTCTTCGATTTCAGATTTGGGTCGCCCACGATGACGAGCCCTTCTTCTTTGTCGACGACGTAAAGGAAGCCGTAGAGCGAGTGGACCGTCTGCTCCTCGTTTTCCGGCAATTGCTGGCGAAGAGGATCCACTGCGAGCGTCGTAGGTGAGGCGACGGCGAGCGCGTTTTTCGTTGGAACGTGAAATTTCTGGCCGATGGGAGAGACTGGTGCTGTCGTGACTTTCTCGGAGAAATTCTTGTTGTCAATGTTAGCGATGTCGTAGACGCGCAGACCGCCAGGACCGAGTGCCGCATAGGCGTACTCTCCTCGGGCTTGAATGTCGAGGATATTCCCGGAATGCTCGGCGGCGGCGCTGAGCTCGCGGCGGTGATTGACAAATTTATTGTAGTTGTCTGGATACGCGATACGTTGCAAGTCACTACCGTAAACGGCTTCCGGTTCGTCGTGCTCCGCGACCGCAATCGCTTCGAATCCTTTGGTGCCGGTGGCGACGTAAACGTAGCGGCCCATGAAATTCATGAAGTTCGTTCCCTGAAGCAATAGTTGCGCCATCCAAGCGTTGTTGTCGTTCTGCGCGGAGACGTGGCAATCGCTGCATTGTTTGGTCTCCTTGGCGCGAACCGTGTGCGGAACAAACGTTGAGAATGCCTGACCGGAGAAGCCCGGGGCGGAAATAGTTTGCTGCGTGTAATAAAGCCAATCGCGATTGGCGTTCTGCGAGCTGACGAGAACGGCGCAGGATGAACGCGCGGGAGCGATGCGATGTCCAGTGACGGTGCCGTCCACCCCGAGCATGTAAATATCGTCGCGCAAAACTTGGAAATTGTAGCTGGTGTAATTTTTCGTCAGCAGGCCTTCGTTATGCAACATGGGCTTGCGTGTGTTGGCGGTCATCTGCAGATGGCAGCCGAAACAAGTCGGCGTCCAGGAAGTGTGGCAGGAGTAGCAGGTCATGCTGCTGTTAGCGTGCGCAAGAGAAGCATCATCGCTCGGCATTTGCGAAGACACGAGGCCATCTTTGCTCATCAGCTTCGCGCGAAGGGATTTCTCGCTGAAATGCACGTTCCCGGGCGTGATGCTGTCCATCGTCTGAACGATCTCCCATTCCTTGCCCTCTTCGGACATGGAGCGCTGAAATAATTTTCCATCGCGCCATTCGAACCGGTGCAATCCCCAGGGAGTCCGAAGCGCCTCGAGATGGCGGCCGCCCTCCGGTGCCGCCGGGCCCGACGTTATGAGCGCGGCTTTCTTTCGAATCGTGCCATGGCAATCGATGCAGTCGATTTCGACGGCGGCGCGCGGCTCGCCATAAATTTTTCCGTTACCGTGATTGTCCTGGGCAAAGTGACAATCATTGCACTGCATCCCCTTTTCAAGATGGATGTCCGCAAGGTGAACTGCTTTGCCGAAGCGATCTGGGTCGTCAAAGGCAATCTGCCTGCCGTCCTTGTCGAGCCAGTTTCCTTTGCGGTCGTGATTGAAAACGGCCCGGAACACCCAGCCATGGCCGTGGAAATCGGCGAATTGCGTGGTCTTCAATTGCTTGTTGAATTCGGGACTGCCGACGTTCTCGAGGAACTTTTCGTCGCTCCAAAGGCCGCGAACCGCCGCGCCTTCCGGATTGCGTTCAAGAGATTGAGAGCGCTGCTCTTCCGTCGGATAGCGCTGCTGCTTCGGATACATTTTGTCGCCATCCATTTCGTTGTCCCACCAGGTAAGCCCGAAATACGTCGTGACCATGTTCGTGCCCGGATGAATGTGGCAGATCATGCATTGGCTGGAGGGAATCGAGCGCGTGAAAACGTGTTTGATGGGATGGCCGGACTCGTTCTTTGGAATTGCCGGATCGGAAGAAGCGCTGAAGCCCGAGTGGCCGAACTGCGCATAGCCGCCGGAATGTAAAGGATCACGGTCGTTCGCGTAGATGACGTGGCACGCCGTGCATCCGCTGCCGCGATAGTCGCCCGGATGATCATTTGTGCCCGGCAGCGACAGGATGGGGTCGAGCAATCGCGTTTTCTGCAGGCCGAGAAAAACGGGATCGGTGCGCAATCCGGTGCCGAAGCCGCGGTCGCTCAGCTTGTCGTCCGGTTTGCCGGGATCTTCTTCGCGATTGGGATTGCCAATCTCAGATTTTTTGCGCCCGCCACGTTCGAACACGCGAAGGACGTTACCGGGCTGAGAAGTTTCCCAACGAAAGAGAGGATGGAGTTCGGGAATCACACCCTTGGCGCGA
>WNFF01001349.1_pt1 | contig 22568 bp, 28 predicted proteins | sample 5400441 | NCBI WGS metagenome assembly WNFF01 (sample SAMN13153345, study PRJNA577476) | soil metagenome | isolation source: 120 cm saprolite under Douglas fir tree site 2 hole 3 replicate 1 | place: USA:California | collected 2015-04-18
CGAGCGCTCGGTCATCCTCTCTGATGGAGAGGTGTTCTCCGTGGATGAGGCATGGCTGAGGCGGAATGCGAACGGCGCCTTCGGATCGACGGTCTCAGCCGCCGGCGCAGGGCCAGCTCACGAGCGAGAGAGCATCGAGGCCGCCCTGGCAGCCTCGCAGGGGAGAGTGTCCGGTCCCTCCGGAGCAGCAGTCAGGTTGGGCCTTCCTCGGCAGACGCTCGAATCCAGGATTCGGGCTCTTCGCATCAACAAGCATCGGTTCAAGACGACCTGAGATTGCAAGGGCTCGGCAGATGCCGGGCAATTGCTCGCCGACCGGTGATCCGCCCCTGGCATCGCCCAGTGCGACACGATGGCCCGCAGATTGCTGTCTGCAGTCGCCATGAGCGACCTTCTCGACCTGGCCTTGAAGGGGCACGGCGGCCTCGATCGCTGCACGGACTTGAATCCCGCGGCGGGCGATTGGGCGGTGCCTCAGAAGGCCGCCACAGCGCTCGACCGCTATGGGCGTGTTGAAGAGGTCGCCGCGTTGGTGTCGTTCGTCGCCGGCCCGGAGTCCTCGTACATTACCGGGGTTGAAGAGGTCGCCGCGTTGGTGTCGTTCGTCGCCGGCCCGGAGTCCTCGTACATTACCGGGGCGAATCTCACCGTCGATGGCGGAATGAACGCCTGACCGAAAAGAGCAACATATCGACAAGGTGGTGTCCAATGGCTAACGTGTTGAAGAAACACAGTATTTCTTCTGAGCTAGCACAGAAAATGCTGGCTGAAGCGGTGGCGAAAGCCAGAGAGATTGGTGTTAGCGAGAACGTAGCGATCCTCGATGACGGGGGCAATCTCAAGGCATTCAGCCGGATGGATGGGGCGCCGATCCTTTCCATCGAGATTGCGCAGAACAAGGCGTACACAGCTCTGTTCGGCGTCCCCACGCACGAGTTTTTCAAGTTTATTCAAGGCGACCCGTCGCTCCTGGCTGGCATCCCCACGCTTGCGCGTGTGGCGGCGTGGGGAGGAGGGTTTCCCATCAAAGTGGACGGAGAAATCGTCGGGGCGATCGGGCTGAGCGGGGCGCCCACGGTGCAGAACGACATCGATTGCGCGAGAGCAGCCGTGGCGCTCGTACCCGGTGCGGTGCTGGTGGACTGAATTGAATGCAGGTGTCTCGAACCCCGTTCCAAGGAGAAGCAAATGTCAGTCGCTCAATCGCGCGATCTGCAGGATCAGAAGGCGTTGGTCACCGGCGCGACTTCCGGCATCGGTCGCGCGATCGCCCTGCAACTCGCCCGCGATGGTGCCGAGGTCATCGTCCACGGCCGCGACGCGGAGCGCGGCGCCGCGACGGTGCAGGAGATCGTCGCCGCAGGCGGCCGGGCGCGCTTCGTCGAAGCGGACCTCGGCAAGCCGTCGGAGGTTCGCCGCCTGGCGAGAGAAGCGGGCGACGTCGACGTCCTGGTCAACAACGCCGGGCTCGCCATCTTCGGCCCAACGGCGGAGCTCGATATCGAGCGGTTCGATGCCCTCTTCGCCGGCAATGTCCGCGCTCCGTTCATGCTCGTGGCCGCGCTCGCTCCGGGGATGGTGGCCAGAGGCAAGGGCAGCATCGTCAACATCTCCAGCATGGCCGGCGTCATCGGTCTCGCGGGAGCCGCGGCATACGGAGCCACGAAGGCGTCGCTGGCGTCGATGACGCGGGCCTGGGCCGCGGAATTCAGCGCCAGCGGAGTCCGGGTGAACGCGGTTGCGCCGGGTCCGGTGCATGCCGGAGGACCCGTCCGGGAACTGATCGCGCAACTCGGGTCGACCACGGCCGTCAAGCGCCCCGCGTCTCCGGAGGAGATCGCCGAAGTGGTCGCCTTCCTCGCCTCGCCACGCGCGAGCTACGTCACCGGCGCCGTCGTCGCGGCGGATGGCGGCCGCACCGCGATCTAGCCTGTCGATCAAAGGGAGCCGGTCATGAAGATCGTCCGCACCAAAGACGTTCCATGGGGTGAAGGGATGCAGCGGGGCTCCTATTTCCAGCGACGGAAGAAGCTTGCAGGCGACGCGATCTCTTGCGGCGTGTGGGAGCTCCCGCCGGGAAGGAAATCGTACCCATTTCACAAGCACAACGTGACCGAAGAGGCGCTCTTGGTCATCTCCGGATCGGCGAAAGTGCGCTCGTCCATGGGATTGACGGAGATCGGTCCCGGGGATTTCGTCCTGTTTCCTCCCGGCGATGACGCCCACCAACTCATCAATGACGGATCCGAAGTGCTCGTGTACTTCGCGATGTCCGTCTCAAAAGGCGTGGACGTCACGGAGTATCCCGATTCGGGCAAAGTCCACGCGGTGGTCGGTGCCGCGCCGAATTTGAAGAGCTTGGTTTTCAGACAGAAGGACGCGGTCGGTTATTTCGACGGTGAACCCGACGCGGAGTGAGCAATGAATTGCCGCGGCTCGGGTACCTCCGCAGCCTCGGGAAACACACCCTGGTTGCCACGCGCTCTCGAGAGGCATGCCGTGCCCGAACGACTGATGATGGTGGACGCCGCACTCGCCGAAGAGGCGCGGAACGGAAATGCGGCGGCTTTCGTGAAGCTGGCCAAGCGCTGGTGGACTCCGCTCTATCGAGTCTCGTGGAACATATCCGGAAGCGCCTCGCGCGCGGCGCAGATCACGGAACGAACTCTGCTCGCGGCAATTCACTCGGTGGAGCCGCCACCTTTTACGAGAGTTCCGTTCAAAGTGTTCCTCTATCGAGTTGCGGTCCGCTTGACGCTCACGCGAGAGCCGCCTGCGTCGACGGGGAGGCAGCCACGGGACGCACTTGGCACGATCAGGGAGGCGCTCCAGCGACTCGACCCCCTCGACTCCGCTGCGCTCGTGCTTCGCGAGATTGAGCAACTCCCCATGGAGGAAGTCGCTGCGATCCTGAGCGCTTCCTCAGAGGAGGTCCGAACCCGCATTCACCGCGCCATTCTGTCCCTCACCCGCTCCGTGGGGGAGATCGCCGGGTCAGACGCGATACCGGCATTGTCGTCGAAGCCTGTCTCCAAACTGTCTCCAAGACTGAGGCGCATCTGCGGGTAGTGCCGAGGACGGGCGAAGAGATCGAGCCTGCGGTCAACGCGCTGTTCTGACGGGCGAATCGACGAATTGGCGTGCGTCGTCGCCTGGTTACGCCGTTCAGCGGTTTCGGGTTCGATTCCCATGCGCTACCGCCACCAACGTGGTCGCCTTCCTCGAGCACGTTCTTCGCCTGAATTCGCGTCGCCTCGTGTCGTCCTCGCTCAGCTGCGACCTATGCCTAACTGCCACTGTAGATGTAGCAGCCGTCCGACCGGTCGACGAGCTCTTCCATCCGGGCCATGGGAACAGGCTTGGCAATGGGATGGATCTCTTCGTCAGCGAGGCCAGAGAGGCGAACCGATTTGCTATTGGCGAAGACCTTGGCTCCTGCCCGCGCCAGATGCTCAACGTATGCGAGCTGGTTCCGCGGTGCAGCCGAGTACCGGACGCCAAGACGTTTCGCCAGCGCAAGCCGTTCCTTCCTCGTGAAGGCCGTCTCCTCCAGGGGCGTTCTGTTCCCCTTCCGCGGGTTCATCCGTAGAGCCCCCACGCTCTGTCCGTCGAAGAGGATGACCACTTCATCGCCCGCCTTGAGCGAGGCTGCCGCGTCGTCCAGTACCTTGGTGAACTCTGGATCGTTCGGTTTGACCGCGCTCACGAGGTGGACAGCCTTGTGTAGCCGTTTTGCTCTCGCCGCAATTCGAGTCTCTTGCGCTGCGACGGGCTTGCGGCCGTCGAGGAGCGATCGCAATAGCCGCCGCCCGGGCTCGCTAGCCCAGTCCCGCTCGCCGAAGATCCGTCCGACGATCCATCCCTGCCGATCGACGAGGACTGCTGCGGGACAGCCCACGATTCCGAAGAGCTTCTTCACCCTTTCGTCTGACTCCAATGCGAGGGGAAAGGAGACGCCAAGCCGTCTTCCGAACGATTCGACAGCGTCGGCGTCGTCCTCGAGATGGACGCCGATCATCGCCACCCCTTGCGTATTGAATTCGCGATACAGCGCCGCCAGAGCGGGAGCCTCCCGCTCACAGGGCGGTCAGTTGGTCAACAGGAAGCCGATGACGGCGACCTTGCCCTTGAAGTGCGCCAATCGGATGGCGGTGCCGTTGGTCGCCCGAAGCACCAGATTGGCTGTTGGCAGAGGCGGGATGACGGGCTCCACTCTCATCGCGGCGAACGCGTCGTCAGCCGTGCCCGCGGCGCTGGCAGGGGCCGGGAGCATCATCGATGCACCGTAGATCGCGACCGTCCCGACGAAGAAGCGGATCCCAGGATGAGCCATACGAGACTCCTTAGAACAGCCGCGGGAAGATGCGGATGTCGTTGAACTTGGAGTCGCCCACACCGATCTCGTTGTTGAGGGTATCCACGAACACCGAGCGTGGATGCCTCACGCCGCTGTTGACGACGTGCTGTAGAGTGCGCTTGGGCATCGGCGCCGTAGCGTCGTCCGCTAGCCGGTCCCACACGCTGACGCTTCCGAACACCGGCGGGTCGATGGCCCGATCGCCCTGGGAGGCGAGGATGATTTCGTTGTTGGTCGAATCGACCACGATTTGGCGATTCCTGTTGAACAACGGATTTCCTGTGACTTGGCGAATCGGGATGCTCGGCCCATTGGCCAGTCGCGGGAAGACCAGAATCGCAGCCTCGTCGCTCACCACGATCTCGTTGTTGACGGTGTCGATCCAGATGCCCACCGGCTTGGTGACGGTCCCGCCGCCATCCGAGAACGCGCGTAGGGGCGCCACGTTGCCGTTGGCGAGGCGATCGTAGATCGTGATGGTCAGCGTAAATTCGTTCACGACGGCAATCTCGTTGTTGACCGTGTCGACGGCGATGCCTTGGGCCTTGTTGATCTGCGTAAGCGGGCCCTGGATCACCCGCAGGGGCACGGCATTGCCCGACGCGGTGCGGGAGAAGACCAGGGCAGCGTCCTCCATCGTGCTCGGAACCCAGACTTCATTGTTGACATTGTCGATCGCAATTCCGTGCATGCTGCGGCTGAGCCGGGTGGCCGGGCCCTCGATCACTCTGGTGGGCGCCACCGTGCCATTCGCAAGCCGGGTGAAGAAGGCAATGCGGGGGTGACTGACGCAGTTGGTGACGGCGAACTCGTTGTTGACCGTATCGAGCGACAGCGCGCCCGGGTTGCCGATCCCGACCTGCGCGCTACCCGCCGGCGCGTTGGTGAGCGTGCGAAGGGGCGCAACGTTCCCGTTCGCGAGCCGTGGATACACAGTGAGGGAGTGACTCCCCCAGTTGGCGACGAAGATCTCGTTGTTCACGGTGTCGATGAAGACGCCCGCGGGATTCCCTAGTCCCGTCAGAGGCCCCTGGATGGTTCGCAGCGGGGCCATGTTGCCGACGGCGGTTCGCGAGTAGATGGTGATCGAGTCCGAGGGGGAGCCGTTGGCGACCGCGATCTCGTTGTTGGTCGTGTCCAAGAAGATGTTCTTGGGTGCGCTCAGCCCAGTCAGGGGGCCCTGGATGGTCCGCAACGGCGCCGTATCGCCGACCGCCAGTCGTGCAAAGACGGTGATCGATGGGGCTTGGGGAGCTGCCCCAAAGACGTGTCCCTCGTTCGCTACGATGATCTCGTTGTTGATCGTGTCAGTAGCGATCCCATGCGGGTCCGCCAAGGTCGTCGTGGGACCCTTGATCGTTCGCAGCACGCCCACGGTCACTCGATCGAAGACGACGATTGCGGGGCCGCGCTGGATCGCCACCGCAACCTCGGCGTTGACGGTGTCCAGGGCCATGGCGTAGGCGCGCCTCTCAGGAGTGAGGGTCTTGAAGTCGAGGATGCGCAACGGCAACCCATTCCCGGTAGCCGTGCGGGCGTAGACCGTTCCCCGGTCCGAAGTATCGTTCATCGTGGCCCAGACCTCGTTGTTCACAGTGTCGACTACGGTCGAGGAGGGGAAGTCGAGGCCCGTGGAGAGCCCCTGGATGCTGCGAAGCGGAAGCGCCGGTCCTGACGCCGTCCGGCTGTAGACGAGCAGCGAGTGCGTGTTGTCGTCGGAAAGGACCAACTCGTTGTTCACGGTGTCCACCCAGACCGAGTGGAAGTTCGGGCTGGGATCGGAGACGACTCGAAGGGGAATCGGATCGGCAGCCAGCGCGCGAGCGACCGGAACAGCCCAGAACAGCCCGACCACCAATCCTCGAACGGCGACGTGCTGCAAACTGGCGCTCATCCTTGCCTCCCATCGTCCAGACTGCGTAGGCACTTGCACCGTGCAGAACAAGACGTCAAGGCCAAAGAGATCAGATGTCATATATCTGTAGCGCGGACCGGACGTCACCACTGAACGTCCGTAGGCGGAAACCGCGACCCTTTCCGGGGAGCTCGTCCCGTGAGGTCGAAGCGCGCCAGAGGGCCCGCAGTGCGCCGAGTCGTCGCGAGCTTCCGCTGGTCGGTCGAAGGGGCGGTTGACAACGACGTGCGGAAGGGGCAGGGTCCTGGCTGCGAGTTATGACATCAGATATCAGGAGCTGAGATGGGGCTGCCGAAACCGGAGCAGACGGAAGTGGCCGCCGCAGGTGATCTTCGCGAGTGGCTTCGCAAGGTCGAGGAGCTGGGCGAGCTGGTGCGCGTGCGCGAGGTCGTCGATCCGCACGAAGAGATGGGCGCGCTGACCTACATGGTGGGTAAGCGGAGGGGCTCCCCGGCTCTGCTCTTCGAGAATCCCAAAGGCGGAACAAGCTACCGCTTGCTCTGGAACTTGCTGGGAAGCAGCACGCGCCGGATCGCCCTGACCCTTGGTGAGAAACCCGAGTCCTCGCCGATCGAGCTGCTCCGTGCCTTGCGCGAGAAGCTCAAGCTCCGGCTTCCGCCGATCGCGATCGCGCCGGAGGGGGCGCCGATCAACGAGCGCGTAGTGACCGGTTCGGCCATCGACATGAGCGCGGTCCCTGCGCCAAAGCATTGGCCGCTCGATGGGGGCCGGTACATCGGCACCTGCGACGTCGTGCTCACGCGCGACCCGGACAGCGGCTACGTGAACATGGGCACGTACCGGATGATGGTGCACGACGAGCGCCACCTCGGCCTGTACCTGTCGCCGGGCAAAGATGCTCGTCTGCACATCTCGAGAGCGTGGGAGCTGGGGCGCCCGGTGGAGGTGGTGGCGGCGTTCGGCATCGACCCGCTGCTGATGGTGATCGGCTCGATGAGCTTTCCCAAGAACGAAAGCGAGCTGGACGCCGTCGGCGGTGTCGCGGGAGCGCCTTTCGAAGTGACTCGGGGGGTGACCACCGACCTGCCGATTCCCGCCCGCGCGGAGTTCGCGATCGAGGGGATCATCCGACCGAATGCCACGCGTCTCGAGGGCCCATTCGGCGAGTTCACCGGCTACTACGGACGTCCCGAGGCCAATGCACCGCTTGTCGAGGTCACTGCCGTGCATTCGCGAAGCCATCCCATTCTCACGAACGCGCTGATGGCCGATTACCCGTCGTGCGAGATGGCCGAGTACTACGCAATCGCCAAGGCAGCCCGCACCTGGAACGACCTCGATCGCCTGGGAATACCCGGCATTCGCGGCGTCTACGCGCACCCCGCTGCGGCGTCCGGGTTCGGCATGGTGGTCATCTCGCTGCAGCAGCGCTACGCAGGCCACGCGGCACAAGCCCTGGCTTGCGCCGCACAAGTCCCGGGCTCGGCCTACTTCACGAAGTGGATCATCGCCGTCGATGAGGACGTCGACCCGACCGATATCGACCAGGTGATTTGGGCGATGGCCACGCGCTCCAATCCCGTCAAGGACATCGACATCCTCCGCGATACCTGGTCCACCTGGCTCGACCCCACCCAGAACCCGCCGGAAGTGCGTCCCTGGGGATCCAAGGCGCTGATCAATGCGTGCAAGGAGCACCGCTACATCGAAAGCTTCTCCAAGCGGACCGCGGTACGGCGCGAGATCTACGACCAGCTCGCTGGAAGATGGCGGAGATTGGGCCTCGCTGGCGAGGCGCCGCACCTGCTCGCGTTCCACCGCGAAGACGAGCGGCCTGCGCTGCACGAGGCCGCCGAGCTCGCCCCGCGATCACGCGCGCCAGGGGCGAGCGGCCAGATGACCAAGTGACGACGGCGCGGAGAGTCGTGAACGCCATAGCCGAGACGCCGCGGCGCCGGCGGCCCAGGGCGTTCCAGCAGATAGTCGACGATATCCGGAGCGACGTGTTCCGTCGGCGCATCTCGCCCGGCGATCGTCTTCCCAACGAAGCCGCGCTGGCCGACCGCTTCCAGGTCAGTCGGCTGGCCGTGCGCGAAGCGTTGCGCGTCCTCGAGCTGCAGGGGTTGGTGCGCGTCGAGCACGGCTATCGGGGCGGCGCCTTCGTCAATGAAGTGGCGAGCACACCGGTGACCCAAGCGCTAGAGACGATGCTCCGGCTTGAGCACATCGATCGGGCGGAGATCTATATGGCGCGCTGCTATCTCGAACCCGGTGTCGCTGCGCTGGCCGCCCGCGGGCTCGACCCCAAGACGACCGCCCTGCTCGAGGCCAACCTCGCGGAGAGCGCGCAGCGTCTCGAAGCGGGTCGATCCGCCTTCGCGAAGAACATCGAGTTCCACCGTCTCGTGGCGGGCGCCTGCGGGAACCCCATCTTGACGCTGATGACCGATGCCGTGCTGGAGCTGCTCGCCGTGGTCGAGCATCGCAAACCTTCCGACGCCGCCGTGAACCGCGAGGCCTGTCGAGCGCACGCCGCCATCTTCGCCGCGTTGCGCGCTGGTGACGGCGACCGCGCGAAGGCGGCCATGCAGGTCCACCTCCAATGGCTACAACGGCACTACTTCGTCGCCGCCCGTTCAATCGGGGCGCGCGGCGCCAAGACATGAGCGCGCGGCGGCAGGACTTGAGCGCGCGCCGGCAGGACATGGGCGACGGCCGCGCGCGCATCACTGTCCGCCAGCTGGGAATGTGCTTCCGGCTCGGTCGAGGCGATCTAGTGGCGTTGGACGATGTAAACCTGTGCGTCGCGGAGCAGGAGTTCTGCTGCATCGTGGGGCCCAGCGGCTGCGGCAAGAGCACGCTGCTGCGCATTCTTGCCGGGCTCGAGCAACAGACCAGCGGCGAGATCCAACTCGCCACGCACGACCCCGAGCGGCCGCTCACGGCCATGGTGTTCCAGGAGCAAAGCATCTTTCCCTGGATGACCGTGGAGGAAAACGTCGGCTATGGGCTTCGCATGCGCAGAGTCCCTCCTGACGTTCGCCGGCGGGTGGTCGCCTACTACATCGACAAGGTCGGTCTCACCCATTTCGCAAAAGCCTATCCGCACCAGCTTTCGGGCGGCATGAAGCAGCGGGCGAGCGTGGCTCGCGCTTTCGCGACGGACCCTCAGATCCTGCTCATGGATGAGCCTTTTGCGAGCGTCGACGAGCAGACCCGAGCCCTGCTGCAAGAAGAGCTGCTTCGCGTCTGGGAGGCCGACCGGAAGACCGTCATCTACATCACCCACAGCATCGACGAGGCGCTCATCCTCGGCGACCGGGTCGTCGTGATGTCCGCGCGGCCAGGGCGCGTCAAGGCGGAAATCGAGGTGCCCCTGCCGCGCCCGCGATCGGTCTATGAGCTGAAGTCGACTCCCGCCTTCGCTGAGCTCGTCGCGCGCGTCTGGGGACCCCTGCGTCAAGAAGTGATTGCAAGCTTCGGATCGTTGGCGGTGGCGTCGTGAACGTGAAGCTCCAGACCGCGCGCCCGAAGCGCGGAGCGCGGGCGCGGTTCCTCGAGAGGACGGCGGTCGAACGCGCCGTGTCGGTCGGCTCGCCGCTGCTGCTGCTCTTCTTGTGGGAAGGGCTCGGCCGCGCGGGCGCCCTCGATCAGCGGTTCTTTCCCACCCCCAGCGCCATTGCCGGCACCTTCTTGGAGCTCATCAAGTCGGGCGAGCTCATCGGCCATGTCGGCACCAGTCTGGGGCGCATCGCGATCGGGTTCGTCCTCGGCGCCATTCCTGGGCTGCTCCTGGGAATCGTGATGGGCCTGTCGCGAATCGTGAGAGCTGCCCTCAAACCCATGGTCGGCGCGCTCTATCCGATTCCCAAGACCGCAATCTTCCCGCTCTTGCTTCTCATTTTCGGCATCGGCGAGCCGTCCAAGTACGCCATCGTTGCGATCGGCGTGTTCTTCCTGGTCCTCCTCAACACGATGGCCGGCGTGCTGGGCATCGAGCCGGTCTATCTCGATGTGGCCAAGAACTACGGCGCCGGGCGGCGGGAGCTCTTGCAGACTGTCGCTTTGCCGGGCGCGCTCCCGCTGATCTTCACGGGGCTTCGGCTCGGCTGGGGCAACGCGCTCCTCCTCATCGTGGTTGCGGAGATCATCGGGGCACGCTCCGGCATCGGCGCCTTGATCTGGAACGCATGGCAGACCTTCCAGGTCGAGCGGATGTACGTGGGGCTCGTAGTGATCTCGTTCATCGGGTTCGTCTCGTTCCTGATCATCGACGAGCTGCAGCGCTGGCTGATTCCGTGGAAAGGAGGTCGAGCGGCCTGATGGCAGAGGCGGTGAGCTCCAAAGCGCCCGCGCGGGCCGACGCCCCGGCGGCATTCAGCCTCCGGAGCTTCATTGAGCGTTTCGAGCTCGAGCATCCCGAGCAGGTAGTCCACGTCACGGAGCCCGTGAACCCCGCGCGCTTCGAGGTGACGGCGGTGCTCAAGCATCTCGAGCTCCGTCGGAAGTATCCGCTCGTCGTGTTCGATCGGCCGCTCGATCTGCATGGTCGGCCGAGTCCGTACCCGATCGCCACCAACATCTACGCAACGCGCGAACGCTGCGCGATGGCGCTCGGCCTGGGGGCCGGCGACGCGACGCTTGGGTTGAGCCTCGAGTATGCGCGGCGCGAGGAGCAGCGCATCGGGCCGGAGATCGTCGACGCGTCGGACGCGCCCGTCAAAGAGGTGGTCAGGACCGGTGATCAGGTCGATCTGCGTGAGCTGCCCATCGTCCGCCATCACGACATGGACGCTGGTCCGTACATCGACATGGCCTCGGCCATGCGCGACCCCGACTCGGGCGCCTACAACGTGGCCTTTCTTCGCAACATGTACAAGGGTCCGCGCAAGCTCGGACTGCACATGTCGCCCCGGCACAACTGGCAGATCGTGCGCAAGCACGAGTCCAGGGACGAGCCGACGCCGGTCGCGATCGTCGTCAGTCACCACCCCGCCTTCTACATCGGCTCGCTCAACGTCGCGCCGTTCGGCGTCGACGACTACGCGCTGATCGGCGCGATGTTCCAGAGGCCGCTGCGGTTGACCCCCTCCGCCACCTGGGGCGAGAAATTCATGATCCCGGCGGATGCCGATCTAGTGCTCGAGGGTCACGTGCTCCCGAACGTTCGCGAGGTCGAGGGACCCTTCGGCGAGTTCCCCGGCACATACGGCCCGCAGCGCGTGCGGTGGGTGGTGGAGCTGACCGCCCTCAATCGGCGCAGCGACGCGATCTACCAGGACATCTTCGTTGGCCATCCAGACAATTGGACGCTGGGTTCCTTCCCCAAGGAAGGCAGCATCTACAACCGGATCAAGGGGGTCGTGCCCACCGTGAAGGCCGTCCATCTTCCGACGTCCGCGGTTGGCCGCTTTCACTGCTACATCGCAATCGACAAGCGTGTCGACGGCGAGTCGAAGCAGGCGGCGCTGATCGCGTTGGGGGCCTGCGACTTCGTCAAACACGTGGTCGTGGTGGACGGCGACATCGATCCATTCCGAGAAGAAGAGGTGATGTGGGCGATCGCGACGCGCGTCCAGGCCGACGAGGACGTGGACATCATCAAGAACGTGAAGGGCGCGACGCTCGACCCATCGCAGCGGGACGACATCATGGGGGCGAAGATGATCATCGACGCGACACGCCCGGTGCGCCGGCCGTTCGAGGCGCGGATCGAGGTGCCGGCCGAGGCGATGCGGCGCGTGCAGCTCGAGCGCCTCATTCCGCACGACCAGTTGGGGAGGATCTAGTCCATGCCGCGGATCTTCTGGGTCACCTGCCCCTACTGCAAGCGGCGTTTCTACTGCCATTACGAGGACCTCCGTCACACCAAATGGAAACTGCGCTGCCCGTTTTGCGAAGGAGAGTTCCCGCAGGAGGCCAGTCCGCGGATCGACGAGTGAGGGAACGTGAGAAGGCGAGCTCTCTGCGGCGTTCTCGCGATCACGTGCGGTGCCTTCGCCGCCACCGCGCGGTGGAGCTCTGCGCTCGCGGGCCCGGCCGAGCCGACCGCCCTGACGGTCAAGATCGGCCAGGTCGGCGGCATCAGCGATGCGCCGATCTACATCGCGGATGCGAAGGGCTATTTCAAGGAACAGGGCATCACGCTCGAATCGCTCTTCTTCCCTTCCGCTGCGCAAATGGTCGCGCCGCTCGGGACCGGCGAGATGCAGGTCGGCGCTGGCGCCTCGAGCGCCGGACTGTTCAACGCGATCGGCCGTGGCGTTGGGCTGGTGATCGTCGCCGACAAAGGCAATCTCGATCCGGGGCACGGTTACGAGGCGATCGTCGTCCGCAAGGAACTGGCGGCGACGATCAAAGGACCGAAGGACCTACAGGGCCGCACCATCGCGCTCTCCGCGCGCGACATCGGACCCGAGGTGACGCTCGACGCATACCTGCGGCAAGGCGGCCTCACCGAAAAGGACGTGAACGTGGTCACGGTTCCCCACGTGGACATGCTTCAAGCGCTCAAGAACGGCTCCATCGACGCGGGCCTGCCCATCGAACCGACCGTCAGCCGCATCGTCGCGGCCGGCGTCGGCAGCGTGCTCGTGCGCAACGACGCCGTGACCCCGGGGCACCAGATCGCGGTGGTCCTCTATTCGGAAAAGTTCGCCAAACAGCGCGAGCCCGCCGTCCGATTCATGAAGGCGTACATCCTGGGCGCGCGCTTCTATAACGACGCCTTCGTGAAGAAGCAGATCGCGAAACGGGCCGAGGCGATTGAGATCCTCGCCAAAGCTACCAAGATCGATCCGGCGCTCTTCGACACGATGGTGTTGCCGGGGATCAACCCGGCCGGACGGGTGAACCTCGATAGCTTGCGGGAGATCCAGAAGTGGTTCGTGAACAAGGGCTCGCAGCAGAAGTTCATCGAGCTTTCGAAGGCGGTCGATCCTTCATTCGCCGAGGAGGCCGTACGCCAACTCGGCCCGTACAAATAGTCGCGAACGCGTCCCGGGCCGGCTTCGGGAAGGAAACGGGAAGGAGGCAACATGCGAATCGTGCTGGGAGTGGCCGGCTCGTCCAGCCCGGTCTACGGGATCCGGACGCTCGAGGCGTTGAAGGAAGCCGGCGTCGAGACGCACCTGGTCGTGAGCGACGGGGCGAAACGCACCATCCCCCTGGAAAGCCGGTGGACGATCGAGAAGATCGAGGCCCTGGCCACGGTCGTTTACGACAACCACGATCTCGCCGCATCCATCAGCAGCGGGTCGTTTCGCACCGACGGAATGATCGTCGCTCCTTGCTCGATGAAGACCCTCGCCGCAATCGCCTATTCGTTCACCCAGGACCTCCTGGCGCGGGCCGCCGACGTGACCCTCAAGGAGCGGCGCAAGCTCGTGCTCGTCCCCAGGGAGACGCCCCTGCATCTGGGACACCTGCGCAACATGGTCCGCGCGACGGAATTGGGCGCCGTCATTTTGCCGCCGGTGCCCGCCTTCTATCACGCTCCCAAGACGATCGACGACTTGATCAATCAGACCGTCGGCAAGATTCTCGACCAGTTTCAAATCGAGCACGCTCTCTTCAAGCGCTGGCAAACACCGGAGGAGTCCTAAACCATATCAAAACAGGAGGGGGCAGATGTCACCCATGAAAGCTGCGCTTCATTTCTTGCCAATGGCCGCTTTCCTCGCGTCCCCAGTGGTCTTCGCGATCAACGTGCCGACGGGGAGCGACGACCTCAACCTCAACGTGAACGTGCTTCTCCAAGTAAGAGCCGAGGGCAACTTCGACGGCCCGCCGACGACGCCAACGTCGAGCGAAGGAGCCTCACCCGCCGGCACGTTCAACACCGATTTCTATCTGCGCCGGGCGCGGTTGATCGCGAGCGGCACCGCCTACAAGCACTTCGTCTTCAACATCATGCTGGATACGCCGTTCTTCGGGCGTCGAGGAAACTTCGGCGGCTCGACCTTCGTCCAGGATCTCGCTGTGGGGTTCGTGCCCTTCAAGGACGTCATCATCGAAGGGGGCTTCCTCTTCATGCCCTTCGCACATCAGAGTCCGGCCTCCGGGTCATCGGGGAACGGTCTCGAGGGATTGGGAACAGTCCTTGCCAACCTGTACAACAACCAGCGCGGATTGCGCGAGACCGGGGTGCAGGTCCGGGCCCTGGTCTTCGACCGACGGATCCTGGTTCGCGGCGGCCTCTACGAGGGCGCGCGCGCCACGACCACCGCGCCGAACGTCAACCCGAACGGCAGGCCGCTCGTCGGGGGCATGCTTCGCCTGAACCTGGTCGGCGACGAGACTGCGTATGCGTACCCCGGCATCTACATGGACGGCAAGTCGCGCGTCTCGATCGGCGTCGGTGGCCAGTTCCAGAACATGGGAAGCAATGTTCCGATCACCACCACCGGCAGCCGAACCCCGACTTTCACCGGAGTCGACCATTACCGGGCATACTCCACGGATGCGTTCGTGGATCTCGCACTGCCCGGCGACACGGAGTTTGTGTTGCAGGCAACCGGGTACCGATTCAACTGGGGCAAAGGCAGCGACAAGACTGGCTACGGCGCCTCGGGCGAGCTCGGCTACCGCTGGCATGAAATCGAGCCGCAAGCGAACTTCTATTGGTTCAACAGCGACTCCCGACAGAACAGCTTCCTGAAGGTGGCTGGTGGACTGAACTATTTCGTGAAGGGTGCGCAAGCGCGGATCTCCGCGGAGTTTGCGAGTGTCATCAACGGCGGCAACCTGAATACGACCCCGACGTTGCATCAGATCCTGCTGCAGGCCCAAATCTCGTTGTGAGCTGCTGCGCCGCCGCCCTGGGCGCGACTGCCCTTCATTGTCACGAGGTGAGACATGGGCGTTCCATACAACGCGACCGCCGACCTTCTCGAACGGAACCTGCGCCACGTTGACCGCCCTGCATTCCGCGAACCTGGGCGCGTGACGACCTATGCGCAGCTCGCCGAGCGCGCCTGCCGGGCCGGCAACGCGCTCAGGGCACTCGGCGTGCAGATGGAGCAGCGCGTGATGATCTGCATGCTCGACTGCGCCGACGTCGCCGCGGTGTTCTGGGGCGCGATGAAGGCGGGCATCGTGCCGGTGCCGATCAACACGCTGCTCACGCCGGCGGACGTCGACTACATGCTGCGCGACAGTCGCGCGCGGGTCCTGGTCGTCAGCACCCCGCTCCTCGAGCGGCTCGAGCCCATCCTGAGCGACCAGCCGTTCCTCCAGTCCGTGGTGGTCGCAGGAGGGCGTGTGCCGGGGCGGCTCTCGCTAGAAGAGCTCCTCTCCCCGGCCACCGCGCAACTCGACACCGCTCCCACGACCACGGACGACGTCGCGTTCTGGCTATACTCGAGCGGCTCGACGGGCGTGCCCAAGGGCGCGATGCACCTGCACCACGACCTCGCTCAGACGGCGAGGCTGTACGGCGAGGGCGTCCTCCGCATCCTCCCCGCTGACGTCGTTTTCTCCGCCGCCAAGCTGTTTTTCGCGTACGGACTGGGGAACGCGATGACCTTCCCGTTCGCAGTGGGCGCTTGCGCGGTGCTTCTGGCCGAGCGGCCGACACCCGAGGCGGTCATGCGGGTCCTCCGCGACGAGCGCCCGACGATCTTCTATGGCGTCCCGACGCTCTTCGCCGCCATCCTGGCGGACGCGAGGAACGGGCGGGACACCGGCTCGGACCGTCTGCGCATCTGCGTCTCGGCGGGCGAGTCGCTCCCCAAGGACATCGGCGAACGCTGGCGCGAGCGGTTCGGCGTCGACATCCTCGATGGCATCGGGTCCACCGAGATGCTGCACATCTTCCTCAGCACGCACGAAGGTGACGTGCGCTATGGCACGACCGGCAAGCCGGTACCAGGGTACGAGCTGCAGATCGTCGGTGAGGATGACCGGCCGGTGCCGCGCGGTGCGATCGGTGAGCTGATCGTGAAGGGCCCCTCCAGCGCCATCGCCTATTGGAACCAGCGTGAGAAGAGCCTGCGCACGTTCCGCGGTCCGTGGACTTACACCGGAGACAAGTACCGGGAGGACGAGCTGGGCTACTACGTGTACTGTGGACGTTCGGACGACATGATCAAGGCCAGCGGCCAGTGGGTCGCTCCTGCCGAGGTAGAAGGGGCGTTGATCGCGCATCCCAGTGTGCTCGAGGTGGCGGTCGTAGCACACAAGGACGAGTACCAGCTCGACAAACCGAAGGCGTTCGTGGTCGCCAAGCCAGGCGCGATCGTCAGCGCCGAGGAGCTGCAGCGGTTCGTCAAAGACCGGCTCGCGCCGTTCAAGTACCCGCGCTGGATCGAGTTCGTCGACTCGTTGCCCAAAACAGCAACCGGCAAGATCCAGCGCTTCAAGCTGCGCGCCCGCTGAACATGTCACGCCAATTGGGAAACGAGCTGCCTGAATCGCTCCTCTCGCTGCTGGACGCGCACGATCTGCCGTCCAGGGCAGGAAAGGCCATCCTGATCACGACGATCGACGCTCGGGGATGGCCACATCCCGCCCTGCTCTCGTACGGCGAGGTGGTCGCCATCGATGGGCGCCGGCTGCGTGTGGCGACGTACCGGAGCAGCGGCACCTCGGAGAACATGCGCCGCTCCGGCCACCTCACCCTCTGCCTGATCGAGACCGGCATGGCGTACTACCTGAAGACGCGCGCCGTCGAGCAGGAAAGTCCGTGGGCTCGCTTCCCTGCGCTGGCGCGATTCGAAGCGACCGTGGAACAGGTTCTCGTGGACCAGGCGCGTGAGGACCTGGAGCCCGAGGCGCGGATCACGAACGGCATCGCGTTCGAGACGGCAAAGCCCAGGGAAGAGCTACTCTCGGAATGGGCGACGGTACTGAACGCCCTTCGCGCGTGACTGTGCAGCGTGGAACGGCTCGCGCGGGAGCAGGGTTCCGGTCGGGATTCGCCAACTGCCAGCCGCCTCGGGCGGCGTCGAGTTGGAGGCCGGCGTGAGCGGAGGGCATCATGCGTTCGATGACGAGCACTTGCACCCGGGAAGGTCGCGCCGGGGCACGTTGCAGTCGATCAGCTACGGCCGCCGCTCCCGTTCTCTCCCCTATCTCTCCCCCGACCGGGTCGAATTCCGGCGAACAGTGACAAGTCCCGACGGCAACGCCGCGGGCACGCCGGTTGGCAACGCACGCGTTGGCTAGGAGGGGAGCTCGCGCGACCCCGCGGAGCCCGATCCCGCGAGCCGCGCACCCAGCGCACAGAGTCCCGAGATGGCGCCGGCAACGGCGATCGGCAGCGCTACTGAATACCGCAGGAGCAAGGCGCCGGCCGCCGCCCCCGCGAACATCAGCACCACCGACGCCGCGCGCCTCGTCCATCCTGGATTGGCGCCGCCCGCGAGCGACGAATCCGCCGCGAGCCCCGTGATGGTCAGCGTCAGCACGGTGGTGGTGAGGTCGCGCTCCGCAAGCTTGCGCACCGCTGCGTTGCGGACGCCCATCGCCACGCCAGTCAGGGCGATCACTCCGTACAGGCGCGCCGGATCGCGCAAGAGGTCGTTGCCGTCACCGACTGCCACCGCCGCAGCAGCGAGCAGGAGCGCGGCTTCCATCGAGAAGGCGAGGCTCGTCCAGCAATGGCGCGGACCGCTGCCCATCCGCGCCGTCAGCCCGCCGCCGATGGTCGCCCCGAGGGCGAAGGCCCCGAGAGCGGCTCCCGATCGACCGATCGAAAGCCCCGGCACCGCCGCGATGGCGAATCCGAGGAACACGACGTTGCCGGTCATGTTGGCGGTGAACACGTGCCCGAGGGCGACGTAGCTCACTGCGTCGACGAATCCCGTCACGGCCGTGAGAGCGAGCAGCAGCGCCGGCAGCCGCCGATCGAGAGCGGGTAGGTTCATCGTTCGCTCCATCAGTCCAGAGGGAAGTCCGCCCGCCGCACGGCGTAGCGGCCCGGCCCGAGAAGGGCAACGACCAAGGGACTCACGATGTAGAACACCCACAGCTCCGCCGCCCAGGCGCCGGTCGGTTTGAGGTGCGCGAAGTCCTTCCCGTGGACGAGGAGCGTGGCAAACGCGACGCTGCCCGCGTAGACGAGCGCCGCGAGGCGAGTCCACGCTCCGGCGAGGATCAAGATGGGAGCGAGGATCTCTCCCACGTACAACCCAGACGCGAGAAATCCCGGGAGGCCGTGGGACGTGAGATCCCCCGCGACCTCGCCCGGCCCGTGCACCACCTTGTCGACGCCGTGGAACAGCATCAAGCCCGCAACCAGGATTCGCAGGAACAGCTTTCCGACGTCCGCGAGAAGAGCGCTCATGGGGGGTCCTCCGTCCCGGCAAAGAGAGGTTCCGCTGCTGCAACCCTGCGCGGCTATTTCACGTCTGCCATGGCATCCCTTTCGGTATTCAGCCCCTTCCGGGTGGACGCTGCAAGGCGTAGTGAAGATGCGCTCAGGCCCGAATCCGGGCCAGGCCGGCGGCACGGTGACGTACCGGCCGTGGACCCTGGGGGATCGATCCACGGAAGCGAATCCGTGATTGACGGCGGCAGCGTGCCCGTAGTCTGACGAGAACGGAGGTCCAAATGGCAGCGCAAGGATGTGTATGCAGGTCGGGACGGCAGTTCGGTTTTGCCCTGGCGGCGGCGCTGTGCTCTTCGGGCGTCGGCGCCCAGGCGCCTTCGCAGTCCGCGGACCTGATCGTGACGCACGCGCGCGTGATCACGCTCGATCCGGCGCAGCCCCGCGCGACCGCGGTGGCCGTGCGCGGCGGGACCTTCGTCGCCGTCGGCACCGACCGGGACGTGACGCGGCTCCGCGGGCCGCGGACGCGCGTCGTGGACGCCGGAGGGCGCACGTTGATCCCGGGGTTGAACGATTCGCATCTGCACCCGACGCGCGGTGGACGGTTCTATGCGCTCGAGCTGCGCTGGGACGGCGTCGATTCGCTGGCGACGGCGCTCCGGATGGTGCGAGAACAGGCGGCGCGCACGCCGCAAGGCCAGTGGGTGCGCGTCATCGGAGGGTGGTCGCCGGCGCAGTTCGCTGAGCGACGCATGCCTACGGTCGAGGAGCTGAACACGGCCGCGCCCGACACGCCGGTCTTCGTCCTCCATCTTTACAGTCGCGGACTGTTGAACCGGGCGGGATTGCGTGCGCTCGGGATCACCGCGGAAACCAAATCGCCCCCCGGAGGCCGCTTCGAGCGCGGACCCGACGGACAGCCGAACGGCCTGCTCGTCGCCGATCCCGACCCGACGATCCTGTACGCGACCATCGGGAAGCTGCCGCCGCTGTCGACGGACGACCAGGTCATCTCCACGCGCCACTTCTACCGGGAGCTCAATCGGTTCGGCATCACCAGCGTGATCGATGCCGGCGGCGGCGGGCACCGCTTTCCCGAAGACTATGCTGGTTCCGCTGCCCTGGCCGCGAGCGGGCAGCTGCCGCTGCGCATCTCCTACTATCTCTTCCCGCAGCGCCCCGGCCGCGAGCTGGAGGACTTCCAGCGCTGGACGGCGGAGAACAAGCCCGGCACCAACGGCGACCGGCTCCGCGCCAACGGCTACGTGCTCGAGGGCGGCGGCGAGTTCCTGGCGTGGTCCGCTGGCGACTTCGAGAACTTCCTGGCTCCGCGTCCCGAGCTGTCCGACCGGCCGAAGTGGCGCGACGATCTCACCGGGGTCGCGCGAGAACTGGTCACGAAGGGATGGCCGATCCGCATTCACGCCACCTACGACGAGTCGATAGCGCACATCCTGGACGTGTTCGAGCAGATCGACGGGGAGGAGCGGGCCGCCGGCCGCCGCGGCTTCGCCAGCATCCGCTGGGCGTTCGATCACGCCGAGACGGCCTCGCCCAAGAGCCTCGATCGCATCCACGCCCTCGGCGGCGGCGTTGCGGTCCAGGATCGGATGGCGTTCGCCGGCGAGGATTTCGTCGCCCGCTACGGCGCGGACGCGGCGCACTCCGCACCGCCGATCCGCGAAATGCTCCGCCGCGGGATCCCAGTGGGCGCAGGGACGGACGGCACGCGCGTTGCGAGCTACAACCCGTGGCTTTCCCTCTATTGGCTCGTGAGCGGCAAGACGGTGGGCGGGAGGCAGCTGACGGACGAGCCCAATCGCCTGGGCCGCGAAGATGCGCTTCGCCTGTGGACGGCCGGAAGCGCGTGGTTCTCGGGCGAGGAGAAGCTCAAGGGCCGGATCATGGCCGGCCAGTACGCGGATTTCGCGCTGCTCTCGGGCGACTACCTCGCCCTGCCCGAAGAGGAGATCAAGCAGATCGAAAGCGTGCTGACGGTCGTCGGCGGGGAGCCAGTTTTCGCGGCCGGACCATATGCGCGTCGGGTCACGACCTCGCTTCCACCGATCAAGCCGGAGTGGTCACCGGTCGCGTTTTACGGCGGCTACGCGCGCAAGAAGTAATGGTCGAGGCGTGCTATCTAGACTTTCCCGTTTCTGTTCTTCCACTGATCCATCGGCGGAATCTCTTCAATGACATCCCAGTGCTCCACCATCATGTTGTTCTCGACTCGGTAGAAGTCGTAAAAGATCGACGGCTTGTTGTCGAAAAGCCCTTCATTCACGACAAGGATAACATTACCTTCTCCCACAATCCTGTCAACTTTGGTCACTTTATAGACAAATCCTGGTTTGGCGAACGGGCCAGAAGTTACTTGAGCTCCGGATTTGTTGTCTTCGCCAAAGCAATTGTGCTGATGAAACTTGCCTCTGAACCTCGACGCCTGGTCACGATGTCCGGTGCCGCGGGAGCGGCCGTTTACGTCGCCAGCAAGCATGCGGTCGAAGGTTTGACCAGGGCCGCTGCGCTCGAGGTGGCCGAGTCCGGTGTCCGCGTGAACGTGGTCGCCCCCGGTCCAATCGATACGGGGATGTTGGCGCGGTTCACCGGCACTGACGAGAACAAGGCGGCATTGATCGAAAGAGTGCCGGTCAAACGCGTCGGGAGGCCTGAAGAGGTCGCGCAAACGATCGTATTCATCACGGGTGCATCCATCGCCGTCGACGGCGGAAAACTCGCCCGTTAGTCCGCCGACTCCGTAGCGCGATACTGAGGCGAGCGCTGTCGATTCTCAAGAATGGAGCAGGACAGATGGCGCAGACGGTCGAAGAGAGGAACAAAGCACTCGTTCTCGAGGCGTTCGATACCCTCTTCAACAAGCGAGACTACGAGGCGGCCGCGCGATACTGGTCGCCGAATTACATCCAGCACAGTGCGCATATCGCGCCGGGTCGCGCCGGGCTGTTCAACCTGATCAGGAGCTTGCCCGCGTCGTTGCACTACGAGCCCGGCGTCATTCTTGCTGACGAGCACTTCGTGATCGTCCACGGCCGGTTCTCGGGACATGGCCGGCCAAGAAGCTGGATCGCGGCAGACATCTTGCGCGTCGTCGACGGCGTGCTCGCGGAGCACTGGGACGTGCTGCAGGACGAAGCGACAGAGGCCGAATCCCAGAGCGGGCTTCCCATGTTCGGGACCAGGTTTCCTTCGTGAAGCCACCCGCGTCCTCATGACCGTAACGCGCCAGACGTTCCTCTCTGCCTACCGCGACGCCGGCTCGCGGCCGAGCGACAAGAGCTTCAGGATCTGGCTGTACGGAATCGCGACGGAGAAGGCGCTGAGGCAACGGCAAGGCGCCCCCCTCGGCCAGTCGGTCTCGCCGGAAGCGTTCCTGCCTGACTTCGATGCGCACGGCGGTCTCGAACCGCCCGGCGGGGAATGGCCCGAGCTCGCTCGCCTGGAGCTGATGAACGTCGCCGGTTTCCTTCGCGAGGCGCTTGACTGCATGGACGACGATGTTCGAGCAGCCTTCGTGCTCTGTGAACTCATCGAGCTCCCGGCCGAGGACGCGGCTGAGATCGTGCAAACCTCCCCGCAGGTCGTCCGCCGGCGCGCTCACCGCGCGCGGCTGATGCTCCGCGGGTTCCTCGACCGGCTGTGGTCTGACGAGATCGACCGGGCCAAGGAATGACTCGATCGATGCTACCGCCGGCGGGCCCGTCCTTCGCGGTAGCTGCAGAACGCAAAGCTTCCTGGGACATCGGCGGGTCGGAGATCGAATATCGAGTCAAGCTCCTGATCTGACGGGCGAAACGACGAATTGGCGTGCGTTGTCGCCTAGTTACGCCTCTTCAGGGGTTTCGGGTTCGATTCCCATGCGCTACCGCCAGAAGCTCGTGATCTTCTTACGCCTTGGCGCCCTCGTCTGCGCCCGTTTCAAGTTGTCAGCGCAATGCGTTTTCCGACGCATCCGCTCGCTCCGACGACGAGGTATGGGCCCGCCTTGTCCCCTGAGTAACGTCGTGCGGTGGTGCCCTCGCTATCGCAGCACGGCCTCTGCTTCG
>WNFF01004001.1_pt1 | contig 22567 bp, 19 predicted proteins | sample 5400441 | NCBI WGS metagenome assembly WNFF01 (sample SAMN13153345, study PRJNA577476) | soil metagenome | isolation source: 120 cm saprolite under Douglas fir tree site 2 hole 3 replicate 1 | place: USA:California | collected 2015-04-18
TTTCCGGTCTGGTTCGACCCGAAAAGCTTGGGCGGCACTCCGATGCGGGCGGCCCTCGACAAGACCAGGGAGACGGTGGCGGAGTGGTGCGAAGCGCACCCCGCTTCCTACCCGCCGACCGTTCTTCACGTGACCGACGGTCAATCGACCGACGGCACGCCCGAGGAAATGGCAGACGGGCTGCGGCGGATTGCGACGAAAGACGGCCAGGCGCTGCTGTTCAACCTGCACGTAACCACCCAGGGCGGGCCGGAAATCCTGTTTCCGACCTCCGAAACCGATCTCAACGACGAGTACTCGCGAATGCTGCTCCGGATGTCTAGTCCGTTGCCACCACATCTTGCCCAGTTCGCCGACGACAAGGGCTATGCGATCGCAGACGGATCGCGTGGCTTCATCTTCAACGGCGATCCCCAGTGCATCGTGGACTTCTTTGAGATCGGCACCCGGCCCAAGCTGGTAGCCGATCGGTGAGCACTCCGGAGGTGCGGCAGAAATCGCGATTGCCGTTGGCGCTCAGCATCCCGAAAACTGAAGATAACCGCAACGAGGACGGCTTCTACCGATCGGCCAAAGGCGTCTATGCGCTGAGCGACGGCGCCTCAGTGTCCTTTGACTCCGCGTCATGGGCGCGCATTCTGGTGCGCCATTACGCGCGCAACCCGGAATTCACCCACCAGTGGCTATCGGGCGCAATCGCCGAGTTTCGCAAGTTGTACGATCGCGAAACCCTGCCATGGATGCAGCAGGCATCCTATGACAGGGGCAGTTTCGCCTCGCTGCTCGGCGTTCGCGTTGTTGATGAAGGAAGACTGATCCAGATCTTCGCGATCGGCGACAGCCTGGCCGTGCTGTGCGACGGCGATTGCATCAAGGCAACTTTTCCTTTCTCCGCCGCATCCTCCTTCACCCGATCGCCGCAGCTTCTGTGTACCAATCCGGTGGAGAATGCCTTCCTGGATGAGGTGGATGTCGGATACGACCTCGTCGCCGACTGGACCTTCACCGGGCTGAAGCAGCCGGCGCTGCTGTGCATGACCGACGCCCTCGGTCATTGGCTGCTTTCGCAGCGCGATCGCAACTCATCTCCGATCAGCGCGTTGCGCAAGCTACAAACGCCGCGGGCGTTCGCCCGGTTCGTGCACGAGGAGCGCGCGGCGGGCCGCATGAAGCGCGACGACACCACGCTGATCGCGCTGTGGTAGGCGAATAATGTCGTACCCTCAGATCACCGATTACCAGGAAGCCGTCCAACATCCGGCGCACGCCTTCATCGACCCGGACTTGAAGCAGGGCGCCGTCGCGGAAAACAATCTCGGCCTGCCGCTGGTGATGTCGGGCGGGTTTGCTCTGACCTATGCGGTCACTACCCCGCAAAGAAAATGCGCGGTGCGTTGCTTTCACCGCGAGATTCCAGCGATCCAGCAGAAGTACGACGCGACCTCGAAGAAGTTGCGCTCGCTTGCGATCGGATGCTTCGTCAATTTCGATTTCCAGCAGTCGGGGATCAGCGTCCGCCAGCGGGTCTTTCCGATCGTGCGGATGGATTGGGTCGAGGGCGACACCCTGGGTATCTGGCTGGACAAGAATTTCAACAATCCGCGCGCGCTCGAGAAGGCTCGCGCCGATTTTGCCGCTATTGCGCGTTTTCTCGAGCGGGAGGGAATCGCGCACGGCGACATTCAGAACGGCAATGTGATGGTGGCCGATGGCGAGATCAAGCTGATCGATTACGATGGCATGTTCGTCCCCGGTATGCATCCCGGCAACGGCAGCGAGACCGGGCACAGGCACTTCCAGCATCCCGGCCGCCGTGTCTCCAATTTCGGTCCCGGGATGGACCGATTCAGCTTCATTGCGCTCGATCTCAGCTTGAGGGCCCTGATTGAGGACAGATCGCTGTACTCGAAATTCCGCGAGGGCGGGGAGACCATCATCTTCAAGGCCAACGACTTCGCGGACCCGCAGAATAGCGAAATCTTCCGACGTCTATTGGCGATGCCGAAGCTGAAGGGGCAGGCGCGCAGCTTTGCCGCAATCTGCGAAGCCCCGCTCGCGGCGGTCCCAACCCTGGACGAATTTCTCTCCGGCCGGAACATTCCGGCGGCGAAGGCACCGATCGACGCAACGCTCGCATCCGCGACAAAGCCGGCGGCGGCCTACATCCCAGCCTACCCGGTCGTCGATGCGCTCAATTTTTCGGCTGCCCTGCAGCGGGTCGGCGACCGGGTCGAGTTGATCGGGCGGATCGTCGAAATCAAGCCGGGCTCCCGGAAACAGGGCAAGGGTCGGAGCAAGCGCTATGTCTTCATCAATTTTGGCTCGTGGCGGGGCAATATCGTCAAGATCTCGATCTGGTCCGATGGGCTTGCCCGGTTGAAGGAGCAGCCGTCGGCCAAATGGATCGGCCGTTGGGTCAGCGTTACCGGCCTCATGGACGTGCCCTATGAAACCAAGCTCTACAAGCATTTGAGCATCACGGTGCAGGAAGAAGGGCAGATCCAGTGGCTCGATGACGCGCAAGCCGGCTTCCGACTGGCAAGTATCGCGATGGCACCGCCGCCCCGCGATCGCGGTTTGACAGGCGCAGCTTCCTCGGCAAGTCCAGTGGCCGCGTCGCCGCCCGCCGCTGCGAAGCCGAAGACGCTGCGGCCCCGCAGTCAGGGTACCGCGCGCGGCCACAAGCGCGCTGGCCGGCAACAGCCGGTTCCGGCTACAGCCGTCGCGGTCCCCGCTCAACAAGGCATCCAATCGCCAAGGCGCCTCTTGGCCGCGATTCCTCAGTGGATGTGGGCGATCGGGACCATCATCGCTCTGATCGCGTTTATTCGAATGTATGCGTAGCGATCTGGTTGAAGGACGAGGCTTAAGCGCTACACTTCAAGCTTTCTTCAAGGCCGCGATGGCGTCGCGGACATCGGGGTCGAGCCCCGCGCCACCGGCGTCAAGATGCGCCAAGATCGCAGAACGCATCCGGGGATCCCAGAATTTTCGGATGTGTTCGGCGATTCCCGGCACCGCCTTGTCATGGCCCTGGCTCTGAAAGAACTTGCCGATCTGATTGGCCATATGGATCAGGCGGTCAGGCGACATGAACGGCTCCTTGCGTGGCGGCTTCCCGGGCAGCGACATCAGCTTTAATTCGGTGGGAGTGGGTGAAGACTTCAAATCCGTCGCTGCGCGCAATCGCGGCCAGCGTAATGCCGGCCGCATCCGCCATCCGCACCGCCAGCGCGGTCGGGGCGGAGACTGCGACCATCAGCGGCGCGCCGATGGTGGCAGTCTTCTGCACCATTTCGACCGAGACCCGGCTGGTCAGCAACACCATGCCCTCGCTGGCGCGGACCTGCGCCAGCGCCAGCGTGCCGGCCAGCTTGTCCAGCGCATTGTGGCGGCCGACATCCTCGCGCAGCGCGACCAGCGCATTGTGGCGGCCGACATCCTCGCGCAGCGCGACGATGCCGCGCGCCGGCATCCAGAGCGCCGCGGCGTGCACCGCACGGGTTTCGGTATTGATCGCTTGCAGCGACGGAATGCTCTGGATCGCGGACGTGATCTCGCGCGGCGAAAACGACCGGCCCTCTCCGACGATAGCTGCGGGGCGAACGGCTTCCGCAATTGAATCGATGCCGCATATGCCGCAGCCGGTTGGTCCCGCGATGTGCCGCCGCCGCTCGCTGAGCCGATCGGCTTTCGATTGCGCCAGCCACATCCGCAATTCGATGCCGTCATCGAGCTGCACGATATCGAGCGATTCGATATCCTCAGGGGATCTGAATCGCGGTCTCCTCCGGAATGGCGCGCATGCCTTCGGCCGGGCTGCCGCCGCGCCAGACCTGACGATCAACTGTGCGGACCGGATCGTGCACCGGCTACTCCGCTGCTTCCACAACCGGCGCAATGCGGCGCGAGTGGCGGGCTTGCTCGTCATAGGCCTTCTGCCATTCCGATGGCCCGTTCGACGGCGAAATCTGCACCGCCGTGACCTTGTATTCCGGGCAGTTGGTGGCCCAGTCGGAATACTCCGTGGTGATGACGTTGGCCTGCGTGTCCGGATGATGGAATGTGGTGTAGACCACCCCCGGCGCGACGCGCTCGGTGATCAGCGTCCGCAACGTGGTTTCGCCGGCCCGGCTCGCGAGCCTGACCCAGTCGCCATCGCGTACGCCGCGCTGCTCGGCGTCATGGGGATGCATTTCCAGCCGGTCTTCTTCGTGCCAGACGATATTGTCGGTGCGGCGCGTCTGCGCGCCGACATTGTACTGGCTGAGAATGCGTCCGGTCGTGAGCAACAGCGGATAGCGCGGACCGGTGCGCTCGTCGGTGGCGACGTATTCCGTGACGACGAATTTTCCCTTGCCGCGCACGAAGCCGTCGATGTGCATGACCGGTGTGCCCAGCGGCGTCTTCTCGTTGCAGGGCCATTGCACCGAGCCGAGCTCGTCGAGTCTCGTATAGGATACGCCGCTGAAGGTCGGCGTGAGGGCTGCGATCTCATCCATGATCTCGGATGGATGATTATAGTGCATGTCAAAACCCATGGCCTTGGCAAGGCGGATCGTCACTTCCCAGTCGGCCAACCCATTGCGCGGCGTCATCACCTTGCGGACGCGCTGGATACGCCGCTCGGCGTTGGTGAAGGTGCCGTCCTTCTCAAGGAAGGTCGATCCCGGCAGGAACACGTGGGCGTAGTTCGCGGTCTCATTCAGGAAAAGATCGTGGACGATGACGCATTCCATCGCCGACAGCGCCGCGACCACGTGCCTGGTGTTGGGATCGGACTGCAGGATGTCCTCGCCCTGCACATAGATCCCCATGAAGGTGCCCTCGATTGCGGCATCGAACATGTTGGGGATGCGCAAGCCCGGTTCCTTGTTGAGCTTGACGTTCCACATCGCCTCAAACTGTTCGCGTACCGCATCGCCGGAGATGTGCCGATAGCCGGGCAGCTCGTGCGGGAACGAGCCCATGTCGCAAGCGCCCTGCACGTTGTTCTGGCCGCGCAGCGGGTTCACGCCGACACCGGGACGGCCGATATTGCCGGTCGCCATCGCCAGATTGGCGATCGCGATCACGGTGGTGGAGCCCTGGCTGTGCTCGGTGACGCCGAGCCCGTAATAGATCGCGCCATTGCCGCCGGTGGCGAACAGCCGCGCCGCGCCGCGCAGTTCCTTCGGATCGACGCCGGTCACGATCGCGGTCGCCTCCGGGCTGTTCTTCGGCAGTGCCACGAATGCGGCCCAATCCTCGAACTCGCTCCAGTCGCAGCGCTCGCGCACGAAGGCTTCATCGACGAGGCCCTCGGTGACGATCACATGGGCCAGTGCGGTGAGCACGGCGACGTTGGTGCCGGGCAGCAGCGGCAGATGGTGTTGCGCCTCGACATGGGTGGAGCGGACGATGTCGGTGCGGCGCGGGTCGATGACGATCAGTTTGGCGCCCGCGCGCAGCCGCTTCTTCATGCGCGAGGCAAACACCGGATGCGCATCGGTCGGATTGGCGCCGATAATCAACACCACGTCGGTGTGCTCGACCGAGTCGAAATCCTGGGTGCCGGCCGAAGTTCCGAACGTGGTGGCAAGGCCGTAGCCGGTCGGGGAGTGGCAGACCCGGGCGCAGGTATCGACGTTATTGTTGCCGAAGCCGGCGCGGATCAGCTTCTGCACCAGATAGGTCTCTTCGTTGGTGCAGCGCGATGAAGTGATGCCACCCACGGAATCGCGGCCGTATCTGGTCTGGATACGCTTGAACTCGGCAGCCGCGTAATCAAACGCCTCATCCCACGACACTTCGCGCCAGGGGTCGGTGATTCTTTCGCGGATCATCGGATGGAGGATGCGCTCCTTATGCGTGGTGTAGCCCCACGCGAAACGGCCCTTGACGCAGGAATGACCGCGATTGGCCTTGCCGTCCTTGTATGGCACCATGCGCACCACTTCCTCGCCGCGCATTTCCGCCTTGAAGGCGCAGCCGACGCCGCAATAGGCGCAGGTCGTCACCACGGAATGCTCCGGCTGGCCGATTTCGATGACGGACTTTTCCGTGAGCGTCGCGGTCGGGCAGGCCTGCACGCAGGCGCCGCAGGACACGCATTCGGAGCCGAGAAAACTCTCGCTCATGCCGGGCGAGACCCGGCTGTCGAAGCCGCGCCCGGAAATGGTCAGCGCGAAAGTGCCTTGCACTTCCTCGCAGGCGCGCACGCAACGCGAGCAGACGATGCATTTGGATGGGTCGTAAGTGAAATACGGATTGGACTCGTCCTTTGGCATCCAGGCGGCGTTGGCAGCACCATTGGACTTGGCGAAAACGTGGTTGTCGCCGTCATAGCCATAGCGCACGTCGCGCAAGCCCACTGCGCCCGCCATGTCCTGCAATTCGCAGTCGCCATTGGCGGCGCAGGTCAGACAGTCCAGCGGGTGGTCGGAGATGTAGAGCTCCATCACGCCTTTGCGGAGCTTCTTCAGGCGATCGGTCTGGGTGTGGACCACGAGGCCTGGCAGCGCAGGCGTGGTGCAGGAAGCCGGGGTGCCGGCGCGGCCTTCGATCTCGATCAGGCACATGCGGCAGGATCCGAACGCGTCCACCATGTCGGTGGCGCAGAGCTTTGGGATCTGCGTGCCGGCTTCCATCGCCGCGCGCATGATCGAGGTGCCCTCCGGCACGGTAACGCTCTGGCCGTCGATGGTCAGCGTTATCATGGTCTCGGATTTGGAACGCGGCGTACCGAAATCGGTTTCCTGAATCAGCGACATGGCGATCGTCCTTTATTCCGCAGCTTGCAGGCGCGGCGGTGCCGCACCAAAATCTTCCCGGAAATGTTTCAGCGCGCTCATCACAGGGTAGGGCGTGAAGCCGCCCAATGCGCAGAGCGAGCCGAATTTCATGGTGTTGCAGAGATCTTCGATGACGGCGATATTCTCCGGAACGCGGTCGCCGGCGCGGATCTTGTCGATGGTCTCGACGCCGCGGGTCGAGCCGATCCGGCACGGCGTGCACTTGCCGCAGGACTCGATGGCGCAGAACTCCATCGCGAAACGCGCCTGCTTCGACATGTCGACGCTGTCGTCGAACACCACGATGCCGCCATGGCCGATCAGGCCGTCGCGCGCTGCGAAGGCTTCGTAGTCGAACGGCGTGTCGAACAAAGCGCGCGGGAAGTATGCGCCAAGCGGGCCGCCGACCTGCACCGCGCGCACCGGGCGCCCGGAGAACGTGCCGCCGCCGATATCATCGACGAGTTCGCCAAGCGTGATGCCGAACGCGGCCTCGAACAGTCCGCCATGTCTGATATTGCCGGCGAGCTGGATCGGCATCGTGCCGCGCGAACGGCCGATGCCGAAATCGGCATAGGCTTTGGCGCCGCCGGCGAGGATGAAGGGAATCGCCGCGAATGACAGCACGTTGTTGATCACGGTGGGTTTGCCGAACAGCCCCTTATGCGCGGGCAAGGGCGGCTTGGCGCGGACAATGCCGCGGCGGCCTTCGAGGCTCTCCAGCAGCGAGGTTTCCTCGCCGCAGACATAGGCGCCGGCGCCGACGCGGACTTCGAGATCGAAGCTGTGACTGGAGCCGCCGATGCGCGGGCCGAGATAGCCGGCCCGCTTCGCCGCCGATATGGCTGCGTTCATGGCCTCGACAGCGTGCGGATATTCCGAGCGGATGTAGATGTAGCCCTTGGTGGCGCCGACCGCGATGCCCGCGATCGTCATGCCCTCGATCACCACAAAGGGATCGCCTTCCATGATCATGCGGTCGGCGAAAGTGCCGCTGTCGCCTTCGTCGGCATTGCAGACGATGTATTTTCGCTCGGCGCTGGTCTGCGCCACGGTCTTCCATTTGATCCCGGTCGGAAAACCGGCGCCGCCACGGCCGCGCAGTCCGGAAGTCGTGACATCGGCGAGGATGGCGTCCGGATCCAGCGTCAGGGCGCGCTCCAGGCCCCTGTAGCCGTCATGGGCGCGGTAATCCGCGACCGAGCGCGGATCGACCACGCCACAACGCGCGAAGGTCAGGCGGGTCTGCCGCTTCAGCCAGGGGATCTCGTCTGCGACGCCAAGCCGCAGGGGATGCGCGCCGCCTGATATCATCGCGTCAAACACGGAACTGGCGTCAAACTCGGTCACCGGACCGAACGCGATACGGCCCTGCGGTGTTGCGACCTCGATCATCGGCTCCAGCCAATACAGCCCGCGCGAGCCGGTTCTGACGATCTCGATTTCAGTGCCGCGCTTGCGAGCAGCCAGCCCCAGCGCCAGTGCGACTTCATCGGCCCCGACCGCAACGGCGCCAGCATCCCGTGAAACAAAAATGCGAAGGATCATCGCTGGGCCTCCGCGACCAGCGCGTCGATGCGCGCTTCGTTGAGCCGTCCGACCACGCGGCCGTCCAGCATCGCCGAGGGCGCGGTCGCACAGAGACCGAGGCAATAGATCGGCTCCAGCGTCACCCGCTGGTCGGCCGTGGTGTTTCCAATGGCAATGCCAAGCTTCGCTTCCGCGCGTGCCGCCAGCGCGTCGCCGCCGGCAGCCTGGCAGGCTTCGGCGCGGCATAATTTCAGCACATGCCTCCCTGCGGGCTCGCGGCGGAAATCATGGTAGAATGTGAACACGCCATGGACTTCGGCGCGGGACAGGTTCAACGCCAATGCGATCATGGGAATTGCCGGCTCCGGCACGTAGCCGAACGCCTCCTGCAGGGCGTGCAGGATCACCAGCGTCGCGCCCTCAAGGTGGGTGTGCTGCGCGATGATCTCGGCGCCGCGCGCGGCATCCCATGGTTCGTAGATCGACGTCATCCGTGCGCCTTCGCTCAAGCGTGAGTTGAAGCTCGAATGAGACTTGGAATTTGTCCGGAGATCAATAAAGCTGTTTGATGCTGCGATACGGCAATCCGATCGATAACAATTCGAAATAACATGATACGAAAATCGAATGAGTCGATCTAAGCGCGGCAGCCTTCATTTCACATACCTGTCTCGGGAGCGACGTGATAGTTTGCCTGACACGATAGTCTTACCGATCTCATGAGGCTTTCCCCTTGATCGACAAGCTTGAACTTCTGCTGGCCTTGGCAAAAGAGCGGCACTTCGGGCGCGCCGCCGAAGCCTGCGGCGTTACCCAGCCGACCATGTCGACCAGCCTCAAGCAGCTTGAGGAAATGCTTGGCGTCATGCTGGTGCAGCGCGGCTCGCGGTTTCAGGGCTTTACGCCTGAAGGCGAGCGCACGCTCGACTGGGCGCGGCGCATCGTCGGCGACACTCGCGCCATGCGGCAGGAAATCAACGGGCTGAAGGACAAGCTGTCCGGCGAGATCCGGATCGCCGCGATCCCCACGGTGCTGGGCATGGTGGCGTCGCTGACAACGCCGTTCCGCGCCCGCCATCCGGATGTGCGGTTTCGCGTCGTGTCCTGCACCTCCGCCGACGTGTTGGGCCTTTTGGAAAATCTCGAAGTCGATGCCGGGTTGACCTACATCGAGAACGAGCCGATCGGCAAGGTGCGCACGATTCCGCTCTATAACGAGAGCTATCGCTTGCTGACTTCGCCCGACGCCATGTTCGGCGATCGCGACCAGGTCACCTGGAAGGAAGTCGGGCAGGTGCCGTTGTGCCTGCTGACCCCGGATATGCAGAACAGGCGCATCATCGACCGCGCGCTCCGCTCGGTCGGAGCCGAGGCAACGCCGTCGCTCACCTCGAACTCATTGCTCGTGCTTTACACCCACGTGAAGACCGGGCGCTGGGCCAGCGTCATGCCGGCCAAGCTCGCGGAGACGCTTGGATTGGCGGACGCCGTCCGGAGCATCCCGATTGTCGATCCGGTCGTCACCTATAGTATCGGGCTGGTCGTTCCGCAGCGCGACCCGATGACACCGCTGATCGCCGCACTTGTCCACACCGTCCGCGAAGTCGCGCCGACGCTGGAATCCTGAGTGGGTTTCAGAGCATGATCCGGAAAAGCATGCCCTCGGGCCACGACCCGATGGGTGGGTACCGGTTTTCCCTCGGGACAAACGCGAAGCGTTTGCCCGGAGATCATGCTCAACAAAAAGATATAGAGCGGGATGAGATTAGGTTGGGGCCATGACGACGGCGCATTTTTCTTCTCGCGCCCGGATGCAGCGCAGCAGGAGTGCTGCGAGCCGGGGTTCACTCTACTTTGCATGGGGTTGTTTTCGCGATTTTTTGTCCAGGCCCTGCCGTGCACCGCCGAAGGGACGGTATGCCGGGTCCCGGACACGAGATCGTTAGTGCCTCGCGCTTACGGGACCAATCGATCCAGTTCCAACACATCATGCTCTAGAGCGCTTTCGCGCTTCAAGGCGATAGCGCTCTAGGCCGCCACGGACATCTTCGCCTTGGCCTTGCGCCCGTCGCGGGGCAGCGACACGCAGACGACGGTGCCGGTGCCGAGCCTGGAGCGCAGCCGCATCGTTCCGCCATGCAGATGGGTGAGCGACCTTGCGATGGCCAGCCCCAGTCCCGAGCCGTGATAGGTCTTGGTGAGCTGGCTCTCGACCTGCTCGAACGGTCTGCCGAGCCGTGCGAGCGATTGCGGCGCGATGCCGATGCCGGTGTCGGCAATCATCAGCACGATGGAATCGCGCAGCAGGCGGCTGCGGACGGTCACCTTGCCGCCATCGGGCGTGAACTTGACCGCGTTGGACAGCAGGTTGACGATGATCTGCTTGATCGCGCGGCGATCGGCCACCACGGAAATGGTTCCTTCGATATCCGCACTGACCACCAGGTTCTTGTCGTCGGCGCGACCCGACACCACACGCAGCGATTCCGCCAGCGTCTTCGACAGATCGAGCGATTCCATATCGAGCTTCATCCGGCCGGCTTCGATCTTCGACATATCCAGGATGTCGTTGATCACTTCGAGCAGATAGTGACCGCTGGTGAGGATGTCGTGGCAGTATTCCTGATATTTTTCCGAACCGAGCGTTCCAAACATGCCGCTTTCCATGATTTCGGAAAATCCGATGATGGCATTGAGCGGCGTGCGCAGCTCGTGGCTCATATTGGCAAGGAATTTCGACTTGGTCTGGTTGGCTTCCTCGGCGCGGTTCTTTTCCTCGGAATATTTTTCCGCGAGGTCGGCGAGTTCGAGGGCTTGCTGTTCGAGCGCGGTCTGCGAACGTTTCAGATCGTTGACGGTGGCGCGCAGGCGAAGGTCGTTGTCGACCAGTTTCTGTTCATGCTCCTTGATGCGGGTAATGTCGGTGCCGACCGAGACATAACCGCCGTCCTTGGTGCGCCGCTCGCTGATATGCAGCCAGCTGCGGTCGTCGAGTTGCGCCTCGAAGGTGCGCGCGCCCGGCGCATGGGTGCCGGCGTCATGCAGCCGGGTGCGGACCTCCGGCATTTTGCCGACCTCGATCACGGTCTCATAGGACGTGCCCGGCGTAACGGCCGAATCCGGCAGCTTGTGCAGCCGCTGGAAGTGCGAATTGCAGAGCACCAGGCGATCTTCCGCGTCCCACAGCACGAAAGCTTCCGGGATGGTCTCGATCGCATCGCGCAGCCGCAGGTCGGCCTCCACCGTTTTCTCGGCGAGGCTTTTCTGCTCGGTGATGTCGACGGCAATGCCGATCAGATGCAACCCGGCATCGGCATCGCCTGCGCCCTCGCTGAGCTCGCAACGGACGCGCAGCCAGATCCAGTGGCCGTCGGTATGCTGCATGCGGAAGGTCTGGTCGATGTGGTCGATTTCCGAAGAAATAAGCCGATCGGCGACCCCGAACAGATCGATGTCATCGGATTTCACCAGCGCGTTGACCTCGCCGAAGGTCAAGAGGTCGCTGCGGGTGTCGAGGCCCAGCATCGTGAACATCGACTGCGACCAGAAGATTCGGCCGCGCGACAGGTCCCAATCCCATAGTCCGCAGCGCCCGCGATTAAGCGCGGTATCGATCCGGCCGCGCACGGCGTCATTGATGAGATCGCCTTCGCGCGCGCGGGTCGATTGCCAGTGGAATGCAAAGCCCAGGATCAGCACCACAAAGCCGGTGGTGGCGGAAAGCGTTACCGATAAAGCCGCGTCCGACCGCCACAGCGACTCGACCTTTTCCTGGATTACAATGACCTGGCCGGGCAACGATTTGACGACGTGCTGGACCGCCGCCGCGCTGTTGCCGCTCGGCAGGATCATATCGGTGATGCCACCTTGCTGACCCGGCGCGGCTAATAATTGTGCCGTGCTGATGATGTCGAGAATCCCGTCGGGCTCGTCGAGGCTTGTTTCGACGGGAACGCGGGCCAGAATGCGCCGGTCCGCGCCGGTGACGATCACATGCCTTCCGGCTGCGACGCCCCACGCTGGAATGAGGCCGGGCACCAGGTCTTGCAGGTGCTCGATGGCTGCCGCGCGATCCTGTCGAATCGAAGCAATGCGATCAAGACGCTCGGCGAGCAAATCGGAGAGCGCGGCGAGGTCCCGCTTCATGGACGCGCGCTGTTGCCGGCTCTGATCGATCACCTGCACGAAGGCGCCAAGACAAATGGTGATCAGGAACGCAATAATCAGTGTGGGCACGGCGCGGCGAAGCGCAGGCTCCGCTATCAACAGCCGATGATAGGCTGGTTTCGCGATCGACTGCGCCAATCCCTTGATCGAATCGGATTGGACGCAGGCGCTCGCCGCGTGTGCGCGCGCCATGCCTTTGGCCCCTCTTTGCACCTTGCTCGAAAGAACCCCGTCGCTTCCGAATCAAAGCGATTTGAATCCAGTTTTGCCGGGCTGTCGAGAGTCAACGAATCGCTAATGCAAATAAATCTTGTCCACCGCAGAATCGGACCTCGAAATTGGCGTGCGAAGTGAGTCCGAAACGGGAACAGGCGCGGATTTCAGATTCTACAACGCGTCCGGCGGCTCGGCGTGGCTGATGACGCGTTTGACGGTCGGAAACGCGCGGCGTAGCGCGCGCTCGATCGCATCGACATTCTCGTGAACCTTGATCACGCTCATCGACGGCGCGGCGCGACAATGAAAGTTAACGATCTCGCCGGCGTCGGTGTTGCGGACCCGCACGCTGTGGATGTCATGGATCGCGCCATCGGCGGCGAAGCGCGCGAGCGCGGTCTTGATGGCTTCGACGCGGTCGGGCGCGGCATCGGCGCCGAGCGGCAATTCCGGTTCCAGCGGCTCGATGTGGGTGTCGACCTCGACGTCCTCGCCGAATTCGTCGCGGATGTTCCGCTCCAGCTCGTGGGCGATGTCATGGGCAGCGTTAAGGGCCATATCGCCGTCGACTTCGAGGTCGATGCTGACCGTCAACTTGCCGCCGAGATCGTGCACCGTGACATGGTGGATGGCGAGCCCGGAATTGCGGGCGATCACCATGATGCGTTCGCGGACGCTCTCGTTGTCGCGCGCGACCGGCGCGGCCGTGAAGGTCAGGTCGGCATCGTCGAGCACGCGACTGACCGCCTCCTGCGCCTTGCGCTTGATCTCGTCGATGCGGTCGATCGGATAGGTGCGCGGCACCTGCACGATGGCGTCGATGAAGTGCGTCGAGCCGACCATCCGCACCCTTAAGCGTTCGACATCGACCACGCCGGGCACGGCGCTGATCGCGGCGATGGCTTTCTCCGACGCCCCTTGGGGGGCACGGTCGAGCAGGGTTTCCACGGTGGAGCGCGCCAGCCGCAGGCCCAGCATTGCGATCATGACCGCCACGCCGATCGCGGCGGCGGCGTCACCCCAGGCATAACCCAGCCCCGACAGCGCAAGCCCGGCAATGACGGCGATCGAGCCAAGCACATCGGACGCAAAATGCAGCGCATCGGCGGCCAGCGCCTGGCTTTTGGTGTCGCGCGCGGTGCGATGCAGCGCCCGGGCGCGCCAGAAATTCACCGCGATGTCGATCAGCAGAACGATGAACGGGATCGCCGAGATCGTCGGCGGCGGTGCACCCTCGCGCAGGCGGCTGTAGGATTCGACCAGAATGCCGCCCGCCAGCACATAGAGCATCGCGATGACGCCAAGCGCCGACAAGCTCTCAAACTTGCCGTGGCCGTAATGGTGTTCGTCGTCCGCGGGGCGGTCGGAAACCCGCACCACCAGCCAGGTGATGACGGTTGCGACCACGTCGACCGAAGAGTGCAGCGCTTCGGAAATCAGCGCCAGACTGCCGATGGCGATACCGACCGCGAATTTGGCCGCCGCCATGCCGGCGCTGGCGAAGATCGAAATCGCCGCGACGCGGGATTTGGCATGGTGATCGGGATGACTCATGGCCGGGGTTTAGCAGCCGGTCGCGCAACATTAAAGCGCCGATCAGATGCGTCAGTCGCCACTTAATCGCAGCAGCGATTTGTTGCGAATTGTTCCGATTTCGCGCGATCGTGGCGCGCGTCGTTGGCCATTGCTCACGTGCCCAAGCTGAACATGGCCCTAACGCTCCAATGTCCAGACCGGGTGTCCATCAGAGCGACTTTGGACGCGATCGCGCGGATCGGCAATTTGCGCTGAGATGCCATCGCGAAGTCGGCTGCAATTGCGGTGAGCTGTTGTTCGTTCGCGAGTTGAGCCACCGATAAATGGGGGATGATGTCCGGCCACTTTCCGCCGTAGGGAGGCGTTTCCGGGAACAGATTCCAAATCGACAGCGTGAGCTGGCGGAACGATTCATCGGGCTCTGGGGCCAAATACAATACCTCGTTGGAGAATCGTTGGACCGTGCCGAGCGAGAAGCGGACCGGTTCAAAACACGCGAAGCAACCACGCAGCCTGTCAAGCGTCATCTGATCGATTTCATCGGGCGTTTTGAACGGATATAGCAACGTGATGTGCGCAGGCATGCCGGCTGCCGCCGAGTGATCGTATTGATCGCGGAACGGCTTCACTACGGCCTCCGCTTCAGGCACCAGCACGACCAAGGCGGATTCACTCGACGACATGCAGCTCGGTATCCATCAAAAGTCGGGATTGGAGGCGCACGCTCAACGCTCAGGGATAACCAGCACCGGGAATTTCGACATCGACCACGTCGATGCGGGCGGATGATTTACGTTGCCGGAGTTCTTCGGGCGACGTCGCGGCACTCAGACAGAAGAGTGTCCGCCGTTCCGCGCCGCCGAGAACACAGGCAATGGCGCGGCGGCCGGGCAGTTCCAGCCGCTGCAGTTCGCGCCCGTCGCGGTCTACCCGAATGAAGGCATCCTCGTCGAAGGATGCGACCCACACCGCTTGCTCATGATCGAGGCAAATGCCATCCGGAGCCTTCATGCTTCCGAACCGGCGACGAAAGATCAAGCCGCCGTCGGCCGCTATGTCGTACTCGGCCAGGCATTCGCCATCCATCTCGGCCACGACGAGCCGGCGATTATCGGCCGAGGCCGCAATGCCGTTCGGAAATCGCAATCCATCGGCAACGACGCGCATCTCGCCATCGGGCATCACCAGAATGATGCGGCCGACAGGCCCTCGATCGGGCGGCGGCGGCAAATCGAAGCCGAGATCTCCAACATAAGCGCGCCCCAGTCCGTCGACGATCATGTCGTCGATCGTACCTGTAGCGATCCCTGACAGGTCGGCGTAGAGCGAAAGCTGGCCGTCCGCGAAAGCCATCAGACGCTTGCGGAACATCGTCAACACGACGATCTTGCCATCCGGCAAGACACCGAGGCCGCATGGCGTATCGTCCTCGAACTTCGCGTGCTGTTCACGCTCGCCGGACGGGGTGAGGCTGGAGCGATGCCTGCGGAAGGACGCAATCATGTCGGCGTGGAACTGGTTGTGGAAGGCAATGCGATCTTGGAAGCTTTGGCAAGGGGGAAGGAAATGCATGGAGAATCCGGCTCCAATTGCGAAAAAATCGGAAAATTAAGCATACGCATCTTGCGGGCGGAGCGGGCGGCGTCAAGCGCGTGACAAGTCGGAGATCTTGAGCGAAAAAGAACCCGGACAATTGGGTGGCGATTTCGATGCAGCGCATGTAAAAAGGGGCGAGGGATGATCGGCCGTCAAAGATTCACCTCAGAACTGACCGATCTTCTCCATTCGCAAGGCGGTGGCGTCGTGCGGAGCGGGAGGGGTGTCGATATGCGCGGAATGTTGCCGCATAGTGAAGCCCGGATGCGGATGTGCGTCATGAGGGTCGGCTCGCGCGGGCGGTGGACATACCGGGACTGGGTTAGATGGCGCTTCTTGTGGAAATTCTTTCCCTGGTACGCGCGCGAAATGCGTTATCGTGGAGATTTTTGCCTCGGACAGGGCTGCATGCACTGGTTCTGGGAGGACGCCGAAAAGAAGGAGCGGGGTTATTGTTCGGCAGCGGTCTCGCGGACCCAGCACTTGATGTGGGCGAAGGAATTGGAGGAGGGTGACAAATAATAATCTCCGGGATAGCGAAGCCTTCGCCGGGCGGATAGCTGGGGCCGCTAAAGCGTCACGACGATCTTGCCGAGATGCTTGTTGGCTTCCATGTGTTCGAACGCCTTGCCGATGTCGTCGAATGCAAACACCTTGTCGATCGGCAATTGCAGTTTGCGCTGCTCCACCGCCGGCCAGATATCCTTGCGGACTTCGCTGAAAATCTCGCGGATTTCCTCGATCGAGCGCGTCCGGAAGGTGACACCGATATAATTGATGCGGCGCGCGGCATGCAGGTCGAAGTTGAAATCGGCGTGGGTCCCGCCGAGTCTGCCGACATTGACGATGCGGCCCTTGATCTTGGTGGCCGCCAGGTTCTGGCTGGCGACCTTGCCCGAGACCTGATCGACGATCAGGTCGACGCCTGCGCCATCGGTGGCTTTCAGCACCTGATCGACCCAGCCGGGATCGCTGGAATCGACCGCAAGATCGGCGCCGAATTCCTTCAGCCGCCCGCGGCGCATCGCATCGGTTGAAGATCCGATCACGGTCCTGGCGCCCTTGAGTTTTGCAATCTGCATTGCCATCAGGCCGACGCCGGAACTCGCGCCCTGAATCAGCACGCTCTGGCCGGGTTGTAGCGCGCCGTTGGTCACGACCGCGTTGTGCATGGTTGCCAGCGCGACGGGCAGGGTGGCCGCGTCCTCGTAGCTCATATTGGCATTGGCAGGAATGTGAAACAGCCGGCCATGGTCGGCCAGCGTATATTCCGCAAACGCTGCGCTCCCGGAGCCCATCACCCTGTCGCCGGCCTTGACGCCCTTGGCGTCGGGACCGATTTCAGCGACTTCACCCGCCCATTCCATCCCCAGCACCGTGCCGGCGCCGCCGGCGCTGCCGTGCGCACGACCCTTGGTCATGCCGAGGTCGGCGCGATTGAGGCCGCATGCGCGCACCCGAACCAGCACCTGCACGCCTTTCGGGGCGGGCTTGGCGACATCGGCGATTTCAGCGCCGTTGGCGCCATAGACATAGGCTTTCATGCGATCATTCTCGGTTGGTTAGCGGCCTAAAGCTGCCTATTCCGCGGCTTGACGGCGGGCTCCGGACATCATGCCTTCGAACCGGCTCGCAATGATGGCTTCCGCGTCGCGCATGATGCGCGACACCAGTTCGGCGCAGGTGGGAATGTCGTGGATCAACCCTTGCACCTGGCCTGCCGACCAGATGCCTTCGTCGGCGTCGCCGGTGGCGTAAACCATCTTGCCGCGCGCGCCGGCCACGAGATCGCGAACCTGCTCGAAGGTGGCGCCTTCCCTTTCCATGGCGACGACCTGCGTACTGACCGCATTTTTGGCGACGCGCGAGGTGTTGCGCATGGTGCGGAAAATCAGCTCGGTCTCCCGCTCGTCATTGGCGACGATCTTTTCCTTGATCAGCTGATGGATCGGGCTCTCCTTGGTGCACATGAAACGCGTGCCCATGTTGATGCCTTCGGCGCCCAGCGCCAGTGCCGCCACCAGACCGCGGCCGTCGCCGAAGCCGCCCGAGGCGATGATCGGAATTTTTACTTTATCGGCGGCTACCGGGATCAGGATCAGGCCCGGCGTATCGTCCTCGCCGGGATGGCCCGCGCACTCAAAACCGTCGATCGAGATCGCATCGACACCCATGCGCTCCGCCGACAGGGCGTGACGGACGCTGGTGCATTTGTGCACGACCACGATGCCGTGCTTCTTGAATTCGGTGACATGTTCCTGCGGCTTGTTGCCGGCAGTCTCGACGATCTTGATGCCGCTCTCGATGATGGCCTGACGATATTCCGCATAGGGCGGCGGCTTGATCGAGGGAAGAATGGTCAGATTGACGCCGAACGGCTTGTCGGTCAGGCCGCGGCAGCGCGCGATCTCCTTGGTCAGATCATCCGGCGTCGGCTGGGTCAGCGCGGTGATGAAGCCGAGCGCGCCGGCGTTGGCGACCGCCGCGACCAGCTCCGCGCGTCCCACCCATTGCATTCCGCCCTGTACGATCGGGTGTTCGACGCCCACGAGTTCGGTAAATCGCGTTTTGATCATCGCCAGCCCTCTGAACTGTTTCCTTGAGCACTGTTTCGAAAATGCTCTATTTTTTTGATTCGCGCGTCTTCCGATCGCAAAACCTGAGTCCACCCTCGGATCAAGTCCGAGGGCATGCTTTCGCAGAAGACGCGCGGCTTTTAACACGCGCGCCTCCGCTTGAGGGTGGGAGGATGCCGTTGGGATCGCCAAATGTCCACCGGCCAGGACGCCGATGACGGCAACGCGATCATGCAAAAACGGGGGATTTTGCCTTGACCGGCGGGTCTATTCCATACAGCCCCGCGATTTTCGCGCGCTGTGCAACCAGCGCCAGCACGGCGGCAAGATGCACGCCGCGTGCGACCAGGCTAACGTCTGCGCGCGCGAGCTGCACACCGAGATATCCGCCGATCGCGCCGGCGCCGTAGATGCAGACCTTCATGAAATCCTTCGAACGCGATTGGCGGAAATTTCAGCACAGACCACCCGCTGGCTTTGAGTGGGATCTCAAAGCCACGGCGATCGCGGCCGACGGAGAAGGAGCCGGTTGGTCAGGCTGCGGAGACCGATCGCCCCGCCGTCGCCGCGTCATCGAACGCAGTCGAGATGTCGCGGATGCTGATGACGCCGATCAGGCTGTAGTTCTCGAGCACCGGCAGATGGCGGATGTGGTTCTTGTTCATGAGATGACGAACATGTTCGAGCGTATCGGTCGAGGCGCAGGAAACCAGTTGCTGCACTGAAATCAATTGCGAAACCTTCAGGTTGACGCCGGCCGCGCCGTGTTCGGCAATGGCGCGAACGACGTCGCGTTCGGTAAACATGCCGACCGCGGTGTTGCCTTCGGTCCGCACCACATCCTTGACCACGAGCGCGCTGATATGGCTGGCGCGCATCAATTGGGCGGCGATGCCGACAGTTTCATTCATGCGAACCGTCGCAACGCGGGCAGTTTTCTTGCGCAGGATGTCTCCGACTTGCATCGCAACCTCCTTCAAATGATCCGCTGGATGTCTTTGGTCATCATCATATTGGTATACATTATGCCAATTGTCAATTTGAAATCACCGTTTTGCGATCATGCTCGATGAGCACGAAAGTGGCAGTAATACTGACGTTGTTGAGCATTTCTCTGTCGCTGACAGCCGGCGGGTTGCTATCCGCCAAGGCCGGCAACAGGTGCGCAGGTATACCAGCGATCCGGGTATCGTGCGCGAAAAAAAGCGCTCATCCCCTTGGGATGAGCGCGCTGTTGCAGCCGAGCGTAGATCGCGCGGTACGGGCTAGGACGCCTGCGCGTTCGCGACCACAACCTTGCGCCACGGTTTGAGAACCGCGATCGCGAGCAGGGAGGCGAGAATATTCGCGCCCGCGGCGATAATGAACACCATGTCCCAGTTTCCGGAAGACTGCTGCATGTAATTCGCGACCGGTACCAGCAGGGCTGCGGTGCCCTTGGCGGTATAAAGCAGGCCGGCATTGGTGGTCGCGAATTTCGCGCCGAAGGTGTCGGTGCAGGTCGATGGGAACAGCGAGTAGATCTCGCCCCAGGCGAAGAACACCAACCCTGAGAGGATCACGAACCAGACGGGATCGTGGCCGAGCATATAAAGCGTCCAGATGCCGACGCCTTCGATGCCGAAAGCGATGAACATCGTGTTTTCGCGGCCGATCATGTCGGAGATCCAGCCGAAGAAAGGTCGCGTCAGTCCGTTGAGGACACGGTCGATGGTCGCAGCGAACGTCACCGCCGTCATGGTCATCGCCATCAGGGTGACCGGCACGCTGTCGACTTTCCAGTCGACGGCGATCGGTTTGAGATTGGCGGTGACCATCAATCCGCCGGCGCCGACGATCACGAACATGAAATACATCAGCCAGAAGATCGGATGGCGGATCACCTCGGTCGGCTGATAATTGCGGCGGCTCTGGATCACGTTGGCATTCTGGATCACCGCAGGAACCTGCCCCGTCTTCGGTGCGAACAGGAAGAAGGCGAGGATCACAATAATGATGCCTTGCCCGAGACCGAAATAAAGGAAGGTGCTCTGAAAGCCCGAATCCTTGATCATCGTCTGGATCGGCGCGACCGTCAGCGCGGAGCCCGCGCCGAATCCCGCCGCGGTGATGCCTGCGGCTAGGCCGCGCTTGTCCGGAAACCATTTCAGCGCATTGCCGACGCAGGTGCCGTAGACGCCGCCGGCGCCGATGCCGGCGATGATCATCCCGAGATAATAGCCGTTGAGCGAGGTTGCTTCGGCGTTGATGGCCCATCCGATGGCGCAGAGGATGCCGCCGATCAGCACCACGAGGCGCGGGCCGTATTTATCGACAAACCAGCCTTCGATCGGCACCAGCCAGGTTTCGAACAGCACGAACAACGTGAATGCCCACTGGATCGAGGCGCGATCCCATCCGAATTTTTTCTGGATATCGGGGACGAAGAACGTCCAGCCGTATTGATAATTCGCGATCATCACCATCGCGCCGACGCCAATGGCCAGTTGCGTCCAGCGATAGGCGTCGCTGACGCGTGTGCCTGCGGGGACTGTTGCGTGAACCGTGTCCGTCATCGTTCCTCCCGAGGCACGCTTCTATAGCTTCTATGCTAGTGGTATCATAGTGGGCGAGCGCTGCCAGTGTAGTATTTTGGTATGTGATATGCCAGAGCGCAAGCGATTAATCGGCACCCGACGCGGACATGCGCAATATGTCGCAGATGCTGCGCGGTTGCCGCGGCAGGCGCGCAAAAAAATGGCCCCGAAAACCGGGGCCATTCGTCGAAAGTATGGTTTCAGGCGGTCTGGCTAAACGAAAGAAGCGATCGCACAAACGCTGGATTTACAGGCTCAAAGCCCGAAATAGGGGAGATCGCCGTTACGCACCGCCACGCGGGCGCTGGTCATCAGCAGGCGGTCGATGGTGACCATCAGGCGGCCGAACAGGGTAGCGGAGGGCGCGAGGCCGATGGAAGCCGTCTTGGACATAATAGTCCCCTTCTTGGAAGCGCAGCGGGTCGCTGCATCACGATCTGGGGACAATCTAGTATACCAGATGCCAGCAACAACGCCTTTGTTTGCATAGCAGCATATTGTCTTTTGCAGTGCAGCAAAAATGGGACAATTCGCGTTCCAGATAGCAAAAGGCCGCCGGAATCACCGACGGCCTTGAAGCGCGATATCGGACAATCTACTCGGCGGCGACCTTCCGCGGCGGGTCGAGCGCGCCGGAATCGTGGATCTCCGCCACCTGATGATCGGTGAAGCCGAGAACCTGGCGCAGGATTTCGTCGGTATGTTCGCCCAGCAGCGGGGAACGCGTCACCTCGGTCGGACTGTCGGACATTTTGATGGGATTGCCGACCGAGAAGTATTTGCCGCGCTCGGGATGGTCCACCTCGACCACGGTGCCGGTGGCGCGCAGCGATTGATCCTCGATCAACTCCTTCATTGACAGGATCGGACCGCAGGGGATGTCGTCCTTGTTGAGGATATCCATCGCCTCGAACTTGGTCTTGGTCATGGTCCAGAGTTCGATGCGCGCAAAGATATCGTTGAGGCGCGTCAGACGTGCCGGCGGCTTGGCATAATCGGGATGGGTTTTCCAGCCGGGCTCGCCAATGACATCGCAAATCTTCTCCCACACCGCCGCCTGAGTGATGAAGTAGATATAGGCGTTGGGATCGGTCTCCCAGCCCTTGCATTTCAGGATGCGGCCCGGCTGGCCGCCGCCGGAATCATTGCCGGCGCGCGGCACCGCGTCGCCGAACGGAATTCCTTCGCCGAACTGGCTGTATTCCCTGAGCGGACCGTGGGCGAGGCGCTGCTGATCGCGCAGTTTTACGCGCGCAAGATTCAGCACGCCATCCTGCATGGATGCGGTGACCTTCTGACCCTTGCCGGTCACCGTGCGCTGGTAGAGCGCGGTGACGATACCGAGCGCCAGATTCAGCCCGGTGCCGCTGTCGCCGATCTGGGCGCCGGTGACGAGCGGCAGTCCGTCACGAAAGCCGGTGGTCGAAGCCGACCCGCCGGTGCATTGCGCGACGTTCTCATAGACCTTGCAGTCTTCGTAGGGGCCGGGGCCGAAGCCCTTGATCGAGGCCACGATCATTTTCGGGTTGATGGCCTGAATCTTCTCCCACGGAAATCCCATGCGATCGAGCACGCCGGGACCGAAATTTTCCACCAG
>WNFF01000975.1_pt1 | contig 22501 bp, 19 predicted proteins | sample 5400441 | NCBI WGS metagenome assembly WNFF01 (sample SAMN13153345, study PRJNA577476) | soil metagenome | isolation source: 120 cm saprolite under Douglas fir tree site 2 hole 3 replicate 1 | place: USA:California | collected 2015-04-18
GCACAAAGGAGGCTTCTTCAAGATCGCCAGCCTCTACGAGGCCCAGCACAAGCAGATGTACCTGCCCGACAGCAACGTGCTGTTGACGCGCTTCCTCAGCCCCGAGGGGGTCGGCGAAGTGGTCGACTTCATGCCGGTCCAGGACCCGAGCCGCGGAAAGAAGGGGCACCAGATCGTTCGCGTCGTGCGGGCCGTGCGCGGGGCCGTGCGCTTTCGGCTCGAATGCCAACCCGCTTTCGACTACGCGCGGCGGCCGCATCAGGTCACTCTGGAAGGCCGCGGCGCGGTGTTTGAGGCCCCCGGCATGCGCTTCTCGCTGGTCAGCCGCTTTCCGCTGGCGCGCCAGGGCACGGGGGTCGCCACCGAGTTCCTGCTGCACCCGGGCGAGCCATCGACGTTCATCCTGCGCCAGGTCGAGGGTGATGGCGACTCCGGGCTGATGGAGGCGCGGCTCGTCGGCACCGAGCTGCTGACGCAGACCGTCGAGTTCTGGCGGCGCTGGCTGAGCAAGTGCCGCTACGATGGCCGCTGGCGCGAGATGGTCAACCGCTCGGCCCTGATGCTGAAGCTGCTGACCTTCGCGCCGACCGGGGCAATCGTCGCGGCACCGACGTGCAGCCTCCCCGAAGAGATCGGCGGGGTGCGCAACTGGGACTACCGCTACACCTGGGTCCGCGACGCGGCGTTTACTCTGTACGCCTTCCTGCGCCTGGGGATGACGAGCGAGGCCGAGCACTTCATGGGCTGGCTGGAGCAGCGCGCCATCGAAGGAGCCCGTCTTGGCCCCTTGCAGATCATGTACGGCATCGACGGCCGGCACGAGATGCCCGAGGAGATCCTCGACCACCTGGAGGGCTACCGCGGCTCGCGCCCGGTGCGCGTCGGCAACGCCGCTTGCGAGCAGCTGCAGCTCGATATCTACGGCGAACTGATGGATTCGGTCTACCTGTACGACAAATACGGTTCGCCGATGGCGTATGACTCATGGTGCCACGTCCGCCGGCTGATCGACTGGGTTGCAGACAACTGGATGAAGCCCGACGACGGCATCTGGGAGGTGCGCGGCGGCCAGCAGCAGTTCATCTACTCAAAGGTGCAGTGCTGGGTGGCACTCGACCGCGCGATCAGGCTGGCGACGAAGCGCAGTCTGCCGCTCGATCGTGCCCGCTTGCTCGCGGAGCGCGACCGCATCTACGAAGCGGTGATGACGCACGGCTGGGACGCGAAGCGGCGGACGTTCGTGCAGTATTTCGGCACCGACGCGCTGGACGCGGCCAACCTCATCATGCCGCTGGTGTTCTTCATCTCGCCGACCGACCCGCGCGTGATCGGGACGCTCAACCGCACGATGGCGGAGCTGGTTTCCGACAGCTTGGTGCATCGCTACGAGATCGGCAAGGGCGCCGGCGACGGGCTGACCGGCGGCGAGGGGACGTTCAACATGTGTACGTTCTGGCTGGTCGAGGCGCTGACGCGCGCCGGCCGGCTGGAGGAGGCGCGGTTCATCTTCGAGAAGATGCTGACCTACGCCAACCACCTGGGGCTGTACGCCGAGGAGACGGGACCGTCGGGCGAGGCGCTGGGCAACTTCCCGCAGGCGTTCACGCACATGGGATTGATCAGCGCCGCGTTCAACCTGGACCGGCGGCTGGAGGGCGGGGCCTGAAGGGCCACGGAGGGAGCGCATGTCCGGGCAGCCGTCGTATCTGGGAGTTGCGACCGCCGACTGGGTCGCAGCACTGAAGAGCAGCGATTCGCTCGAGCGGCGCCTGGCCGCGCACGCGCTGGCGGAGATCGGCCGCACGGCGCGGGAGGCGGTCCCCGCGCTCACCGAGGCGTTGCGCGACCCGGAGAGCTTCGTCCGTGTGTGGGCGGCCGCTGCGCTGGCGCAAGTCGAACCGGAGAACCCCGACGCCATCCCCGCTCTGGTCGCGGGGACGCGCGATGGGATGTACTACGTCCGCAGTCTGGCGGCGTGGCACCTGGGGCGCCTCGGGCCGCGACTCCCCGAAATCGAGGCCGCGGTGCCGGAGCTGCGCGAGCTGCTCAACGACAATGACCCGAGCGTGCGCGCCGAGGCGCTGGTGGCGCTGGAGAACCTCGCGGGCAAAGGTGCACCGCCCGCGGAGCTGAAGTCTCTCTCGACCCACGGGTGATCTGGCTGTTTGCAGCGCGAGTTGACGATTTGATGCGCGAAGCAATAAACCGCCGTCGCAACGCGAAAGGGTAGCAAAGCGGTAGCAATTGTTCGTTTTGCGCTTTTGCTAGAAACCGGAAAATCTAGCAAAAGCAATGATTTGGAAGGGTGGCCGAGTGGTTTAAGGCAGCGGTCTTGAAAACCGCCAGGGGGTTCACGCTCCCTCGTGGGTTCGAATCCCACCCCTTCCGCCATATTCGGCGCGGAGACTTGGCACCGGGCGATGAAGGCGAGCAAGGACCCTAAAACCGGCGCTTGAGATATTCGGCCAGCACGCAATCCATCCCGGCCCCAAAACGCTCAAGGCCCAAGACCAGACCACGATCCAGCACGCGGTTGATCAGGTCGGCCGCCTCCTGGGGGGCCGTTGGTGTACGTCGCGAGACCCTCAAGCATTCTTTCAGGAAGCTTGCCACGCAGAAAAGCGCATACGCAGAGAAGCGTACTTGCTTTTTATATCAGTAGTGATATAACCTGCTCATGGCGGTCAAGCGGGTGACGTTTCACGGCGACTCGCTCGATCGTTTGCGCGACTTCCCCGAAGATGCACGCCGGGAGGCTGGCCACGAGCTCTACCAGGTCCAGAAGGGTGGCGACCCCAGTGACTGGAAGCCGATGTCAACGATCGGTGCGGGCGTTCGCGAGATCAGAATCCGCGACGCCGTCGGAGCATACCGCGTGATCTACATTGCGACCTTCGCCGACGCCATTCATGTGCTCCACGCGTTCGAGAAGAAGACGCAGAAGACCGCTCGGCGCGATTTGGAGCTTGCGGCGGCACGACTGCGGCAGCTCAGCCGAGGATCAGAATGACAAAGACTCGGACCTTCGCCAACGTATGGGACGCCCTCGAGGACAGTCCGGAAGACGCGGCGATCATGACGATGCGATCGAATGTCATGATTGCGATCAAGGACAAAGTGCGCAGCTGGAACACGACGCAGACACGGGCCGCACGCCGGCTCGGCATCACCCAGCCTCGTCTCAATGATCTGCTGCATGGGAAAATCAACAAGTTCTCGCTCGACACGCTGATGACCTTGGCATCGCGCGCGGGTCTCAAGGTCAAGATCGACGTTCGGTCGGCCGCCTGAGGCCGCCGCGCCGCACCGGCAGTTCGCCATGGGCGGCTGGGCGGGGCGCTATGGGACGCTCATTCGAAGAGATATGCGCGGGGTTGATCGGCGCCGCAATCGCCCATAGCTGATGCTCTCGAGAGCAGGCGACAACGGAAGGCGGCGGACGAATGACGGAGGAAGACCTCGAGGCATTGCGCGCGGCGGTGGCGGCGCTCGAGCATCCCGGGCTCGCGGCCCGTCTCGGCAACATCGCGGGCAAGCCGATCGAGCTCCTGGGCCGGGCGCTGCCGGAGGCGGCGTCGAGGGCGGTCACCTCGGCCGCCGCCAAGGCGCTCGAGGCCGCGCTCGCGGTTGCGCTGCGCACCATGCGGAACGAGCGCAAGGCCGCATCGGGCTTGCTGCACAAGGCGTTGGCGACGGCGTCGGGAGCGGTCGGCGGCGGCTTCGGTCTCGCCGCGCTGCCGGTCGAGCTGCCGGTCTCGACCATCATCATGCTGCGCTCGATCGGCGAGGTCGCGCGAAGCGAGGGCGAGGACCTCGCCGATCCGGAGACGGCGCTGGCTTGCCTGCAGGTGTTCGCCCTCGGCGGGCGCGACGAAGCGGATGCGACGGAGAGCGGCTATTTCGCGGTCCGCGGGATGCTCGCCAAATCGGTCGCGGACGCCGCACGTTTCATCGCCGAACGGGGCGTGCTCGCCGAAGGCGCACCGGTCCTGGTCCGGTTCATGGCGCAGGTCGCATCCCGCTTCGGCGTGGTGGTGACGCAAAAGCTCGCCGCGCAAGCCGTACCGGTCATCGGCGCCCTCGGCGGCGCGGCGGTGAACTACGCGTTCATCGAGCACTTCCAGCAAGTGGCGCGGGCACACTTCGCGGTGCGCCGGCTCGAGCGACGCTACGGCAAGGCCACCGTCCGCGCCGCCTACGAGCGGGTTTACCGGGAGACCGAAGTCGCCCCCGAGCGGCGCGACGCGACGGACGCGACGCCCAGTCTGCAACCGGCTTTGCCGGATCATTAATGCGACGCACGAATTAGAGCGTGTTCCGATGTCGCTGACGCGCAACAGCGCGGCATACTCGGTCTGCTCCCTCCCCCCTTGTGGGGGAGGGTTGGGGAGGGGGTCGTCGTTGTTGCGCGAGGTGCATGCACCAACAATGACCCCCACCCCTAACCCCTCCCCGCTTGCGGGGGCCACAAGGGGGAGGGGAACACACCGAGTATGCGGCGCCGCTGTGCGTCAATCTCATCGGAAAACGCTTCAAGTGCAGAGATGCATTGATATTGCTTGAAGAGATGCCGAGACTCCAGCGCCAGGTCGGCATTCGTCTCGATTGAGCATCAAATGTCGATCCGACCGCGCAGGGGTCCGGGCGCTCGCTGTCAGCGCAAGTGCCGTCCGGTCCAGTCGGGCGGATTGCTGTGCTTGATCCGGCGGCCTTCCTTGACCAGCTCCTTGATGGCGCCCGCCAGCGGCAGCGCGAGACCGGCCTTGTCGGCCATCTTGGAGACGATCTGCATGTCCTTCAGCGCCCACGTGAAGGAGACGTTCTCCCAGTTCTTCAGCGCGTCGGAGGCACCCGAGCTCATCAGCAGCGCCTGCCGCAGCTTGACGAGATCCATGCCGTTCGCCTCGCTCAATCGCCCGGCTTCGATCAGTGCCATGCCGTTCACCCACAGCAGGAAATTGTTCATGGCCTTGCCGCACTGCCCGGCGCCGACGTCGCCCAAGTGCGCGATATCGGAGCAGAACGTCCGGTAGATCGGCCGGGCGCGCTCGAACACGTCGGGCTTGCCGCCGACGAGGGCGAGCAGCGTGCCCTCATCGGCCGCGCGCGCGCCGCGACAGATCGGCGCGTCGAGCACGTCGACCTTCTTCTCCCTCGCCCGCGCGTCGAGCGCCTTGACGTTCTCGGGCGTGCAGGTCGACGAGATAGCGATGATCGATCCCGCCGCCAGGGCGTCCAGCAGGCCGTGCTCGCCGAGCATCACCGCGTGCACCTCCTCGTCGTAGCCGACGCCGATGATGACGAACCGGGCGAGCTTGCCGAGCTCGGCCGGAGTGCCGACGATGTCCGCGCCGGCGGCACGTGCGGCGTCGCATTGCTTCTTGTCGAGGTCGCACGCGGCGACCCGGTAGCCGTGGTGGAGCAGGTGCTTGGCCATCGCCAGGCCCATCCGCCCGACGCCGACGATGCCGATCCGTTCGCCCGATGTCTCTGCCATGGTTTGTCCCTGGTCCAAGTGTCCTCGGATTTAGTGTAAACCGGCGAATGCCGCTGATGGAAACGGCGTGGTGGACTTCACCGAGCTCTTTCCATCGCGCAAGTGCGCCCGCGCCACCGATTTAGGTCAGGGGGCCGCGCGCAAAGCCGGGAGGATGCACGATGCCGCGAATCGTAACATCGTTCAGCGGGCCGAACCGCGGTCGCATCGGTACCGCCTTGGCAGTTGCGGTGACAATCGTCTTGGCGGGCGTCACGGGCGACGTCGCCCATGCGCAGGCGAATTACCCGGCGAAGCCGATCCGCCTCGTGGTGGGATTCGCCGCGGGAGGGCCGGCCGACATCGTTGCGCGCGTCCTCGGCGGCAAGCTTGGCGATCTTCTCGGTCAGCAGGTGTACATCGAGAACCGGACCGGGGCCGGAGGCACCATCGGTACCGAGACCGCGGCGCGCGCCGATGCCGACGGTTACACGCTGCTGATTGCGCCGCTGGCAAATGCCGTGAACGAGACGCTGTTCAAGGACATGCGATACAAGGTCGGCGAGCACCTCACCGCGGTCGCGCCGATTGCCGAGACCGCGAATGTCCTCGTCGTCCACCCCTCGCTCGACGTGAGAACGGTGTCCGACCTGATCGCGCTCGCCAAGAGCAAGCCGGGAGAGATTTTTTATGCGACCGCCGGCCGGGGCACGGCGACGCACCTGGCCAGCGAGCTCTTCAACATGATGGCCGGCACCAGGCTCGTGCCGGTTCACTACCGAGGCGGCGGCGACACCATCAAGGACCTGCTGTCGGGGCAGGTCAAAGTGATGTTCTCGAGCATCGCGCCGGTGCTTGCGTATGTGAAGGACGGGAGGTTGCGCGGAATTGCCACCACCGGGCCGACGCGCGATGCCGCATTGCCCGAGCTGCCGACGGTCGCGGAATCCGGTCTCTCCGGCTTCGACATGCGACTTTGGATCGGGCTGCTGGCGCCCGCCGGCACCCCGCGCCCCATCGTCGATCGGCTGGCGGCGGCCACGGCCCAGGCCCTCGATACGCCCGATCTGAAGACTGCGTTTGCGGCCCAGGGCTTCGAGGCGCAGATCGGCACGCCTGAGCAATTCGACGCCTTCTACCGCGGCGAGGTGGCAAAATGGGCCAAGGTCATCGAGGCAACCGGCATGACCGCCCAGTAGCGCCGGGGGCGCAACCGCGCTTTCCCTGCCGGTCGGGCGGCGGCGCCGCACCGGCCGCCGCAGGCCGGCAGCCGAAAATGAGTGAACCTTGTTGACTCGAACCGGATCGATCCGCGAGCGCGTCGCGATGTACAACTATGCCAACGTGGATCACGCCGATTGGGGAGCGATCGAGCGAATGATGCTTCTTCGCGGGATCACGCGGGACAACACGGGCTCCGAGGAATATGCCGCCAAGCGGCGCTATTTCGCCGCCAACGCGATCGGCGGATACCCGTTCGTCGGGACGCCTGACCACGTCGCCGCCGAGCTTGCGACGATCGGCCAGGCAGGCGTCCGCGGGATCGCCGTTTCGTTCGTCAATTACCTCGATGAATTGCCGTATTTCTGCGGCGAGGTGCTACCGCGGCTCGTGCGAATGGGCCTGCGGGAAAGAAATTGATCGCAAGCGCCCTCGACTGAAATCCGGCGGGCCTCCGCTCGTCCCCGCGTAAGCGGGGACCCAGGGCGGCAGATTCGGTGCCTCGGACTTCTGGGCCCCGCTTACGCGGGGGCGAGCGGAGAGAGTGGCCAGCCCAGCTCAATCCGGGCAGAATGAAGCAAGCTCAAATAACCAAAAGCCGCTGTGTCGAGGTACTTGGTCGGACGGAGCGCCGCGGGACAGGGAGGAAACGATGCCACCGCGCCGGATCATCGTGCAGGCAATCGCCGCCATTTCCTTGAGCGCATTCGCGGCCGCGCCGGCCGCGGCGGAGGACATCGCAGTCAGCAACTATGGGATCTCCGCCAACGGCATGCCGTTTGCGGTGGCGCTCGCCAAGCGATATTTCCACGAGGAGGGCGCCAACGTCACCGGCATCATCTCGTCGCAGGGGGGCGGCACCTCGCTGCGCAACATGATGGCCGGGGGGATCGCGTATGGCGAGGCCAATCCGGGCGTGACGGCGGTCGCGATCAAGCAGGGCGCCGACCTCAAGATCATCAGCGACAACGTGCTTACGGTCGCCGAGTTCGCCTGGATGGTGCGGCCGGATTCGCCGATCCGCTCGCTCGCGGATTTCAAGGGCAGGAAGATCGGCTACACCAACCCGCGCTCCACCAGCCAGGCGCTGGCCATCCTCCTGCTGCAGGCCGCCGGCTACAGGCCAGACGAGGCGGAACTGGTGAAGACCGGAGGGTTCGGAGAGGCGGTGGCCGCGCTCGATCTCGGACAGATCGACATCGCGCCGGTACCGGAGCCGATCTGGTCCAAGTACCGGTCGAAGTTTCGCATGGTGACGACGGCGAGCGCCGCGCTGCCTCCGCTCGACAATGTCGTCGGCGTCACCACCGCCGCGGCCGCCGCCAGCCGGGGCGACTTCATCCGCGCCGTCATTAGAGCGCGCCGCCGCGCCGTCGAATTCATGATCGCCCATCCGGACGAGGCCGGGGATATCGTGGCAAAGCCTTTCAACATCGAGCCCGAGGTGGCGCGCAGCGCCGTGCGCAATCTGACGACGAGCATGACCAGGGACGTGCCGTATTGGGGTTCGGGCCAGTTCCACCTGGAAGGCATGAAACGCATCATCGACGTGCAGAAGATGGTGGGCGCGATCACCGGCGAGCTCGACGTGGCGGCCATGATCGATCCGCAGTTCCTGCCCGACGACATCAGGACGCCGAGATAGCGTCGCGGCGTGGCGCCGGCGCCGCGCAATGCCTGATTCCGTAGCGGTCGCCCCGCGACTTTCCCACTCGGTAAGACGGAGAATATCAGGATGGAAGATCTGATGCTTCAGCTCTTTGGTCCGGGCGGCGTCTCATTCGACACGCTATTCAGCCGTCTCAGGGATTTCGTGCACGCGAACATCACCCTTGCGAATACGCTCGGTGTGCTCGGCACGGTGTTCTATGCCGGCACGCTGTTGATGCGGACGATCGTGCCGCTGCGTATCGCCGCCATCATCGGCGACATGTTTTTCATCGGTTACAGCGTGCTCGCCAGTTCCATCATGATGTTTATTTTCTACGGTCTGTTGCTGCCGGTCAACGTTTTCCGTCTCCATCAGATGCTCAATCTCGTGAAGAAAGCGCGGATCTCCGCGCAAGGTGAGCTGTCGATGGACTGGCTGAAGCCGTTCATGAGGCGACGCAAGTACCACGCCGGCGATGCGGCATTTTTCAAGGGAGATGCGGCCGACGAGATGTTCTTGATCGTCACGGGCAAGTTCCTGGTGAAGGAGCTCGACATCGAGCTTGCACCGGGGCGGATGGTCGGCGAGCTCGGATTTCTGTCGCCCGACAACCGGCGCACGCAGACGGTCGAATGCATCGAGGACGGCGAAGTGCTGACCGTCACCTACGCCAAGCTGCTGGAGCTCTGCTTTCAGAATCCGGAGTTTGGCTACTATTTTCTCCGCCTCAGCGGCAAGCGTCTGCTCGAGAACGTCGCGCGTCTCGAAGCAATCATCGAGCGATACAACGCCGAGCGACTGAAAGCCGACGCCCCGCAGGGGGAGATGAAGCATGGATTGTGCTAGTCCCCCGCGACGGCCGGCGGGGCCGTGATGCGGACGGTCACGATCTATCAGCTCGTCCTCACCGCGGCCGCGCTGCTGGTCTTGGAGGCCCTCTGTCTCTCCGGGATCATCGACCGAATCACGATGCCGCCGCCGCACCGGATCGCCGGCGATCTCGTGACCGTGCTCCTGTCCGGCGCCCTCTACCCGGCGATGGGGAAGACGCTCGCAAACGTCGCGCTGTCGTTCGCGCTCGCGCTGGGGGTCGGAATTGCCTTCGGCGCCCTGCTGCATGGATGGCGGACCTTGCGCGAGATACTCGATCCGCTGTTTGCGACCTACTACGCCGTTCCGATCTTCGCGCTTTATCCGCTGCTGATCGTCGTGTTCGGCCTCGGTGACGGGCCGCAGATCCTCATCGGCTTCCTGCTCGGCGTGGTTGCCGTCATCGTCAACACCTTCATCGGGTTGGACCGCCTCCCGGGGGTGCTGAAGAAAACTGCCCGCATCCACCGCATGAGCCGGCTGGAAACGGCCGTGCGCATCTCCCTGCCATGTGCGGCGCCTTATCTCCTCGCCGGCGCGAAGCTCGCCCTGGCCTACGCGTTGGTCGGCGTGATCGGCGCGGAATTCATCATGTCGCGCGGCGGCATGGGATACGAAATCAGCTTCGCCTTCGCGAACTTCGACAATGCCACGATGTATCCGCTGATCGTGCTCATCCTGGCGCTGTCGATCGCGGTGAACGCCGTTCTCTCGCGTTGGGAACGGATCGTCCTTTCGCGCCGGGGGCAGTGATGAGCGGGGAAACCGTCAGGTTCGTCCGCAACTCGCTTGTGCTCATCGTCGGCCTGGTGGTCGCTTGGCAGATCCTGTTCTGGCTCGCCGGCGACGCCGCCATGCGATCACCGTGGCAGACGCTACGCTTCACCGCCAAGCTGGTGACGACGGAGACCTTCCGGGACCACTTGACGGAATCGGCGCGGGCCTTTGCGGCTGCGCTCGCCATCTCGGTGCTGCTTGGGCTGCTGATCGGCTTTGCTCTCGGCCTGCATCGCCTTGCACGGGAGGTCATGGAGCCGATGCTGGTTGCCGTCTACTCCATCCCCAAGATCACGCTCTATCCCATCCTGCTGCTGGCCTTCGGCATCGGAACGTCGGCGAAGGTCGCGTTCGGGGCGATCCACGGCTTCATTCCGGTCGCTTTGTTCACGATCAATGCCGTGCGCAACGTCAGGCCGATCCTCCTCAAGACCGGCCGCGTGCACAAGCTCAGCCCGCCGGTCATGGTGCGATCAATCCTTTTTCCGGCGGCGATTCCCGAAATTTTCACCGGAATCCGCGTCGGGTTCTCGCTGACCCTGATCGGGACTTTGCTCGGAGAGATGTTTGCCGCCCAGCGCGGCGTCGGCTATCTGCTGATGAACGCGATCGGTCTCTACAACGTCGACCTGATCATGGCGCTGACATTCCTGCTCTTCGTCTTTGCCGCGAGCGCCAACATTATCCTGCTCGCGATCGATCATCGACTGCATGGACGCGCGTGATGACGGCGGGCGCAGACTGGCCGACCCGGGCTTAGTCCAGCGCCGGACATTCGGGTTGATGCTGCTCGATCAGCCGGACCATTTGCTGCCAAGGCTCGCGCCGGCGGCCCAGTCCCTGAACGCAACGCTCGCGGCTTGGCCCTCTTCGGGAGCCCATTGCGCAAATTCGTTTGGTCGATAGGGGCCGGGCTTGACTTCCAAAACCAGGCTTTCCGACTGGAGCGCCACGCCGCTGTGGCAAATTCCGCGGGGGATTTGAACGACCGGCGATCCCGCGCTCATCGACAGCCGCTGTATGAGCTCGGCCTCTCGGCTGAAGATCAGAACGTCCATCCGACCCCGCAGCAGCACGATCATCTCCCATTGCTCGCTGTGCACGTGCGGACGGACGTAGCTGTCCGGTTCGAGCCCGATCAACAAGCGCTGAACCGGGTCTTCATGGTTTTCGTGCAAGAGGATATGTGAGCGCCTTCGGCTGCCCGCTCGTGCCTCCCGCGCGAGCTGCGTCAATTGCCCGTCGTCGATGAACTGTGGTCGCTCGGACTTGGTCATCAGGCTCGTGTCGGATGATCGAGAGGACCGACTCTTTGGTTCATGCGCGGGCTCGATCCGATGCGGCATCCGCCAGCGGATTTACGGCCGGGGGCTCGCTTCATCGATTGACGCTTGTCGTTGCCGGCGGGCGCCCGTCGTTCAGGTAAATCTCGCCCAGCAGCGACGAATTGGCCCAGGGCACTTGCTCTCTTTTGGTGGCCTCGACGACGTCGACACGAACGCGAGTCAGCATCTGGTTGACCTCCAGTTTCGGAGTCTTGAGATGCTTCAGCAGCGCGGCCGTAAAAGGACTGTGCGAGCCTTCCCCATCTGCCGCGGTCTTGCCGGGAGCGGTTGCAAAAGCGATCAGCATGCCCGACGCCACCGAGCTGTAGGCCGCCAGCCCGTCCCGGGCCGCGGACCGTCCGGATGCGCTACGCGACGCGAGCGGGTTGTCCCGGCACGCGTCAAGCAGAACGATGTTCGCCCGCGCTTCATCGTCGAGACCGGCGAGAATCCGATCGACGTCGACGAGCTCGAAACTGACGGTGGTCCGACTGATGTCCTTGGTATCGATCGGCACCAGATAGTTCTTGCCGTCGATGGCGACGCCGTGACCGGCATAAAACAGAACGGCAATACGCGCCGACAAGGCCTTGCGCAGGAATTCCAGGATCGTGAGCTCCATCTTGTTGCGGTCGAGATCGGTCGCGGCGATCACGGAGAAACCGACGGCACGCAGCGCGCTTGCCACTTCGCGGGCATCATTCGGCGGATTCGGCAGCTTTGGCGCATTGACATAGGCGCCATTGCCGATGACGAGCGCTATCCGATCTCCGCTCGCCGCCGGAGCGGTCGCTACCGGCGGGGTGACCGCCGGTGGGGTGACAGCCGGCGGGGTGACTGCCGGGCGAGTCACAGCCGGCGGGGCCGCCGCCCCCTCGGGCGGCAACAGCGCCAGCCGGGCGCGCGCGGTGTCTTGCGCCCATTTCCCGCTCTCGTATTTCGGTGGCGATGCCAGCGCGGCGGTGTAGTCGCTGCGCGCCTGCGACATCAGCCCCTTGCCTTCGTAGGCGAGCCCGCGGTGGGTGAACGCGCCCGAATAACCGGGATCGAGGCGGATCGCCTCGGTCAGGTCGACAATGGCCTGGTCGACGTTGCGTTGACTGCGCAAAGCGCTGCCGCGATTGCCGTATGCCACTCCATATTTGGGATCGGCGCTGATCGCCTCGCTGTAGTCGGCAATGGCGCGATCGACGTTGCCTTTGGCTCGCCAGGCGTTGCCCCGGTTGTTGAACGCGACGGCGAATTTCGGATTGATCCGGACCGCTTCGCTGTAATCGGCGATGGCGCGATCTTCGTCGCGTTTTTGTCGCCAGGCGTTGCCCCGGTTGTTGAACGCATCGGCATAGTTCGGATTGAGCCGGATCGCCTCGCTGTAATCGGCGATGGCGCGATCGTTGTCGCCTTTGGCCTGCCACGTAAAAGCGCGCTGGAATACGGCGTAGGCATAGTTCGGCTGCAGCCGGATCGCTTCGTCGAGATCCGCCAGCGCGCGATCATGATCGCCCTTGTTTCTCCACGCCATGGCGCGGTTGGCCAGCACCATGGCGGATTTGGGGTCGATGCGGAGGGCCTCATTGTAATCCGCGATGGCACGATCGTTGTCGCCTTTATCTCGCCAAATGTTGCCCCGGTTGTTGAGCGCGTCGAGGTAGTTCGGATTGAGCCGGATCGCCTCGGTATAGTCGGCGATGGCGCGCTCGAGATCGCCTTTGGCCCGCAAGGTATAGGCACGCTGGAACACGGCGTAGGCATAGTTCGGCTGCAGCCGAATCGCTTCATCCAGATCCGCGAGGGCGCGAGCATGATCGCCCTTGTTCCTCCATGCCGTGCCGCGGTTGGCCAGCGCGTGGGCATATTTCGGGTCGAGGCGAAGGGCCTCGTCGTAATCGCTGATGGCGCGATCGTTGTTGCCCTTGCTCTCCAGCGCCCAGGCGCGGTTTCGATAGGCGATGGCCAAATCCCGTCCGCCGAGCTCGCCGGAGCTGATCCGGCGCGAGCAGGCGGCGATCGACTCCTCGCCGGCCGCCTTGGCGCAAACCGCCGCGTCGTCGGCCCCCGAGGGCTGGGAAACCTTGCGCTGGCCGGCTGGCGTGATGTTGACGACCTGAACGCGACGATTGACGCCGTCCTCCGGCCGCGCCGGATCGAGAAGCTGCGAGCTGCCGTAACCGATCGACGACAATCGCGTCTGCGCGATCCCGTATTGCGCGACCAGATAGCGTCGCACCGCGTCCGCGCGACGCTCCGAGAGCTTCTGGTTGTATTCGGCGCCGCCCTTGGCGTCGGTGTGACCGGCGATCATGAAGGCGAAGCCCTCGAGGCGCGCGTCACGCAGGGCGGCGCCGAGCCGGTCGAGGGTGATCCTCGCATCCGATCCCAAATCGGCGGAATCGTAGGCGAAGTTCACATAGAGGTCGACCGAGGGCGAGCTCGTCTCGGCAGTGCCTCCGGTCGCAGTGACGCCGCGCCCCATGTCGCGGCTCACCGGCTTGCGACAGGCCGGGTCGAGCCCGCAGACAATTTCGTCCTTCGAGAGATCGCGTGCCGATGCCGACACCGTCCAGAGCGCCAACACGAGCCAGCAGACGACCCGTACTGCTTCGTTCATGGCTATCTTTCTCGCGTCTGCAACAGTTGCATCGATGCGCTCACCTCGCGCTCGGGCATCCCAGGCACGGGCTTGAAGATCAGTGCGCGCCGCAGCGCGCTCAGATATTCGCGTTCGGTCTGCACGGCGGGCAGCGCGTTCTCGAACATCGGGCTGCGTGATGCAAGCGCGATGATCATTTCCCGGCCGAACGGCGGACTGACGGTAAACTTCTGCCTGCCGTCCATGCCGTCGCCGAACACCAGCCTGCTGTTGGGCAGCGTGGGTTTCGGCACCAATCCGCCCGGCTGCACCAGGTTCACGACCGATCCGTCGGCCTGCACGTAGGCGACGTAGACATAGTCGAGCTGCGAGGGCGATTGGACCTCGATCCGCAGCGTGTCGCCGCGGCGAAAGTCACCGGCCGAATCGATTCGGATTTTCGGCTTGTCGCTCTCCGCCAGCGGCTTGTCCAAGGTGAGAAGCGCCTCGCACTGCGGCCAGGGCGCGACGACGACGCTGCCGAGCGACGTCCCGGGGACGTTCCCCGCCACTCGTCGGACGAACTCGAGATCTTCGTCGGACGATACGAATCCGGACAAAAGGTTGCGCTCCCCCCGCTTTTCCGTGCCGACCGCGGCACATGACAGGGTCTGCAGACTGGACAGCTGCAATGGAGGCTCGGGCCGCGCCGGTGCGGGCGGCGGCGAAGCCGGCTGGACTTTGGCCACTGCCGGAGCCGGCGGCCGCGGATCGGGTGGCGGGGGCGCAAGCTTCGCCGGAGCCGGTGGTGCCGGCGGCGGCGGCAGCTGAACTTTGGCGAGAGACGCAGGCGGCGGAGGCGGTGGTTGCGGCGGCGGGCTCGGCTGCGAAAATGCCACCGGGCGGTTCGGCTTGGCGACGTTGAGCACGGCCGCCCGCCGGATCCGTTGTCTCAGGACGTTGTAGTCGATCCAGGCATACCCGCCGTCCCCCCATTTGGCGCCCCAGGAATTGATCAGTCGAAATGCTTGCCGGCGATCGTCGTAACCGACGAGCACCATCGCATGCCAGCCGTTCTTTTTTTCGTCGGGGTCGAATGACAGGTCCGTGAAAGTGACGTCGCCACGATGGCGGTGCCATGCGGGAGAGTCGTGGAACGAGATGATGACGGGATCGGAGCGGGCCAGCTGGCCCTTCATGTCGTCGATTTTGTCCTTGTCCACCAGGGTGACGCCGCGCACGCGGAAGTCCTGCGCTTTCGCGACCACCTCGGGCCCGGGCGGAGGCGCGCATTGGTCGGTGTATGGATAGTCCGCGAGCGATATCGCTCCTTTCTTGAGCACCTCGGAGACCGCGAAAACGTTCGTGCCGCCGCAATCCTTCCCGCGTGCAAGATGGTAGACGTAGCTCGGGCTCGGCACGTTCGCCTGTTGATGGGGGTCGCGACCTTCGAACGCGGCGCCGTAATAGCTGCGCGCGGCATAGGCGGTCGCCCAAGCCGTGCATGAGCTCAATCGCCCCTGGCTGCCCGGTGATGGCATCAGCTTGGACAGATCGACGCTCGCCGGCAGGAAGTCCCGGTGCGGTGCGCCGACCGGCAGTGTGCGCAAGATCCCGGCATCGATGTCCGCGTCGTCTCCCGAGGTGTACGGGGTGTCGGGCGGATCGAAGCGGGCGGCTGGGGCCGTGACCTGCGCGCGCAGCGGAGCCGCGCATGAGATGAAAGCGAATATAAAGCCCAGAAAGACAGCACGAGCCGTCATCGCTGCCCACCGTTCGATTTGCTGATGCATCCGGCGTCGAGCGCAATGGTTGGCGCACGGACGATACCAATCCTCGCAGTGCAATACAATCCAGGTCGAGGCCGCAATGCCGGCGCATCAACAAAGTTCGCGCCGATTTCCGTGTCGGCGCGATGAGCGCGGCGATTCGGGTCGACCTCGAGGCGCAGGGGAAGTCGACGATATCCAGAGGCTATTGCACGCCGAGTTCCCCGGCCGGTGGCGAGGAATTGTCTCGGTGATGCGTTTGATCTAGACGGTGCGGGAGTTCTCACCTCGCGTCGGCACTTTCGTCGATGCCCAGCCGGCTGGTCGATCGCCGGCGGACCCCTGAACCAGCCCGTAATGATGCCACCGACCCAGAGTGATCCGGCACCCGCTGCCAACGAATTTCTCGGACATCCGCGCGGGCTTGCCGTCCTGTGCGCGACCGAATGCTGGGAACGCTTCTCCTACTACGGCAATGCCGCGCTGGTCGTGCTCTACATGATGAAATATCTGTTCGATCCCGGCCGGGTCGAGGGCGTGCTCGGCCTTGGCGCGGTCACGGCGGCGCTCGAGTTCCTGTTCGGACGGCTCGAGGCGCAGCCGCTCGCCTCGCAACTTTTCGGCTTCTATACCGGGCTTGCCTATTTCACGCCGATCCTGGGCGGGCTCATTGCCGACCGCCTCATCGGCCAGCGCCGGACCGTGATCATCGGCGGCCTGCTGATGGCGGCCGGTCACTTCATGATGGCGTTCGAGTCGCTGTTCCTGGTCGCGCTGCTCGCATTGATCCTCGGCATCGGCGCGTTCAAGCCCAATATCTCGACCCAGGTCGGCGACCTCTATCCGCTTGGTGATGCCCGGCGGGACCGGGCCTATTCGATCTTCTACCTCGGTATCAACATCGGCGCATTCCTGGCGCCGCTCGTCTGCGGCACGCTCGCCGTTCAATACGGCTGGCATTACGGTTTCGGCGCCGCCGGGATCGGCATGCTGGTGGGCCTCGGCATCTACCTCGCCGGCACCCGGACCATGCCGGTGGATGCGCCGCGTGCCGCCTCGGTCAGCCGCAAGCCGCTCACCGCCGCCGAGCGGCGCGCGATGCTGGGGCTGATCGCGGCCTGGGTGCTGGTGACGCTGTTTTGGGCCGCCTACGATCAGCAGGGAAACACAATCCTGCTTTGGGCGGAGGATTTCACCGACCGGTCGATCGACCTCCACTTTTGGCGCGGCGAGATCCCATCGACCTGGTTTCTCTCCCTCAATCCGCTGATGATCTTCGTGCTCACGCCGCTGATCGTGCGGCTGTGGGCGTGGCAAGGCCCGCGCCAGCCGTTGCCGATCAGCAAGATGGCGTTCGGCTGTCTTTGCGTCGCGCTCGCCAACCTGGTGTTGGCGGCGGGGGCGTGGAGCGCCGCCGGCAAGGCGAGCGTGCTGTGGCTCGTCGGTTACTTCACGCTCGCGACGATCGGCGAGCTCTATCTGGCGCCGGTCGGGCTCGCGTTGATCTCGCGGTTCGCGCCCCCGGGGATGCTCTCGATGATGATGGGCCTATGGCTCGCAACCACGTTGCCGGCCGATATCCTCGCGGGGTTCCTGGGCGGTTTCTGGAGCCGCATGGCGAAGACCGATTTTTTTCTGATGATCGCGCTCATCGCCGCGACCGCGGGGGCGGGCCTTTGGGCCGTTCAAGGCGCGGTGATCGGACCGTGGCGATCACAGCCGTCAGGCGTGCCCGACCGCTGACTTTCCGAGTGAACTTTCCTGCGGCGCCGTCCCAGGCAGCAACTCCCCTCGAATTTCCGGACTTGCGCAGGGCCGTTCATGAAGTGTTCCCGCGGCGCAAATCGACATTTGTGTGATGGCCAACACATTCGCCCGGCCGGCCAGCCCCTAGTGTCGCTGCCGTCAGCTGCGCCGGTCGGTCCGGCGAATCAGCAGAGAGGAAGCCATATCATGCGCTCCACACCCCAGGCGTTCATGCTCAAGGTCGGCATCATCGGCTTCGTTTTCGCCGTGTGCGTCGGTGCGACCGCGATTCACGCGTGGCAGGGACGAGAGGTCCAACCGGCCACGGCGGACGGCACGGCATCCTACTTTTGGGCGCTTCACAACAGCGCTCATATGGACAACCTGCCGGTCCAGACGATCGAAGATCACAACTAGACCCGTCGAAGCGAGAGCAACCATGCTTACCGCAATCACCGCGCTCGCGATCACCGGCGCGATTTTTATCCTGCACCTCGGAATTCCCGAATCGTTGTGAGCAAGCGGGTATTCCTTGCGTGGCGGGATTGGAGGTGGCGGGGACATTCCGCAAGCCCCGCCTGATCGTCGCCGGCAAGATTTTCATTCCCGGATAGATTGGCGACGTCTCGGAACCGTCCTGCGGCGATCCATTGCCGCGACACGACGCCATCGATTCAATTGGCCCGCCCCTTGTCGCGGTGGAAGTACACCTCGACCTTCATTCCGACCACGAGCGGGGAGGGCTCGGTCAAATCGACCAGGACCTCGGCCACATTGGCGTCGGTCGGGTTGCCCGGCTCGCGCGAATTGATGCGCCCCCGCTCGAGGATCGCAGCGATGGACGAGACCTTTCCGGCGAATTCATGCCCTCGAAAGTCGAGGGGACGCAGCGCCACCGGCTGGCCGAGCTTGATTTCGCCGAAGCTCGTCTCATCGAGCTCCGCGCGCACGCGCATGGCGGAAACATCGCCGAGCAGCAGCAGCGGCTGCGTCGAGGAGGGAGCGGACCATTCGCCGACCTTGGCATTGACCTGCAGCACGCTGGCGTCGATGGGGGCGCGGACGGTCATTTTTTCGAGCTTCGCCCGCGCCGCCGCGAGCTCCCTGCGCGCGACGTTGAGCTGGCCTTCGGCCTGGGTCGGCAAGGGGGTTTCCGCCTCGAGCCTGCGAAGCTCGGCCTTTTGCTGCTTCAGTTGGTCCTGCGCGCGCGACAATGCCGCCTTGGCCTGGTCCATGTCGGCATCCGAACCGCTGCCGGCCCGCCGCGCGGCCGCGGCCACGTCCAACGCGGACTGCGCTTCGACCAGGGCGTTTTCCGAATCGGCGACGGAATCTTCCGCGCTGCGTCGGATGGCCGACCCGCTCGAGGCGGATTGTTCGTTCCGGGCACGCTTGCGCAGGAGAACCTGCGCTTGCGCGGCGACAAGCCGGGCCCGGACTTCGTTGTCGTCGAGCCTGACCAGCGGCTCGCCGGCGAATACCTTGTCATGGGGCTTGACCAGAACTTCCATGACGCGGCCGCCGACCGGCCCGGCGATCCTGATTTGCCCCGACCTCGGTTCGACCACGCCGGGTGCCACCGCTTGCCAGCCCTTGTCGTCCTGCGCATTGAATCTGGCCGCGCGCACCGCTTCTTCCAAAGTGGGTCCCGGCGTGACTGCCATCATCGAGCGCGCGACGGTAAGCCCGAGCATGCATAACGCCGCCAGGTCGGCTTTGCTTTTCGACCTGAGCCAGGGCTGCACGGCTGCCTCACGCTTTGGTTGACTGGTCGAGCCGCATCGCCCCGCTCGTCGGTCGACGCGCGGCGTCCGGCGCCGCTCGGGCCGGCCGCATGGCGCGAGGCGGGTGCCAGACCCGGCTCCGGTTACTGAATGGAAGGTTAGCACGGTCTCGCGACTTTTAAGGACTGGCGTAGCCGGACGTCAAAATGAAGTTGGTAGACCACGGTAGCCGAGAGATCGCCCGAGGTTACCGTGGACACGTATTCCTTCGCCCTTGTCGGCCCGCAGCAGTCGGAGCTCGATTTCCCAATTGGCGAGTTTCCGAGTGCCGAACGGGCCCTTCAGCTGGCCGAGCTTATCGCTCTCGATCTGAGCATCGAGAGCAAGTGGTCGGGCTGGGCGGTCGAAGTCCGCAATTTCCACGGACGACAATTGTTCGCGATACCCGTACGGTCGCCTGCGGCCGCCTAGACGCCGCTGCGGCCGAAAACGGATTCATCGCGACGACGATCGTCCTTCCGGGTTCGCTCGGTCGGGACTTTCCCCGCTCTCCCCAAGTGGCCGGAGCAGAACGGCGAGTGCGCACCGTCACTCCGCGGCGCGGCCGACGGTGTCGGCCATGACCGCGCCACGGGCGCCGAGCGGCTTCGCCGGCCCGACAGTCGAGTCCTGCGCGGTCTGATGCTCGATTTCGGAATTGAGCTCGGCCCCGACCAGCACCACGATGGCGGAAAGCCACATCCACATCATCATGCCGACCACCGCGCCGAGCGCGCCGTAGGTCGCATTGTAGTCGGCGAAATGGCCGAGGTACCAGGAGAACAGCGCGGAGACCGCGAGCCAGGCGAGCGCGGCAAGGACGCTGCCGACGCTGAGCCAGCGCCACTTCGCCCACCGCCGGCTGGGTCCATAGCGGTAAAGCACCGCCAGACCGAAGAGGATCAGCACGAACATCGTCGGCCAGCGCAAATATCCGACCACCGGGTAATCCAGGCTCGTGAGGCCGAACGCGGCCAACAGCAGCGGAAAGACGACCACGAGGCCGATCGCCAGCCCGGCAGCGGCAATCGCGCAGACGGTGAAAAACAGCGAAACCACGTTGACCCGGATCAGGCCGCGCTTTTCCTCTTCGTCATAGATGACGTTGAGAGCGTCGAACATCGACTTCATGCCGGCATTGGCGCTCCAGAGCGCCACGCCGAGGCCGAAGGCGAATCCGAAGGTGAGCTTGCCGTCGCTCTTGGCCGCGATGCGCGTGATCTCGCCGCCCAACAGGTCGAGCGTGCCGGACGGCACGATGCCCGCGGTGATCGAGAGATGCTTGGTGATCGTGGCGGCGTCGGCGAACAGCGCGTAGCACGAGACCCCCGCGGCGATCGCCGGAAACACCGCGAGCAAGGAATAGAACGCCACGCCCGCGGCGAGTGCGAACAGACGGTCGTCCAATATTTCGTGATAGGTGCGGACAAGGACGTCCTTCCAGCCGCGCCAGGGGATCTGTTCCGGTGCCCGCGCCCCTCGGCCGCGGCCCCGCTCGGCGGCGCGCAATTCCTGCAGCGTTCGCGGCTCCTGCGCCGGCGTCGCGCGCGGAGGAACGTATGCGGGCCTGCGGCTACGCGCCCGTGGCGTGCGCGCGTAAATGACGCCCGCCGTCACCAGCACCGAAGCGGCGAACCAGGCCAAGAGGTTCTCGATCCAGGCGTCGGCTCGGCGGGACACCATTCGTTGTCGACCAAGGTCGTGGGCCGATGATCACGCGCGCATCCCGCGCCTCGCCCGGGTTTGCGCGTGTTTGCGGGGTTTCGGAGCGGATTCGTCCGCCCAACAACGTCAAGACCGACAAAGAGTTCCATTGCGAGGCGTTCCTGCGGTGCGCGCGCAGGAGAACGAAACGAGGGAGCGCAAATAAGGCTGCTCCGCAGCCGCATCAAATGCTACACGGCAACATGTCGCTTGGTTAATAACGAAAACCGGACCGAGCGCGGCCATTGCGACTCAAACCGTCTTGCATGCATAATGGCGCGGCGGAGGGAGGGAACCGATCCTTGGTCGGTCGGCACGACATCCGCGAGGCCGTCCGGCTCTTGAGATCCCGGACGGCCTTTTTCGTTGAGGGCCTGCGTCGCGGTCACGAGCGGATCGCTTGTCCCTTGACCGGCACCCGTTCTGCCCGCAACAGCGCGACCGGGATTCGATCGAACAGAGCCGCAATGGGCAGCCTTGGTCCCGTCAATTTCCTTGCGTCCGCGAGCACATTGCTGATCCCGGAAAATCCTTCGACCGCCAGCATGGCGTTCCACGCTTGGCCGGATGGCCATCGCCTCCCGTTGTCCGTTGCGCGACCGAATAGCCGGCCGCAGGCAACGATGACTGCATCGCGGCCGCTGATCCGTGCGAATGCCACGATCTCGTTCCGATGGGCACCGGTGACCTCGAGCGGGCGGTAGGAGCCGTTGGTGAAGACCTCCGGGAGCTGCCGTCGCAGCGCCAGGTGGCGGGAAATGAGTGCCAACTTGATCCGGGCGTCTTGCCAGCCCGCCGCCGGCGCGAGCCAATCGAACGGGTCGGTCAACGCGCTCAGCATCGATGCTCGCGCAGGAAAGTCGACCGGCCGTCGATTGTCGGGATCGACCAACGACAGGTCCCAGAGCTCGCTGCCCTGATAAAAGTCGGGAACCCCCGGCAGGGCCATCTTCAAGGCGGTCTGCGTCAGACTGTTCAACGCGCCCAGCAACGCAATCCGGCGCGCGAATGCATCGAACGCCTCGATGAATCTTTGCGATTGGAGCGGATCGAGCAGGCGCACGACAAACTCCTTGAGACCGGCCTCGTAACCTTCGTTGGGAGCAAGCCAGCTGGTTTGCTGCTTGCCCTCGCGAGCCGCCTTGATGGCGTAGCCCGTCATCCGCTCGACGAACGGCGGGTCGATGCCGGCCAGCGGCCAAGCGCCCAGCAGTGCCTGATAGAGCATGTATTCGTGTGCCGCCGACGGAACCCGCGCGGATCCCGAGGCGCCGATCAAACCGACATTGAGCTCCCGCCATTCGCGCACGTTCTGCGTCCACTCCTCGGCAAGCTCCGAGAGCGCGATCAGACGCGCACGCGCGTCCTCTCCGCGCTTGGTGTCGTGGGTCGCCGTTGCCGTCAGGTCATGCGGCGATTTGGCGGCGCGCTCCTTCATCCGCCGGTGAAAATCGGCGACCAAGATTGCGCCGGCCGCGGGATTGCCGCCGACCTCGTTAAAGGCCAATAGCCGATGGTACCGATAGAAGGCGGTATCCTCGAGCGATTTGGCCATCATCGGGCCGGTGAATTGCTGGACCTTGAACGCGAAACGGCGGGTGCGCGCAATGCTGTAGCCGGCCCGGCCGTG
>WNFF01000976.1_pt1 | contig 22498 bp, 19 predicted proteins | sample 5400441 | NCBI WGS metagenome assembly WNFF01 (sample SAMN13153345, study PRJNA577476) | soil metagenome | isolation source: 120 cm saprolite under Douglas fir tree site 2 hole 3 replicate 1 | place: USA:California | collected 2015-04-18
ATACCGCACGCCGGCGGAAGCTCCAGCTTTGCACGACGAGCGTTCAACGACCCCATCGGTTTCATCGTCGGCTGGGTGCAGCTGCTCAACTACATGGCGACCGTTTCGATCTCGGCCTACTTCGCCATCAGCTACCTTGGCGTATTCGGCAAATACGTGCCGCTGTTCCAGCTGTTCAAGACCAGCGACGTATGGCACGTGGGCGCAACCGTCGTGCTCATCGCTTTCCTGATCGTGATCAACATCATCGGCATCCAGGAGTCGAGCGCCCTGAACCTGGCGCTCGCCATGATCGATCTCGTCACCCAGTTTGCCCTTGTGATCCTCGGCATCTTCGTCCTGCTCGAGATCAACGTGGTTCTCAGCAACATCCAACACTTGGGCGTCGCGCCGACGTGGGGCAACTTCCTGGCGAGCATCTCCATTGCAATGGTCACCTACACAGGTATCGAGACCATTTCCAACCTCTCGGAGGAAGCCAAGAACCCGGGCCGGTCTGTGCCCCGGGCGACCTACGCCGTCATCATCGCGGTGCTGTTCGTGGCGGCGTTTCTACCCACGATCGGTCTCAGTGTTTTCCCAGTGCACCTAGACCATGGCGTTTACGTGACCGACCTCGCCACGAAGTACAAGGGCGACCCGGTCGCGGGCATCGTCATGGGCTTCAGCCGGGTGTCGCAGACACTGGCGATCTGGGCCGGGATCTGGGTCGGCTTTCTCGCGTTCACGATCCTGCTCATCGCGACCAACGCCGGGCTGATCGGCATCTCGCGGCTCAGCTACTCGCTCGCCGGGGCGGAGATGCTGCCCAAAAGTTTCGCGGCATTGCACCCCAGGTTCAAGACCCCGTACGTGTCGATCGTCGTCTTCGGAATCCTTGCCGCGATGCTCGTCCTGCCCGGCATCCTCGTCGGCGGCAAGGAGATCGACCTCATGAGCGCCGTCTATTCGCTGGCGGCCACCTTCGCGTTCTGCTCGGCGCATCTTTCTGTGATGCGCTTGCGGTTCGTCGAACCGGAGCTGTACCGCCCGTATCGCATGCCCTTCAACATCAGATTCGGTCGTGACAGCGTTCCTGTCCTGTCACTGGTCGGCGCCCTTGCGATCGGCACCGTGTTCACGCAGCTCCTGTTTCAGAACATCTCCAACTCGACCTGGATCTATCTGGGATGGCTGGCACTGGGCGTGCTGAGCTGGGTCGTGTATCAAACGTATCGGAAGCACCCGCTCTGGGAACCGCTCGAGGTGCCACCACCTCCCGACCGCGAGATCGAGCACCTGCCGCCGGCGCCGATGCCGCAGATCGCGCGCTACAAGCACGGACGACGAATCCCTGCCCACGCGGCCGCCACGCCTCACCGGGTCCGCCCCCACCGCCGTTCGTGGCGCGTCGGCTGGGAGCTCTACTGGAAGCGGCACGGCAACGTGCGCGGCGCTTTGATCGTGGCCGTCTTCGCTGCGGTCAGCGGCTTGGCGGTCGGGCTCGACCTCTCGCCATTCGACCCGTTCGGACCCGGCCTCGGGTGGTCGCCCGGAATCGTGCTTGTCGCCCTGATCGCGGCCTACCTGCTGAACCGAGGCCACCTGGAGCAGTAGCTCAAGCTTGCAATCGGTACCCGACCCCCGGCTCGTTGACGATGTAGTGCGGGTTGGCCGGGTCGTCGCCGAGCTTCTTGCGGATCTGCCCCACCACGTAGCGCGTGTTGTATTTGTCGCCGACCGCGTACTCGCCCCAGACCTGTCGCAGCAGGGTCGTGTGCGTGACGGCGACCTGGAGATCGACCTCGCCCGGCGTCCGCGACCGCATATGGCGCTGCGCGCCTCGTCATGCCGCAAGAATACGGTCGGCGCGCGCATACGCCGCCCAGCGCATCCCCGGCACCCGGATGTGTCTTGCGACCACTCAATCAGGTCGGATGAACTTCACGGCTGCTCACTGGCAGCTCGCGTCGCTTACGCTCTGCAGATCGTGCCGAACCCGCCTCTCGCACCGGACTGGAACGCCATGGCGGGCGCTTGATGTGACGCCCTGGGATCAGTGGTGTATCGGCGTCATACTCGGCGTCGGCGAGCCGCTCGAGCAAGTCAGTGTCGACACCCACTTCGCCTGGTCGTGCGCCGAGACGCTGCCTTACGACCTGATGCGTTGGAACAACCCTCAGAACACGACCGAGAAGTGGCCGGGCTCACACGACAGCGGGGCTCAGCCTGGCACTCGCGACGTGCAGATCTATGCCAGCGTGCAAGACGGCATCGACGCCACCTGCTTCACGCTGCTCAACGAGCCGTACTATTCCGCGATCGTCGCCAACCTGCGCGCCGGCCTGCCACGGCAACAGTGGGGGCTCTACTCGACCGCGGCGACAGAACTGCACGCTTGGGGCACTGGCTCGGCGTGGCTCTTACACGACTTCGGGCCAGCGCCCGCAATAGGAGGCGACATGATCTCTCAGGACACCATCAACCGCATCAATGCGCAGTACGACGGCATGTTCGGCGATCCGGCGACGAACGCCTACGCCAAGCTCTATTGGCAGCGCGTGGCGGCAGCGGTCGTCCAGGTGAGCGGTGGCGCGCTGACGCCGGCGCAGGCGCAAGAGTTGCAAGAGGCTCATGACGCTGTGCTCAAGATCGAAGCCGCGCTCAAAGGGGCGTAGGCTCTCGCCGTGAACGTCGACCCGAAAGCGATCGCGCGCCAGTCTTTTCGTCTCTTGGTTAAGCCGCACCCGCCAGGGCCAGCTCCGCCGCCCGGTTGGCGTATCCGGGATGCGAAGGCCGCGCCACCCGAAACCAGGCGAGCGTCTCCGCGAGCGCGTCCTCCAGCGCCGAAGGCTCGAATCCCAGCTCGCGACGGGCTTTGTCAAGGTCGTAGCCTGCCGACCGACGCGGATCGGGACCATATGGGCTCGCGTCAGGCGGCAGGTCGGCAAACGGAAGCGGGTGGATGCGCGCGGGCATGCCCAGCACTCTGGCGATCGCTTCGATGAGATCCCGCAGGCTCACTCCTTCGAACGCGACGTTGTATGCCTGGCGTGTGGTGTCCTTTCTAAGGTCGCACGCAAGCGCGCACGCATAGCCGACGTCCTTCACCCACGCCAGGCCCGCTTGGCGCTCGTAGGATTCCGCGGGCACCAGGAGCGGGCCGCCGTCAGCGACGCGCTGGATGTACGCCGCGATCCTGAGCGTCCAGTCGGCGGGGCCGAAGATGGCCGGCGGGCGGATCACAGTCCACGGAAAGTCGCTCGCGCGCGCGAGCATCGTTTCGCACCAGCGCTTGCCCTCCAGATAGCCGAGCGCTTCCGTTGGCTCACCCTCGAGCGGGACGAAATCCCCCTCGCGTGCCTGCTTGCCGTTGAGATTCGGATACACGCCGGTCGACACGAAGATGTACCGCTCGCCCTTGAAGGTCCTCGTTACCGCCTCCACCTGACTGGGCAAATAGCAGGCGAGGTCGAGCAAGACGTCGGGCCGCACGGTGTCGATCGCCTGGCGCAGCTGCTCCTCGTCGGTGCGGTCGAATGCGATGTAACTCGTGAAGACGCCGTACGGCCGCTCCTTGCGTCCCGCCGCGATGGTTTCGACGCCCCGCCGCATCAGCTCCTTGCACGCGGCGGTGCCCACGAACCCGCAACCGCCTAAGACCAGAGCGCGTGTCAATCGAGGTCGCGCGGTTTGAACTCGACGTCCACCCCATCGAGGCGCTCGAGGCGCGCGGCCATCTCCTTGGCCATCGCGACCGAACGATGCCGGCCACCGGTGCAGCCGAACGCGACGATCAGCTGCGAGCGGCCACGCTCGCGGTAGTGAGGGAGCGCGTCTTTCAGCGTGCGTTCGAGGTTGTCGAGCAGATCCTTTGCCGCGGGCTGGGCGAGTACGAATTCGCGCACCCGAGGGTCGCGGCCGTCGAGCGGCCGCAATTCATCCACCCAGTAGGGATTGTCGAGCAGCCGAGCGTCGACGACCCACGCCGCGCCTTCAGGGATGCCTCGCTTGTAGCCGAAGGCGAGGCAGGTGATGAGCATTCGCTCCCGGGACCTGAGCTGCTGCGCCAGCTCGCGGAGCTGTGCGACGTCGACCCGGTGATGCGCGCGGTCGTGGCTGCCGCCGGCCTTGCCGTCGTCAGAACCGACGTGGACCAGGACGTATTTGATACCGCGCTCGTCGGCGTCTTTGAGCACGACAGCGCTGTCTCCGCGGAGCGGCAGCACCCCGTCGGAGTCGTCGAACGGCGAGAGCCAGCGCGCGAGCTGGAAACCGGTGTCGACGAAAACGCCGACGGCCTCGTCAAGCTCTGGCTCATTCGTTCCACCGACGATCACCAGCGTCATAGCGTTTCTTTGAGCCTCTTGGCCAGGCGCTCGGGGACGCCCAGCGCGACGATGTCCTCCACCGCCGCGTCGCGAATCGCTTGCACGGAGCCGAAGTGTCGCAGCAGCGCTCGCTTGCGTGCAGGCCCGATGCCCTCGACCGAGTCGAGCGGCGACGTCAAGGCCTTCCGCGCGCGCACCTTGCGATGGTGGGTGATGGCAAACCGGTGCGCTTCGTCGCGAATGCGCTGCACGAGGAACATTCCCGGTGAGTTCCTCTCCTGCACGATGGGCTCCGATCGGCCCGGCGCGAAAATCTCTTCGTGCTCCTTGGCCAGGGCGAAGGTCGGGATGTCCGCGTAACCGGCCGACTCGAGCACCTCCAGCGCAGCGCTGAGCTGCCCCTTGCCGCCATCGATGAGGATGAGGTCCGGCCGGCTCGTGAACGAGCGATCGCCGACGGCGTCAGCCTCCTCTCTGCGCTGCGCGGATTCCAGCCGCTCCAGCCGGCGGCGCAGCACCTCCTGCAGCATCGCGAAGTCGTTCGGGCCGGGAACGAACTTGATCTTGAAATGGCGGTAGTGATCGTTCCTCGGCCGGCCGTCTTCGAAGACGACCATCGCGCCGACCGCCGAGTCGCCCTGCATGTTGGAGATGTCGTAGCACTCGATTCGTTTCGGCGGAGCCTCGAGGCCGAGCGCCTCCGCGAGCGCCGCCAGCATCGGCTCGGTGCGGCTGCGGTCGTAGTCGGCCTGGATCCGCAGCTGTTCCAGCTCTTGCTTGGCAGTTTCGGCAAGCTGCGTCACGAGCGCCCGCTTGCGGCCGCGCTGCGGCACCTCGATGGTGACCGGCCCTCCGCGGCGCTCCGCGAGCCAGCCGGTGAGCAGGTCCGGCTCCTCCACTGCTCCCGGAACGATCACGACACGCGGGATGTGCGTGGCGCTGGCGTAGTACTGCAGGAGAAAGCCGCGCAGAAGCTCCCCTTCCACTGCATCGGCGGCGCCGTCGAGCGCGTGCCCGTCGTGGCCGATCATCTTGCCCTGGCGCACGTATGCCACCTCGACGAACACCTGCTCACCGCTGCGTGCGTAAGCGATGAGATCCTCATCGTCGCGGCCGCGGGTGAGCACCTTCTGACGATCGGCGATCTTCTCGATCGACTGCAGCTGGTCTCGATAACGGGCCGCGTTCTCGAAGTCGAGCCTGCCCGCCGAAGACTCCATGCGGTCCTTCAGCTCGTGCACCAGGACGTCCGAGCGCCCTTCCATGAAGAGTGCCACCTCGTGGATGCGCGCCTTGTAGTCCTCGGGGCTGATGCGCTTCTCGCAAGGTCCGGGGCAGCGCTTGATGTGGAAGTCGAGGCACACCTTGCCCTGTTTGAAGATCTCGTCGGAACAGGTCCGAAACGGCAGCAGCTGGCGGATCGACTTGACCGTGCCGCGCAGCGACTGCGCCGATGTGTACGGGCCGAAGTATTGAGCCCCGTCCTTCTGCACCCGCCGCGAATAGTGGACGCGGGGGTACTCCTCGGTGATCGGCAGCTTCAGGTAGAGATAGTTCTTGTCGTCTTTGAGGCGGATGTTGAAGCGCGGCCGGTAATTCTTGATGAGGTTGCACTCGAGGACCAGCGCCTCGACCTCGTTCGCCGTGGTGACGAACTCGAAGTCGAAGACCTTGCGGACGAGCTCGGCGACGCGCGCGGTCTCGCCGTAGCCAGGCGTGAAGTACGAGCGCAGGCGGTCGCGAAGCCGCAGCGCCTTGCCGACGTAGATGACCTGGGCCCGGTGGTCGCGGAACAGGTAAACCCCCGGTCCGTCCGGGACCGCGCGCAGCCTCCGCTTGACCGCCTCCTCCTGGGTGATCGCCACTCGATCAAGGTTAGACTTGGTTCGATCTTGAGCACACCGACCCCGACCCAGATCGTGGGCCAGCAAGCGACCCCTACGAGCACTGTGCCGATGGGACCGCCGGGCGGCATGGTCGCCGCGGCCGGTCAGACCAACACGCTGGCCGTCGTGAGCCTGGTCACCGCGATCATCGCTCCGTTTGGGCACTTCACCGGCATCGGCGGGCTGACGCTGACGATCGTCTCGATCGTCACCGGACACATGGCCCGGGCACAGATACGCAAGACCGGTGAGAGAGGCGACGGGTTCGCGCTCGCCGGCCTGATCATCTCCTACGTCCATGTGGCCCTGACCGCGCTTTTCTTGATCTTCTTCTTGGGTCTGATCATTGCTGTCGTGGCTGCGTTCCTTGCCGCGGTAAGCGGCCACTGAGGTCCGGCTCCCTCCCCACGCAGTGGGGAGGTCCGGTCGCGCCGCGCAGCGGCGCCACCGGGGTGGGGAGACTCAAGCCCGAATAGGGTCAGTTAGAAGTGGACTCCCCGCATTAGATAGGCCATCGCGGCCGCCTCCACCGAGATCTCCTCCTCGGCCGGCTGCGCCTTCTGGCCGTCCTTGCCGGCGCTCTCGGGAAACACGTGATAAGCACCCGTCATCACGAACTGCAGCAGCCCGGGCGCCACGGTGCTGACCGTCTCGCCGAGCTTGCCCAGTCGCGTTGACACCTCCGGCTGGCGGGTCAGAATCGCCGCCGCCACCATCTCCGCGGCCTCCTCCGGCGAGCTGGTGGGGAAGTTCTTGTACATGCCGGTGGGCGCGATCATCGGCGTGCGCACGAGGGGCATGTGGATATTGGTGATCGCGACTCCGTCGTCCGCGACCTCGGGCCCGATGCACCGGCTGAGCGCGGCCAGCGCAGACTTGGAGGCGACGTAAGCGCCAAATCGCGGCGGGTAGGCCTGCGTGCCGATGCTCGAGATGTTGATGATGTGTCCGCGGCGCCGCTGCCGCATCCCAGGCAGCACTGCCAGCATCAGCTTCACTGCACCGAAGTAATTGAGCTGCATCGTGCGTTGGAAGTCGTGAAACCGGTCGTATGAAGCCTCGATCGAGCGCCGAATCGAACGTCCGGCGTTGTTGACCAGGATGTCCACCCCGCCGTGGTCGGCCAGGACGCGCTTGATCATCGCATCGCACTGCTCGAGGTCGGAGAGGTCGGTCGGGTACACGAAGGCGCGGCCTCCGCCGGCTTCGATCTCCCCCTTCAAGGCGTCCAGCTTTTCCTTGGTACGCGAGACGAGCACCACCTTCGCACCGTGGCGCCCGACCAGCTGCGCGGTGGCGCGGCCGATGCCGCTGGACGCTCCGGTCACCACCACGACGCGGTCGTGCAAAACGGCGCGAAGGTTGCGTTCGGTCGGAGCTTCTGGATCGAGGTGGCGCTCCCAGTAGTCCCAGATCTTCCATGCATATGTATGCAGCGGAGGGCACTCCACGCCGCTGCTCGAAAGAGCCGCTTGCGCGTTGTCGCACGTGAACTTCGCGCGGTTGGTCACGTACTGCAGGGCCGGCTCGGGGATGCGCACGCCTTCCAGCAATCGGCGTTTCAACGTCCGCGCCACGTGCCAGTGCTGGAGCATGCCGGTCATCTCCCGCGGGAGCATCGAAGCCGCCCGGCTGTCGAGCCGCAGGGTGAACTGAGGCGCGTGGGCGGCCCGGCAAAACTCGTTGGTGACCTCGCCAAGGCTGCGCGCGGCGGGGTCGGTGAGATGAAAAGTCTGGCCGTCGAGGTCGGGCTTGGATCCGATCTCGGCGAGGGCTCGCGCGACGAAATCGACCGGGACGATGTTGATCTCACCGCCTTCGAGACCAACGAGCGGCACCCAGGGAGGGATGGCGCTGCGAAGGCGCTGGATGAGCTTGAACGCGTAGTACGGGCCGTCGATGCGGTCGGCCGCGCCCGTCTCGGACGAGCCGATGACGAGGCCGGGCCGGTAGATGCGGAAGGGAACGCCCGATGCGCGTACCAGGCTCTCTGCCTCGTACTTGGTCTTGTAGTACGGATGGTCCAGGGCCTGGCCCGCTTCGAACATGTCCTCTGTGAACTTGCCTTTCCACTTCCCGCCGGCGACAGCGATAGAGCTCACGTGGTGGAGTCGGGCGCCCAGCTGCTCCGCCAGCGCGACCACGTTGCGCGTGCCGCCGACGTTCGCCCGCTCGTTGGCTTCGTCTGACGCCTCGAGGTCGTAGACGGCGGCGAGGTGATAGATGTCGGCGCCCCGCAGCCTGTCCTGGTCTGCCGCCGGCAGCCCAAGTCCCGGAGCCGTGATGTCGCCGGCCACCGCGCGCATGCGGTCGGCGGCGCCGAACGATCCGATGAGGCGCTCGAGGCGCGCGCGAGACGGCTGGCGCACAAGCACGTAAGTGTCTCCGTCGCGCTTAGCCAGCTCACGCAGCAGGTGGCGGCCGATGAACCCCGTGCCCCCGGTGACGAGCCTCACCACGAGACCAACCTTATCTCGTCATCCTGCGGTCCTCGCGGTTACCATTCCGCCCATGGCAGACATACCGCCTCCACCGCCAGGGTCGCCTCCCCCCACGCCTCCCGGCTACCAGCCGCCTCCGCAAAGCTTCTCTGACATCCCGCCCAGCGCCCAGGGCTACGGGATGCCACCCGGCGCCCCGGGTTACGGCAATGTCCCGCCGGCCGGCTATCCCCAGGCGCGGCCGGGCATCAGCCTCACGTCCCAGTTCACCGGCATCGCGATGTGGTCGATCATCCTCGGCGTGATCTCGGTCGGGGTGCCCCTGGTCACCGGCCTGACGGGCAACGGCGGCGCTTACTACTTCTACGTCCTGCCGATCTTCGGCTTCATCCGAGGGGTCCAGGCCGCCACCCGAGGCCAGGTGATCGGCGGAATCGTGGGCATCGTGCTCAACGTCCTCGGCGGCATCATCAGCGTCAGCCTGGCTCTCATCCACTAGACCTCGCGGCGGCGCCGTCGTCGCCGGCCGGGATCAAGAGCATCGGAAACACGGCCGCGAGAAGGCACGCGGCTGCGGCTGCCCAAAGCGCCGCGTTCACGGACCAAGCGATCAGCGGACCGGCCAGCGCCGAGCCGATCGGGTTCCCCACCGAGTTGAGCGACATCGAAACCGCGAAAGCCCGCCCAAACCAAGCGGGGTCGGTGCGGCGCTGCCGCAGCGTGAAGAGCCCGATGTCGAACGGCCCGTTGGCAAGCCCCAGGAGGACGATCGCCGCCGCCACCACGACCAGGCTGCCGGCGAGCGGCAGGATCGCAGTGGCCAGGGTGGCGATCAGGATCGCCACCACCATCATCTGGCGCTCGCGACCCTGGCTCGACATCCGGCCCGCGACCAGGGCGGAGGCCAGCCCCGCCCCTCCCATCAATCCCCAGAGGACGCCCACAATCGCGGGGCTCGAGTGCATCCGGCCGAGCACGAGGACCGGCACCGCGATCGCGAGCAGGCCGTTGCCGATGTTGAATGTGCTGAGGGTCAACGCGAGGCCGCGCAGGGTCGGGTTGCCCAATGTGTACTTGAGCCCCAGCCAGGCGTTGCGCAGCACGGATCCCACCGGTGCGGCCTGGTTGCGTGGATCCGGCAGCCGCAGCATCACGGCCGCGGCGGCGATGTAGACCGCGCCTGCCGTCGCCAGCGCCCACTCGCCGCCGAACAGACCCACGAGTGTCCCCGCGAGTGGCGACGCCAAGAGCGTGGCGATCACGTGCCCGCTGCTGTCCAGCCCGTTGGCGTGCTCCCAGAGGTGACGCGGCGCCAGGATCGGAAACAGCGAGCGGGCGCCCGCCCAGCTCAGCGGATTCGTCAGAGACGAAACGGCGACGATCGCGAGGAGCAATAGTGGCGGCAGCGCGTGCAGAGCGGACAACGTCGCGATGAGGCCTAACGCCGCCGCGGCCACCGAATAGTCGAGAACGACCAGACGGGCTCGGCCGAAGCGGTCGAGGAGCGCGCCGGCCAGGGGCGATACGACCACGCCGGGCAGGAACGCCATGAAAGCCGTCGCCCCCGCGAGGCTCGGCGAGTGGTAGCGCTGCAGCACGAAGAGGATCAGGGCGACGAAGGTCATCGAGCCGCCCATGCGGCCGAGCAGGAGCCCGGCATACAGGCGCGCGAAGCCGGGCACGCGCATCAGCCCGCCGTATCCCTCGGGCTGGGATGTGCTCGGCGGAGAGGTGCTCAGACGGCGACGCGACTGCGAGCGGCGGCCCGGACCGGGCGCCGGACCTTGGCGGCCCCGTTCAGCCTTCCCGCCTTCTCCAGGAGGCGGCGGAGGTACTGGCCGGTGGCCGAGTCGGGCCGGCGCGCGAGGTCCTCGGGCGTGCCTTCGGCGATCACGAACCCGCCCTTGTCGCCGCCCTCGGGGCCAAGGTCGATGAGCCAGTCGGCGGTCTTCAGCACATCGAGGTTGTGCTCGATGACGACCACGGTGTTGCCGTGATCGACAAGCCTGTGCAAGACCTGCAGCAGTCGCTCCACGTCGGCGTAGTGGAGGCCGGTGGTCGGCTCGTCGAGGAGGTACAGGGTGCGGCCGGTGTCGCGACGCGAAAGCTCAGCCGAGAGCTTCACGCGCTGCGCCTCACCACCCGACAGCTGCGTCGCCGGCTGGCCGAGCCTGATGTAGCCGAGGCCGACGTCGTGCAGCGTGCGCAGCTTGACCTTGATCCTCGGCACGTTCTCGAAAACCTCGAGGGCCTCGTCGACCGTGAGCTCGAGAACGTCGGCGATCGAGTGACCGCGGAACTTGACCTCTTGCACCTCGCGCGAGTAGCGCGTCCCGTGACACACCTCACACGGCACGTACACGTCGGGTAGGAAGTGCATCTCGATCTGGATGATGCCGTCGCCTTCGCACGCCTCACATCGCCCGCCCTTTACGTTGAAGCTGAACCGCCCCGGCTTGTATCCGCGCATCTTCGCCTCGGGCAGGCTCGCGAACAGCTCGCGCATGTACGTGAACATGCCTGTGTACGTCGCCGGGTTGGAGCGCGGCGTGCGCCCGATGGGCGACTGGTCGATGTCGATGGCCTTGTCGAGATGCTCGAGCCCCTCGACCGCGCGATGCGGGCCGGGCTTGTCCTTCGCCCTGTAGAAGTACTGCGCCACCTTCCGGCTGAGGATGTCGGTCACGAGCGACGACTTGCCGGATCCGCTGACGCCGGACACCGACACGAAGGTGCCGAGGGGAATGGCGACGTCGATGTCCTTCAGGTTGTTGGCCCGAGCGCCTCGAATAACGAGCTTCTTGCCATTGCCTTCGCGCCGTTTCGACGGCATCGGGATCTCTCGGTCGCCGCGCAGGTAGGCGCCCGTGACGGAGTTCGGATTGTTGATCACCTGCTCGACCGTGCCCGCCGCGATGATCTCGCCCCCGTGCTCGCCCGCGGCCGGCCCGATGTCGACCATGTAGTCAGCCGATCGAATTGTCTCCTCGTCGTGCTCGACCACGATCAGCGTGTTGCCGAGGTCGCGCAGGCGCAGCAACGTGTTTATGAGTCGCCGGTTGTCGCGCTGGTGGAGTCCGATCGACGGCTCGTCCAGGATGTAGAGGACGCCCATCAGCTTGGATCCGATCTGGGTCGCCAGCCGGATTCGCTGCGACTCGCCGCCCGACAGCGTGTTGGCCGCGCGGTCGACCGTCAGGTACTCGAGCCCGACGTCGATCATGAACTGCAACCGCTCCAGAATCTCCTTCAAGATTCCACGCGCGATCAGCTGCTCACGCTCCGTGAGCGCCAGCTCTTCAAAGAAGCCGATGGCCCCGCTCACCGAGAGCTCGCACACCTGGGCGATGTTGCGGTCGGCGACTGTCACGGCCAGGGATTCAGGCTTCAACCGCTGGCCCTTGCAGGTCGGGCAGGGCTTGTCCGACATGTAGCGCTCCAGCTCCGCCTTCAGGAAGTCGGACTGGGTCTCTTCATAACGGCGCTGCAGGTTGGCGACGACGCCCTCGAAAGGCGCCTCGTACCACCGCTCGTGCCCGTACTGGTTCTTGTATCCGAACCGAATCTTCTTGTCGCCGGTCCCGTTGAGGAGCACGTCGCGGTGCTGCTTGCTCACCTTCGACCACGGCTTGTCCATGTCGATTCCGAAGTACTTGCTGACCGTCTCCAGGAGCTCGGGATAGAAGAACTGCGATTTGCTCCACGCCGCGATCGCGCCCTCCCGCAGGGATAGCGAAGGGTCCGGAACGACGAGGTCGCCGTCGACCACCAGCTGAAACCCGATCCCCGTGCAGACGGGACACGCCCCGTGCGGGCTGTTGAAGGAGAAGTTGCGCGGCTCGGGCTCGGACACGCTGGTCCCGTCGTATGGGCACGCGTAGTCCTGAGACATCTTGATCTCGTCACCTTCGGCGGGCACGATGATCACCGACCCGCCGCCCAGCCTCGCCGCGGTCTCGATCGAATCGACCAACCGAGTTCGCTGGTCGGGACCGACCACGATCCGGTCGACGACGACCTCGATGTCGTGCTTCTTGTTCTTGTCCATCGGGATCTTCTCGCCGATCTCATACAGGCTGCCATCGACCCGCACACGCACGAAGCCCGACTTGCGGACGTCGTCGATCAGCGACCTGTATTCGCCCTTGCGGCCCTTGACCACCGGCCCAAGGACCATCACGCGCGTTGCCTTGGGCAGCTTCTCGACGTGGTCCGCCATCTGCTCAACAGTCTGCCGCCGGACCTCCCGACCGCACACCGGGCAGTGCGGCACGCCGACACGCGCATAGAGCAGCCGAAGGTAGTCGTACACCTCCGTGACCGTGCCCACGGTCGAGCGCGGGTTCTTGGACGTGCCTTTCTGGTCGATCGAGATCGCGGGCGACAGCCCCTCGATGACGTCGACGTCCGGCTTTTCCATCTGACCCAGGAACTGCCGCGCGTACGCCGACAGCGACTCCACGTACCGACGCTGGCCTTCGGCGTAGATCGTGTCGAAGGCGAGCGACGACTTGCCCGACCCGGACAGGCCGGTGAACACGACCAGCTTGTCGCGTGGGATCGACAGCGTGACGTTCTTGAGGTTGTGCTCGCGCGCCCCTCGAATCGTTATCTGGTCAGTCGGCATTCGAACCTTGCGTTATTCCTTTTCTCGCGCTACCGCAAACGTCGCGCTGGCCGTGGCCACGAGCCTGCCGTCGCTCCCTTCGACCCGGCACTCGGCCACGGCCGTGCGCCGGCCGGCATGGATGACGTGCCCGGTGGCCCGGAGCGTTTCGCCCACCTTCGCCGCGTTGATGAAGTTGAGCTTCAGGTCGAAGCTCATAGCCCGTACGACCCCAGGACTCAGGGTACGCAACGACCGGCCCATGGCGGAGTCTGCCAGGGTGCTGATCATGCCGCCATGCACGAAACCGGAGTGATTGGCCATGTCTTCGGTCGTCGCCATCTCGACAACCGCTGTGCCCTTTCCAGTCTCGACGAGCTTCAGACCTAGCCACTCCCACGCGCGGGACGGCGCGTGAGTTGTCTCACTCACGGCCCTGACCCTCCGGCACTGGCATACACGTCGACGACGCCCGGGCGATCAGGCGGCCGCGGTCGTCGACCACGTCGGCCTCGCTGAAGAGCAGGGTCTGCTTCATCTCGATGACGCGGCCCTCCGCCCGCAAGCGTCCTTCAACGACGGGGCGGAGAAAGTTGATCTTGAGCTCGATGGTCGTATTCCAGAGGCCATCTTCCTGCAGCGTCGCCAGCGACATGCCCATGGCCGCATCGGCGATCTGGGTGATGACGCCGCCTTGCACGACGCCGCCGCCGTGCCGGTGCTGCGGACCCGCCTCGAGCTCCAGCACGACTCGACCCGGCTCGGCTTCGGTTATGCGTGCGCCCAGGGTCTGCATCCATCCATCAGGCTTGGCCTCCAGGAGCGCCTGCGCGCGGCGAACGTTCTTTAAGGGCCCCGTCGCGTTTTCCTCCAGTTCCTAACCATCGTCCGCTGTTTGGGGGCCGCGGCGATGGCAAGCGAAACGTCGGCGTCGTCCTCCTTCACCGACTCCTCGCCCGACAGACGCTTGCGCAGCGCGATGATCCGGTCGCGCACGCGGGCCGCATCCTCGAACTGCAATTCCTTCGAAAGCCGTCGCATCTCTTTCTCGAGGTCGCGCACGATGGCCAGCAGATCCTCGCGCGGAACACCCGCGCCGATCATCAGCTCGACCGCGTCGGCCTGGATGTCCTTGTCCTGGAGGTCGATCGCGTAGATCGCCTTCTTCACCGACTCGGGGGTGATGCCGCGCTCGGCGTTGTACGCGATCTGCCGGTTGCGCCTCCGCTCCGTCTCGTCGAGCGCCAAGCGCATCGAATCGGTGATCTGGTCCGCGTACATGACCACATGGCCCTCGACGTTGCGCGCGGCCCGGCCGATGATCTGGATGAACGACCGGTACGCGCGGAGGTAGCCCTCTTTGTCGGCGTCCAGGATGCCGATGAACGCGACCTCCGGTAGGTCGAGGCCCTCGCGCAGCAGGTTGATGCCGACCACGACGTCCACCGCGCCCGTGCGCAGGTCGCGCAGCACGTCGATACGCTCCATCGCATCGAGCTCGGAATGGAGGTAGCGGACCTTCACCCCGTACTCGCGCAAGTAGTCCGCGAGGTCCTCCGCAAACCGCTTTGTCAGCGTCGTCACGAGTGAGCGTTGCCCAAGCTCGGCCCGCCTCTTGACCTCCGCGAGCAGGTCGTCGATCTGTCCGCTGGTCGGGCGCACCTCGACCGTCGGGTCGACAAGACCAGTCGGCCGCACGACCATCTCCACGGTGCGCTGCGACCGGCGCATCTCGTAATCGCCCGGAGTCGCTGAAACGTAGACCACGTTCTGCGCGCGCTCCTCCCACTCGTCGAAGCTCAGCGGCCTGTTGTCGAAAGCGCTGGGCAAGCGGAATCCGTACTCCACCAATGCCGCCTTCCGCGATCGGTCGCCGCCCAGCATGCCGCCGATCTGCGGCACCGCGACGTGCGACTCGTCGACGAAGATGATCGTGTCGTCCGGGAGGAAGTCCATCAACGTGTACGGCGCCTCGCCTGGCTGCCGGCGCGTGAGGTGCCGCGAGTAGTTCTCGATCCCGGCGCACGTGCCCGTCTCGCGCAGCATCTCGAGGTCGAAGTTCGTGCGCTGGCGCAGGCGCTGCGCCTCGAGCAGGCGGCCGTGCTCCTCGAACCACTTGCACCGCTCTTCCAGTTCGGCCTCGATGTCGACCATCGCGAGCCGGAGCTTGTCCGCCGGCGTGACGTAGTGAGAGGCGGGAAACACCGTGAACTCGTCGCGCGGGCCGAGGATCTCGCCCGTCGTTGCGTCCAACTCCTGGATCCGCTCGACCTCGTCGCCGAAGAACTCCACGCGAAACACCTTTTCCTCGTTGGCGGGCACGAGGTCGACGACGTCGCCGCGGACGCGGAACCGCAGGCGCGCGAGGTCGTAGTCGTTGCGCTCGTAGAGCATCTCGGTGAGCTTGCGCAGGAACACCTCGCGGCGAATCTGCTGGCCCTTCTCGACTTTCAACGATTCACCCATGTAGTCCTCGACAGAGCCGACACCATAGATGCAGCTGATGCTGGCCACCACCAGCACGTCACGACGGGTGATCAAAGACTGCGTGGTCGAGTGGCGCATGCGATCGATCTCGTCGTTGCGGCTCGAGTCCTTCTCGATGTAGGTGTCGGTGCGCGCAATGTAAGCCTCGGGCTGGTAGTAGTCGTAGTAGCTCACGAAGTACTCGACGGCGTTGTCCGGCAGGAGTCGCCGGAACTCCGCGCAAAGCTGCGCGGCGAGCGTCTTGTTGGGGCTCAAGACCAGGACCGGTCTCTGCAGCTGCTCCACGGCCCAGGCCATCACGTTCGTCTTGCCGCTGCCGGTCACGCCCAGCAGGACCTGTTGGGTCAGCCCGGACTGGACGCCGTTGACCAGCTGTGCGATGGCCTCGGGCTGGTCCCCGGCGGGCTTGAAGGGTGCGTCGACACGAAAGCGGGAGGTCACGGGACATCTAATTCTAAGGCGAACGGACGTTCGAAAGGGCTCCCGGATTTTCCTAGGTACTTGCTACCGCTCGCGTGTTTTATCTATTTAGACCTGCGTTCTTTCTCGATTTGAGGAGGTGCAATGGAGCACAAGGAAACCAACTTCGTTCGCGACGAGTCGTCAGGCACCGTCCGCGAGGAATCGACGGTCGTCAACGACACGGGCGTAGCGCCGGTGCGCGAAGCGTCCCTCGTCAAGAGCTCAACTCCGGCGCGGCGGGCGATGGAAGTCATCTACCTCGTGTTCGGAGTCATCGACGGCCTCCTGCTGATCCGGTTGGTGCTCAAGCTTTTGGGGGCGAACTCGCACGCCGGGTTCGCGAGCTTCACCTACGGGTTGACAGACTTCCTGCTCGCGCCTTTCCGAGGGCTGTTGCCAAACTTCGTCAGCGGCCAATCTGTCTTCGAGCTGTCTGTCGTGTTCGCCATACTCATCTACTCGCTGCTTGCACTCGCGTTGGTTCGATTCGTGGCGATCACGCTTTCACGCAGCGTGATGGTTTCGCAGCACAGCCGCTCCGAAGGACTCAAGCCCCGCTCGGAGTAACGGTCGGGGAAACCGAAGCGGCTACGGCAGGGCGAGGATCATCGCCTCCACGATGGTCCCCGCCGCAACTCCCTCGAAAGGGAAGGTCTAATCCGGTCCGCGCGAACTCGGCCCAAACTGAGCGAAAACAAGGACTGCTCAGAGCAGCCTCTCCAAATCACTGGCGCGCTCGCAGTCTCCATGCCCTGCCCCCACTCCCTCTTCCCAGCTCGTCCCTCGCGCCACGAACCGCCAGAAGCACTCTCAGCCGATCCAGCCCACCCGCTCGAGAACCTCCCGCGCGACCTCTCTGGGCGCTTGATCGTCGGTGACCACCGACGTCTCCTCCAGCCCTGCTTGATCCATGACGCGGCTCATCTCCATGCTCTCGCGAAGGTGCTCGTCCAGCTCCTGACCCGAGTCACGCTGACCCAGCCGCCCCTCGATCGTGCCCGGCGAAGCAGTCAGGCGCACGACAACGAGATCAGCCTCCGGGATCGCAACCCGCAAGGCGTCTAGCGCATCGCGACCGAGGACCGCGCGCGCCAGCACCGCGTAACGCATTCCGGCCTCGCGCAGGTTGGGCCAGATCGCGGCGAGGTTGCGGGCGATGAGCTGGTCGGCGGATATCGACGAGGGATGTAGGTGCAGCCACCCCAGCCAGTCGAGGTCAACTACCGCGGCCGGTTTGCCCTGCTGCTCGAGCATGTGGCCGATCTCGATCGCGACCACGGTCTTGCCGGAACCGACCGTACCGGTCAAAAGGAGCGTTGGTATCTCCACCTCGCTCACGTCCGGAGACTAAGGCAGCGCGAGGATCATCGCCTCCACGATCGTGCCGGCCTTGATGCCTTCGTCGCCGGGCGCGATCCGCACGAAGGCGTGGGCCCCAGCGAGGGACAGAAGGCGCGAAGAAGACTGTGAGCCGGTGGTGTCGGCCACCAGCTCCGCACCCTCGCGCCTCAGCGTCACCCGCTGGTACTCCGTGCGATCCGCCGTCGCGCGCGCGTCGTATCCGAGGCGCACCGGCAGGGTCGGGCGCTGAAGTTGCGAGAAACCCTGCATCTTGCGCAGCGCCGGCCGCACGAAGACCTCGAAGGTCACGAGCGATGAAACGGGAAAGCCAGGAAGCCCGAAGGCCAGTTTGCCGGCAGGCAATGTCGCGAAAGTGAATGGTTTGCCTGGCTTCAGCTTCACGCGCCCGACATGCACGGTCCCAAGCGATTCGAGGAGCGGCTTGACGAGGTCGTGCGTCCCGACCGACACCCCACCCGAGGTGACCAGCACGTCCGCCGCCCCGAGCGCCTCGAGGACCAGCCTTCGCAGGGCCTGTGGTTCGTCTGGCCCGATTCCGAGGATTCGCACCTCCACCCCCGCCTCGCGAAGCGCGGCCAGCAGGGCCCAGCGATTGGAGTCGGTGATCTGGCCGGGGCCGGGCTTCCTCCCCACCTCGACCAGCTCGTCTCCCGTCGACAGCAGCGCCACCCGGGGGCGCCGGCGCGCCTCCACCTCGGCAAAGCCGAGCGCCGCCGCGAGCCCCAGCTCGGCCGCGCCGAGCTGCGTCCCGGCCCCGAGCACGAGCTCTCCCGCCTTCACGTCTGCGCCGGGGCGGTGGAAGTTGCTGCCCGCGCGAAGATCACCGGGCACTGTGACTGCATCGCCGGCGAGGCGCACGTCTTCGACCATGACCACCGTGTCGGCGCCGTCAGGCAGGACGCCGCCGGTCAGGATGCGCGCGGCCGTCCCACGATCGACGCCCCCGGCGAACGGCCGGCCCGCGGCCGATTCGCCGATCACGCGCAGCGTCTGGCCCGCGTCCACCGCCCGCACCGCGAATCCATCGACCGCGCTGGTGGAGAAGGCCGGCAGCTCGGCGGGCGCCCTCATGTCAGCCGCCAGGACGCGGCCCACCGCCTCGCCGATGGCAACGCGCTCTTTCGGCAGCACGGGTGTGTGGTCGAGGACCAGCGCCGCCGCCACGTCGGCATCGACCAGCGGATACGTGGACGCCCTCACTGTGAGCTGAGGTTAGCTACTCGTAACGGAGGGCGCGGCTTGGATCCTGGACCGCGGCGCGCATCGACGGCAGCAGACCGCTCACGGTGCTGAGGACGACGGCCAGCAGCAGCGCCGCCACGGCGATCCCAAAGTCGGTTCTGAAAACGTCGATGCCCGTGCCGGTGACGCTCTGCACCAACCGGTCCACAGCAGCGTTGCCCATCTGGGCCAGGCCGACCGCGCCGAGGGTGCCGATGATTCCGCCGGCGAGCCCGATCAAGGCCGCCTCCGCCACGAAGAGCAGCAGGACGTCGCGGGATCGCGCTCCCAGGGCCTTCAGCACGCCGATCTCCTTGGTGCGCTCGAGCACTGCGCTGTACATCGTGTTGGCGATCCCGAGACAGGCCAGGAGCAGGGCGACCAGCGCCAGCGCGAGCAGCGCAATGCGGAGCCGGCTGAGCAAGTCCTCGAAGCCCCGGAACACGTCGCCGAAGGTCTGCGCCTGGAAGCCCAGGGTCTCGAGGCGCTTGCGCACGACGTCGACCGTGGCGCCCGAATCCGCGAGCAGCGTGATGTTGGCGAACTCACCCGTCTTCCAGCCGTTGAACCCAGCCATCTTGGCCCAGTAATCCTTGGCGAACGTATAGGGAACCAGCGCGCCGGCGGCTCCGGCCGGCATGTACTGCGTCGACACCACGCCGACGACCGGGAGGGAGATGAACAGCGGGCTGGTGACGGGGTTGACAGGCGGCCCGGAGACCACCAGCGAGCCCGACGTGGAGTTGAAGTCGACCGTGGAGCCCAGTGCCGCCGCTGCATTTTTGAAGCCAAGGGCCATCGCGGTCCGGTCGGTCAGCACGACTTCGACCGCCGAATCCGACCTCGGCAGCCGGCCGGCCAGGAGCGTCATCCCCGGCGAGGAGTCTTTTGGCGGTAGCGAGACCAGCGCGCCGGAGGGCAGCGTGGCGGGCTTGGCGGAGGCGTCGTCCATGGTGAACGTGCCCGTCATCGCGACCTGGCCCCACGCCGCCCGAACGTGTGGCTGCCGGCTGATGGTCGCCAGCGTGCCCGCGCTGAACCCGCTGCCGTCACCGACCGGGTAGACGGCCACCTGGTGGAGCTGGCTCCGCGCCAGCGCGGGCGAGTTCAGGGCGTCCTGGAGGCCGCCCGCGAGGGCGGCTATCAGCGTCATCGCCGCGATGCCGATGGCCACGCCGGTGGTCGTGAGCGACGTCCGCAGCGGCCTCCGGACGGTCGCCCGCATGCCGACCTTGAGGGTGTCCCGCCAGTGCATCCGTGTGGGCGGGATCACGGGGTCCTGGTTGCGGATGGTCTCGCTGCCCTGCTCCAGCTCGACCGCGCGTCCGTCGATCATCCGGATCACCCGCCCCGCGCGGCGGGCCACCTCGGGGTCGTGGGTGACGAGGACGACGGTCGCCCCGCGCCGGTTGAGGTCCTCGAGCAACCCGAGGATGACCTCGCCGGCGGCAGAGTCGAGGCTGCCTGTGGGCTCATCGGCGAGGATCAGCCCAGGCCGGTTCGCCAGCGCGCGGGCCACGGCCACCTTCTGCTGCTCGCCCCCGGACAGCCGGTTCACCCTCGTCCGCGCCCGATTCGCGAGGCCCACGAGCTCGAGAAGATGCCGCGCCCTTGTGCGCCTCTCGTCCAGGTCGATGCCGGCCAGGGTGAGTGGCAGCGCGACGTTTTCCTCCGCCGTCATAGACGGGATGAGGTTGAAGGTCTGGAAGATCGTGCTCACGCGCTGCAGCCGGTAGTCGGCGAGGTCGGCGTCTGACAGTTGATCGAGGGGCAGGCCCGCCGCGTAGACGTGGCCGGAGGTTGGTTTGTCGAGGCCGCCCATGAGCGAGAGCAGGGTGGTCTTGCCGCATCCGGATGGCCCGACGATGGAAACGAACTCGCACGGGCCGATCTGCATCGAGATGTTCTTGAGCGCGCTCACGTGCATCTCGTCCCCGCGACCGTACTCGCGCGAGACCGAGTCGAGCCGCAGCCCCACGGCCTGGCCCAGGAGGTCTTGGAACTCCTCCGCGGGCGGCACCTCGGTGTCCGGCAGGAGGACCGCCGGCGCCAGGCTCAGGTCGTGGCCGTTCCCTTCGATGATCGGAGGAGGGGCAATCTCGGGAGCGGCCATCACGGCGACCGCTGTGGCTAGGGCCTGGAGATCGTCGATGCCGGCCAGTGGAGCCGCCCCTACCGGCGCGTCCTGAGCCTTCTCCTTGGGAGCACGCTTGCGCTGGCGGCGTTTGCCACCCGAACGACGCCCCCCGCGTTCGTCAACTGCCGTCGCCACCCGGGAGAGAGTCTAAGTGTTCACTTAACGGGTCCGCTCCCCTTAAGTCGCTGTTCAGCGGGGGCGGTCGGCGACCTGGTCGGCGAGCCACTGGAGGTACCGCGGCATGCCGTCGTCGATGGCCACCTTGAGGATCTCAGGCAGCTCATAGGCGTGGTTCTTGCGCACGTAGTCCTGGACCGCCTGGGCGCGCGATTCGACTGTCTTGACGAGCAGCAGCGACTCGTGCTCGCGCTTGAGCTGGCCGTCCCAGTAGTAGAAGGAGTGGACCATGGGAATCACGGTGCAGCAGCCGGCGAGGTGCTCCACGACGAGGCCCTCGCCCAGGCGCTCGGCGTCATTGCGGCCGCCGGTGGTGACCATGATCATCACGGGGCTGTCTGAGGCCATCGGTTAATTCTCGCCTAGAGGCCTGTCCAGCCAGATGGTCCCGGCCAGCAGGCCGATCCCGCCGAGCAGCACCCCGCCGAGCACGTCCGATTCCCAGTGCACGTCGAGGTACAGGCGGTCGAAGGCGAGGAGCACGATGAGTACGGTTGCGATCGGGATTGCGAGCGTGCGAGCGAGCGGCCAGGGCGCCAGGCGCTGGACGACGAACGCGATCAACCCATAAGCGATCACGGCCCGCACCATGTGGCCGCTGGGAAAGCTGTTCGCGAGCGGCCCGGTGCCCGACACAAAGTCTGTGATGCTGGGCCCGTCCGCGTGAGCTACGGTCCGCGGCGGTCCGAGGTGGTGAAGATTCGCCTTGTACAGGACCTCGAGCACCTGGGCGGCGACGAACACGACCACGACCCAGGCGTCGGCGCCGAATCCCCGGCGGAGCAGAAAGATGGCCAGCGCGAGCATGAGGAGGCTCGTCAGCTCCAGGCCGCCGAGCTCAGCGATCGCCTGGAACAGGGGATGCAGCGACTCGCTCCACAGGCTCGACATCCCCTGCAGCACCTGCTTGTCCAGGACGTCGAACATCCCGGCTGCGATCGCCATCGTCAGCGCGACGTACGCGACCGCGAACGCGGCGGCGGCGGCGAGCCGCGGTCTCAGCGCTGACAACGCGTGCAGAAGACGGTGGTGCGACCGGCCAGTCGAACCACGGCCAGCGGGCGGCCGCAGGTGAAGCACGGTTCGCCCGCGCGGCCGTAGACGAGAAGCGATTCCTGCTGGTTGCCGACCTCGCCCCACGCGTCGCGATACGTGTCGACAGAGGAGCCGCGATTGCGGATCGCAACCTCGAGCGAATCACGAAGCGATGCGTGCAGCCTACGCACCGACTTGCGGCTCAGGCTGCCGGCGGCGCGATCCGGGCGGAGCCGGGCGCGGTGCAGCGATTCGTCTGCGTAGATGTTGCCCACGCCCGCCACGGTCGCCTGGTCGAGCAGCACCGCTTTGAGCGGCGCGCGCCGGCGCCGAAATCGTTTGAAGAGCTCTTCGGCGTCGAAGGTGGGATCGAT
>WNFF01002727.1_pt1 | contig 22497 bp, 20 predicted proteins | sample 5400441 | NCBI WGS metagenome assembly WNFF01 (sample SAMN13153345, study PRJNA577476) | soil metagenome | isolation source: 120 cm saprolite under Douglas fir tree site 2 hole 3 replicate 1 | place: USA:California | collected 2015-04-18
AGGAACCCTTCCGCCTTGCCGGCAAAGTCGTGCACCTTCTCCGCCGCGTGCTCGACCACGTTCAGGCCGTGCATGCCCATCTCGGCGTAGTGCATCGTCTTCCCGAGCAGGCCGGCCCCCGCGTGCGCTACGTGCGCGACGCCCTCCGCGAAGTCCTCCACCTTCTCGAACACCTTGGCGAAGAAGCCGCCCTTGCCCCGCCGCCGCCCGGGCCGCTGGTCGTCCTGCGGCGCCTGGTCCCGGTGATCTTGCCCCCCGCGCGAGCCGTGCCCGCCGCGCCGCCGCTGACGTGGTCTGCGGCCTGCGGCCCCCTCGGCCGGCAAGAACGCTCCGAACACGTCCGAGAAGAGCTTGACGCCCTCGCCCGACCCGATCCAGCTGTCGATGGCCGCGGGGTCCACGTCCTGGCCATCGTGCTCCGGGCGCTCTCCCCGCTGCGCGCCGCGGTCGACGAAGATGCGTCCGTCGTCGATGCCGCGCAGCACCTCGTCGACGAGGTCTCCCTGCGGCCGCCGTCCGCGCCGTCCGCCGGGCCGGTGCCGCGGGTGACCGTCCCGCTGGCCCGCCGGCTCCCGATCGAGGGCCGCGTCCTTCGACTCCAGGCCGCGCAATCCGGAGACGAACTGGCGGAAATGCGCGCGGATCTCCTCCAAATTCTCGCGCAGCTTCGCCGCTCTGCCGGCGAGCGCCGGATCGCTCGCGGCTGCGCGCGCCGCGTCCTTCACGGCCGCCGCCGCCTGGTCGCTGAGCTCCTCCACGGAGCGGATCCGCTCCGCCGCCTCGGCGCCCCGGTCGCGCTCGAGCAGCTTCTGCACTGCCTTGACCGCGCCGTCCACGGCGCTGCCGAAATGCGCCCCGGCGTGCGCTGCCGCCTGAACGGCCATCTGCGCGTCCGCGGGCGGGTGCGACCCGTCGAGCCCCGCGCGATCGAGGACCCGGACGTGCTCTCGCTCCGGCTCTTCCGGATGCCCCCGCCCGACGGGCCCCTCGGCGTCGCGCGGGCGCTCGCGGTGCCCCTTCTCCACGTGGCGCTGCGCGCCGAGCTGCAGCGCCTCCTCCAGCAGCTTGCGCCCTTCGTGCAGCCCTTTCCTCCCCCGCGCGGCGACCTGCGGCGCGCCGTGCAGCTTGTCCGCGGAATCGTGGACCTCGCGACCCGTCCGCACCGCGCTCTTCTGCAGTTGCAGAATCTTCGCCAGCCCCTGCTCGGCGGACTTCCGCAACCCGCCAGTCTCCGGCGCCTTCGCCGCCTTCGGCTCGGCTTTCCCGCCGCGCTGCAGCGCCTTCTCCAGCTTGGCGATACTCTCGTCGATGAGCCGATCCTGCGCGCCGTCGCCGAGGAAGTCGCGCGCGCCGTGGTCGCGCATGTACTTCGCCTGCAGCGACCGGAGCTCGGACTTCGCCGCCCTGGCCTCGGCCAGCACCTTCTCCACGTGCGATCGGGCGTCGTCGTCGCCCAGCGCCCCCGCGAAGGCGATCACCTTGCCTTGCACGGCGAAGATGTCGCGCGTGTTGCGGTAGACGTCCGGGTGGGTCTGTTCGGAGATTCCCTGCCCGCTGACACCGACGTGCTTGCCGAGGTCCTTCCCGCCGGCGATGGCGGAGTGCACGCTCGCGCGCGCCTTCTGCTGCCACTCCTCGTAGAAGGCGATCTCCTTCTCGTACTTCTCGTTCCCCCGGGCGAGCCGCTTGGCTTCGCCGATGCGCTTGGAGATCTCGTCGACCTGGAGGCCCAGGCCCATCAGCTCGTGGAGCGCCTGGTCGGTCTGGTCCTTCGCGCCCAGCTCGTGCGCGTTGCGCAGCCGCCGGGACGACTCCAGCTCGAACCGCTGCACCTGCCGGGAGACCGAGCCGATGGCATTCCAGGCCTGCGTCAGCCGCCTGGATCGCTCCTCGTCCGACTCGTGGGCGACCTCCGCGCGGGCAGCGGGAACGCCGCCCTGGAGGTGCTCGAGCTCCGGAGCGTCGTGGATCGTCTTGCGCCGCTTCGCCGCGGCCTCGGGACCGACGCCGGGGACGCGCTCCAGGCCGCCCTCGACCTTCCCCACCCGCTCGTTGAAGTCCCGGGCGAACCCGATGCCCTGCTCGAGGTACCCGTGCGCCAGGTCCGCTCGATCCGCCACGTGCGACAGGTACGCCCCCAGCTCGCTGTGCTCGCCGAAAACGCCCGCGCCCTGGCGAGCGAGTGCCGCGGCCCTTTCCAGGCCGCCCTCGACGTGCCCGGCGTGCTCGAGCCCCTTGCCCACCGTGCCGTGGACCTTCTGCAGGCCGTCGTGCACTCCCTGCACGACCTCGAGGCCCTGCTTCTTCAGTGCCTTGCCGCGGGCGAGCGCCTTCTCCAGCGCGGTCCGAGGCTCGTGCCGTCGCGGCGCACGCCCTTCGAGCTGGATGCGGCGCGGCGCACCCAAGGCTTCGTGAAGCTCCGGGTGGCGCAGCCGGTGCCGCGCCAGCTTGTCCAGGGCGACCGCCTCGATCCCCTGGCGCTTGCCCTCGCGCGCATCCTTGCGCGCCATCATCCGGCCGTAGGCCTTCTTCGGATCCTTCACCCCTGCGTAGCCCAACCCGGCCTCCCTCGAGCCGGTCGCCCATGGCCAGCGCCTTGTCGAGGTAGCCCTGGGCCTTCGCCGCCTTGCCGGAGAGCAGGATGCTGCCTTTCACTCCCTTGGAGCAGGCCTTTTCCAACCCTCCCACGACGCGGCGCATGGAACGCTTCCCCATCAGCTTCTCGAGCCCGCTCAGCGGCCCCTTCAGGTGGCTCCCCTCGATCGCGAGCTTCTCCAGCTTGGAGAGCTGCTTGCCCTGGAGGATCTTCTGCGCGCCCTTGAGGCCCTTGAGGCGGCCCAGCGCCTTCAGCGCGCCGGGGTCGAACGAGTCGACCGCGCCGACCCCCGCGCCCTTGACCGCGTCCTTGAGGCTGCCGCCGCTCGCCAGGGCCGTCGCCGCGCCGGTCAGAGCGCCGATTCCGGCCTGCGCGAGGGGACCCATCTTGAGGAACGGCAGCGCGCCGGTCAGCGCGCCCGTGCCGGCCGCCAGCAGCACGTGCTTCAAGTCCTTGCCCGCGCTGACGGCCTGGATAGCGCCGATGGCGCCGCCCACGATGCTCTTCACCACCACGCCGCCCGGGATGAAGGTGGCCGCCAGGGAGAGGCCGGTGACGAGCAGCTGTCCGGCGGGGCTTTGCACGAAGCCCGCGGTCGCGTGGTAGGCCTTCTGCACCCCCTGCCACGCAGCGCCGGCGGTGTGCTTCGTCTTCTCCCAGATCCCCTGCAGGCCGCCCGCCTTCTGGAAACCTTGCAACGCGAGGCCGACGGGCGAGTACTTCGCGGCCGTCTTCATCATGGAGAGGCCAAACCGGACGCCCTTGCCGATGCCGCCGGCGATGCCCGTGCGGTGCAACGCATCCAGGCCGATGTGCAGCGCGCGCTCGCCGAACCGTGAGACCTGGCGCCCGGCTTCACCTGCCCGCTGCATCACCGCGGCGCCGAGCTGCGTGACGCGGTCGATGCCTCCGTGCACCACGTCTCGGACCGTCCGCGTGACCCGCGTGACCGCCCTGCCTGTCGCTTGACGCAGGGCAGAAGCTTCGCGGCCGACGAACTGCACTCCCTGCTGCAGCGCCTGCGAGAGGGACCGCGCCCCGGAGCCTGCCGCGCGCCCGACCGTGTGGCCGACCTTGCCAGCGGCTCCGCGCACCGTGGCGGCGACGCGCTGCCCGGCATCGAGCGCGTGGTGACCCAGGTCGCTCAGCCCGCTGCGCACGGTCCCGCCGGCGGCTTTCGCGAGCCCGCTCGCCGTGCGCGCCGCGTCCGCGGCGGTGTGCGCGATGGTGGTGGTCGCCTTGTGGAACGCATCGCTCGCGACGTGCTTCAGCCGGCTGAAGAGCCCGAAGTGCGGCCGGTAGCCTTCCGCGCGGAGGTGATCGAAGAGCTGCATCGTCCCGGCCAGCGGGTGCGCGCCGCGCGATTGCAGGAAGTGCGAGGCGAGGTGCGGGACCGGCAGTCCGTGCGACCGCTGCGCCCCCTGCAGCAGGTGGTACAGCGCACCGCCCGGTGCGACGTGCGCGGCGAAGTCGCTGCGGCCGTGCGCGTGGAACGCCTCCCCGAGCGCGCGCGCCGGCCCGCGCCCGTGCAGCCGCGCCTTGGCGCGCTCGGCGATCTGCCGCCGCCGATCCTCGGCATGGATCGCGATCTGGTGGAGCGGCGAGCCGGGCGGCGCCTTCTTCAGCGTGCCGAGCAGCTCGTGCAACTCGCGGGCGTGCGCGTGCGCCGGCTCGTTGCCGCGGTGCCCGCCAAGCGCGCGGCCGATAGCGCCGTGCTCCCGCAGCGCCCCCAGGCCTCCTCCGCGCGCGCCGCCGAAGCCACCCAGGTGGGCGCCCGCGATCGCCTGGCCAACGCCGGCGAGTCCCACGGACCCCAGGCGCCCTTGCGCGCGCTCCAGCGGCGAATGCGCCTCGGGCCGGCGCAGCTCGGCGGCAAGCTGGCTCGCCGAGGCGTCGCGCAGCAGGGTCTCGATCCCCGGATGCAGCTTCCGCAGCGTCTGCAGCTGCTTCTCGCCCAAGGCGATCGCGGATGGCTGGGGAAGCGCGCCGCGCTGGTGGAGCGCCTGCGCCCCGGCCGCCTTCTGCGCCTCGCCGGCGAGGCGCGCGAGCGCCGCCCGGCGCTCTTCGAGCAGCGCCCGGAAGGGCTTCAGGGCCGCGGCGCTCCCGCGGGCGGACGCGAGGTCGCCCATCTGCGCGAGGAGCCCGCCCACCTCGCGCGCTCCGTCGGACAGCTCCGAGGCGCTTCGCTTGCCCTGGAGCCGCGCCAGGATGCCGTCCATGCGCGCCAGGTGCTCGCGCAGCTCGCCGGCGCGCGGATCGGTCAGCGTTCGGTGGTTGGCCGTGGCGAGGCTGCCGAGGGTCTTCTCGAACCGCTGGGCGACCCCGATGCGGAGGTGTCGATCGCGCTCGATGACCGCGTCGAGACGCGGCGAGGCGGACCGCAGCAGGCCGCGCGGCGCCAGCAGCTCCGGCAGGGTGACGACGACCGGGGCCAGCGCGCCCGACGGATGGCGCGTCCCGTGCCCGCGCGACGCGCGCAGGTAATCGTCCCGCAGGCGCGCATACCGATCGAGGGCACGCTCGCGCTCGTCCTCCACCGCGCGGAGCCGCGCGCGCTGCTCGGGATGCACCCCACCCGCGTTGCGCGCCTGCGAGAGCCCGGCCGTGGCGCGGTCGATGGCGTCCTTGCGGGCCGCCAGGAACCGCAGCAGCTCGTCGCGCCGCGGGCCGGACAGCGCCGCGACGTCGTGCGCCAGGTGGCCCCACGAAGCGGCGCACTCGTCCAGGTCCGAGGCCACGTCGAACGCCGCGGCGCGGCGCTGCAAGTGCTCGAGGCGCCGCTCGATGCGCTCCACGTGCTCGCCCGCGGTTCCGTGGCGCTGCAGGTCCGCCCGCGCCTTGCCCAGCGCCGCTCGCAGCCCGGCGGCCGCCTCGACCCAGGGCTGCAGGAAGGGGCCGAGCCCGTCCCGCCGGCGCTCCTCCTCCACGCGGCGGTCGAGCGCCGCGTGCTGTAGATACGCCTGCATCATCGATCGATGCAGCGCCTCCGGCTCCGGCCGGCTCGTCGGCTGGTTCGACAAGGGCGCCCCTCGTGCCGGCCGTCAGGCCGCAGGCCAAGATAGGATACCTGAATGGAGAGCAACCTGGCAAGGGGCGCCGGAGAGTTTCAGCGGCCGCCGGAGAGGTAGGAGAGGATGAGCGCGCGCTCCTCGGGACTCAAGTGCACGCGCTTCAGCTTCTCCATCTCGTCGAGCGCAGTCTGCCACTGCTCCGGGGTGTACGTCGACGGGGCGTACTCGGAATGGCACGCGGTGCACTTCGAGAGGTACATGCGGCGCGCGTCGGACATGGGCCCGCGCGGCTGCGAGCCGCCGCACGCGGCGGCGCAGAGCAGGAGCGCTGCCGCGCCGCGGCGCATCATAGGTTGAACCCCAGCACGGAACGGATCTGCACTTGCTGGTCCTGCGCGGGATCGAGGCCGAAGCCCGCTCCGACCTGCAGCCACAGCTTCGGGGTCGCGACGCTGATCGAGGGACCCAGGTAGTAGTTCCGCGACACGTCCGCACCGACGAACTCGTGGGTGGTCCAGAACTCCGCCGCCACGCGAAGCTGCGGCATGAACTCGTAGCGCGCGCCGAAGTCCACCTCCCAGGTGCGGCCCAGGTCGGCGCGGCCGAGGTGCTGCGCGCCGACCAGGTTGGCGACCAGCGCGAAGCGTCCGAAGTCCTTCTCCAGGATGATCTTCTCCTCCAGCTCGAACGGCATGTTGAAGTCCACGGGACGCTCGACCTCCAGGTAGAGCAGCACGTCGACCGGCCACTCGCCCTTCTCCGCCAGCCGGTAGCGGGTCTCGAGCTGCCAGTCGGAGAAGTGGTACGGCTCGGGGTCGGCCGCCGGGCCGCCGCGCTCGAACACGTGGTAGAGCGCCAGGTCCCAGTGATCGGTGAGGCCGTACTCGAGCTCGGCCCGCTGGACCAGCACCGAATCGGCGAAGCCGCTGCGCGGCGCCTCGACCGTGTTCCACAGCTCGAGCTCCAGGTTGCCCTTCGGCTGGGTCTGGTACTCGTAGGCGCGGATCATCGTGCGCCGGTCGGCGCGCGAAGGCGTCGCGGCGGCCAGCAGCAGGCCGGCTGTGATACCGATTGTGATTCTCATTCTCAGTTGCGTCCCGGACCACGTCCCCATCTCGTCCCTCCTCGCGGTGAAGGTTGCGCTAGCGGCCCTGGCAGTCCTTGCAGAGGCCGTACAGCTCCAGCTTGTGCCGCGTGACCTGGAAGCCGTGGTGGCGCGCGACCATGTCCTGCAGCTCCTCGATGCGCTCGTTCTCGAACTCGATGATCTGGTGGCAGCTGGTGCAGATCAGGTGGTCGTGGTGATGGCGGCCGATGGCGGCCTCGTAGCGCGTCTGCCCGTCGTCGAAGTGGCGCGCGCTGGCCAGGCCGGAATCGGTGAGGATCTTCATGGTGCGGTACACGGTCGCCGCGCCGATGTTCTCGTCGCGCGACTGCACCTTGGCGAGCAGCTCGTCGACGCTGAGGTGCCCGCTGGCGGAGAAGAAGGTGTCGACGATCAGGTCCCGCTGCCGGGTCGCCTTGAGCCCCCGCTCGGCGATCCAGCGCGAGAGCCGCTCGCGAGCCGCGCTGCTGGGCGAGGCGGGCTCCGCCTTGCGTCCGCGGCTGCCGTGGGTGGAGGCGCGCTGGGTCATGTTGAAATTGATTCTCAATCTCGCGAACCCAAAGATACCGCGCGGGGCGCCGCAGTCAAGGGCGGCCGCCCGTCAGCCCAGCCACCCGCGCGCCCGCAGCGCCTGGCGCCATTTCTGCTGCGCTGCGGGACCCTCCTCGCCCGGAGAGACGTCCGTCCCGAGCAGCCGCACCAGGGCCGCGTGCGCGGCGCGCCGGACGGCGGGGTCGCTGTCGTCGAGCCGCTCCACCAGATCGGCCGCGTAGCGGGGGTTGCCTCGGTCGCCGGCCACTTCCGCGGCGAGCGCGCGCACCCGCGGGTCGGAGGAGCGCATCAGCACTTGCACCTCGTCGCCCTCCTCGCGCCCGATGCGCTGGCGCGTCCCCGGAAGGAGCAGCACCCAGACCAACGCGCCCAGCCCGATCTGGAAGAGCCCCATCGCGGCGGGGTACTTCTTCGCCCGCACGAGCGCGAGCCGGTACACGGCGAACACCACCAGGAAGACGGCGAAGATGACCGGCGCCGCCGAGGCAGCCCAGCGCGGCAGCTCGCGCCCGCGGATCCCGCTCCCTGCCCAGAAGGTCAGGAGCGCGCTCGCCACCAGCAGCACGTACAGCGCGGGCCGGAGCGTGCGAACGAACGCGAGCCCGACGCGAACGCGCAGCTTGCGCGGGTCCCGCAACCCGTCCACGGCGTCATTCACGCGGGCTCTCCTACCCCGAGCTTGCCGCCGCGTCCAGCCGCTGCCGACAGTCGCCGCCTGTAGGGCGGCGCTGCGCTTTTGAGAGCGGCTTGACTTCGCCGGTCGCTTCCTTAGGGTGCGCAGCCTCGATGGCCGCCACCTCGCCAAAGGCGCGCTCCGGGCGCGGCACGCGCCCCGTGGCGCAGGACCGCCGCGCGCGCGCGGAGCGGCTGCTCTCGCTCTTCGCCTGGCACCGCGACGCGCCCCTGGTCGGCGCGCTCGCTCGGGCTCTCGCTCGACGAGCTGTACGCCGAGCTCGACGAGCTGAAGCTGCGGCGCAAGGCATACCGGCTGACGCGCGGCAGCGAGTTCGACCTGCCCGTCGCACGGGCGGTGCCCGGAGCGCCCAGCGGGCCGCCGGTGCGCCGGCGCGCGCGCTCCGCGCGGACGGAATCCGCTCCGGCGGTCGAGGGCGAAGCGACGCCGACGCCCGCGGGCGCGGATCCGGACGCTGCGCCGGTCGCGGGCGGCGCCGTCCCTCCACGGCCCGCGGCCCGCGGCAGCGCGGTTCCGGACCAGGCGGCGGAGCTCCTGGCGGTGCTCGCGAAGGTGGGACCGCGCCGCGGTGCGCTCGCCGCGCGGCTCGGCGCTCCCGGGCACCCGCTGCCCGAGCGCGTGCTGCTCGCCAGGTTCCGCGCGGCCGGCTTGGAGCGCGAGCTGGGCCAGCGGGAGCGCGACCTCTTGCGCGGCCTGTTCGCCCGCCACCGGGGCGCGGCCCGCGCCGTTGCCGCCGAGCTGGAGCTCCAACCGGAGGCATTGCAGCGGCTCGTCCGGGACCGCGGGCTGGCCGGCGAGATCGAGTCCCTGCGCGACCGCTTCCGGACCGAGGCGCGGGCCCGCCGCTGGCCGCGCGAGCAGATCGAGCAGCTGGTCCGCCGCCGCGCGTGGCTCGAGGACCTGGGCATCGCCGCCGAGCTGGAAGGCGAGGTGCTCTCCCGCGCGCGCCTGGCGTGGGAGCGCTCGGGCGGGTCGGTGGCGCGGCTCCGGCGCGAGCTGCGCCTCTCGGAGTCCGACGCTCGGGCGCTGCAAGCGTTGCTCGCCCGTTAGTCGCCGCGTGTTACATTTCCCCTCGATGCCGATCTACGAATTCGTCTGCGAGTCTTGCGGCCGCATCGTCGAGCGCCTGCAGAAGGTGAGCGACCCTCCTCCCGAGGAGTGCCCGGAGTGCGGCGGGAAGATGGCGAAGATCATGAGCCGCAACTCCTTCCAGCTGAAGGGCGGCGGCTGGTACCGCGACCTTTACGGCTCGAGCGGCTCGGCCAAGCCCTCCGGCGCCGACGGCAAGCCCGCGCCCACGGAGCCCAAGGAGACGAAGACCGAGACCGCCGCCCCCGCCTCGACTCCCGCCAGCACCGCTCCCGCGAAGAAAGACTGAGGCGGCCGCTAGAGTTGCCTCGGAGTCCGCGACATGAAAGGCGCAGCGCCGCCGAATACTGCGGCGGCTGTCAGGTCAGCAGTTGCTGCGCCGACTGCGCGTCCTCGGCGCGCAGCAGCATGGCGAGCCTTCGCGAGCGCTCCAGCGAAACGCCCCGCCGGTCGTGCTTGAGGAACGCGTACACGTCGACCCCGCGGCGGGTCAGCACCGCGAGCCGCTCGGCCCACTGGCTCCACAGCTCGGTGGAGTCGTCCTCGCGGCGGATGCGCACGTAGGCGAAGTCCGCCGTCAGCTCCAGCCGCGGCGGGCCGGCGCCGTGGTCGGCCAGCACCAGCGCGGCGTTGTGCGCGGAGAGGACGCGGAGGACCGCTTCGGTGTGCCAGGACGGGTGGCGCAGCTCGAGGGCGAGGCGCACGCCTTCCGGCACCGCGCGCAGGAACTCGCTCAGGCCGGCCCGGTCCGCGGTGACGGTGTGCGGGAGCTGGACCAGGATCGGTCCCAGCCGCGCCTGCAGCGGCGCGGCCACCTCCAGCAGCGCGCCGATGGCCCGCGCCGCCGCCCTCCCCGCCCGCACGTCCACTCGGCCGGGCAGCTTCAGGGCGAACTCGAACCCCGCGGGGACCACCGCCGCCCAGGTGGCCAGCGTTGCCTGGTCGGGGAGGCGCGACTGGATCTCCACCGCGCCGAGCTGCGAGCCGTACAGGGCGAGCGTCTGCGCCTGCGTCAGGCCGGGCGGGTAGACGGTGCCGACCCACTCCCGGTACGAGAATCCGCTCGTCCCCACCCTCGCCTCGGCCAGCATGGCGCCAAGATAGGCATCGCCGCCCGCCCTGCGCCGCCAGCGCCCGCCTGCTCGCCGGACCGGAGGGAGCAGGCGAACGACCGGCTACGTGGATGCGGGGGGGTTCTCGCCGCCGGTGAGCCCGGCGGCAGGGGCGGGCACCGCCGCGGCCGCCGGGGCCGGCGCGGGAGGCGGCGGTGCGGGCGCGGCCGGGGCCTTGCGCGTCGGGGCCTTCTTGGCGGGCGCTGCGGCCCCCTGCGCCTTCACGTCCGCCTTGCGCCGCTTCATGCGCTGGTTGTGCTGCTTGCGCCGGCGCATGATGAGCCGCATGTGCTTGCTCTTCGATCGGGCCATTCGCTAGTTCTCCCAGCCGCCGCCGCTAGGGCGGCGCTGTTTGTTTTCGCAGAGGTTGCGGCACGCTTTGTAGCGGCATGCGGTCCGGGGACGCAACCACGTAAATCACTCCTCGCGGCGGGGCGGCTGCAGCGGCGCCGCCATGCTTTCCGCGCCGCGCACGGCGCTGGGCGGCGCCTCGGCCACGGTCGGCGGATCGGCGGGCTCGTGCACCGGCCCGGGCGGCGCCGCGGCGGGCGGTGGCGGCTTCGACGGCGCCGGCTTCTCGCGCGGCTTGAGGCGCCACCGCTCGAGCAGCTCCTTGGTCTGCGCCAGCGGCAGGGCCGGAGCGAAGTTCCCGTTCGCGCCGTCCATGTCGCGCGCCATGCACAGGGAGTTGAGGATGGCCTCTTCGGTCGCCTCGATCGCCGCCTCGTACACGGGATTCAGGCGCTGATCGAGCAGCACCTTCATGTGGTAGATCATCTTGCTCGTCGTGCGCGGGATCTCGTTGGCGGTCGAGAACGCCAGGATGATCTCGCCCGAGCCGTGCGCGGCGATGCTGCCCGCGCGCCCGATGCCCAGCGCCACCCGCTTCGAGACGCGCCCCAACTGGTGGGAGTTGAGCGGCGCGTCGGTGGCCAGCACCGCGATGATGCTGCCGGCGCTGGTCTCGCGCTTCGGGATCTCGCGATAGCGCTCCTCGAGCACGGGGCCGACCGGGAACCCCGCGATGCGCAGGTCGCGCATGTGCCCGAAATTGCTCATCACCAGGACGCCCACGGTGTAGCCGCCCAGCGCCGGGGGGAGCTTGCGGCTCGAGGTGCCGATGCCGGCCTTGAAGTCGCAGCAGATCATCCCGGTGCCGCCGCCGACCGATCCTTCGGCCACCGGTCCCGACCCCGCGGTGTGCAGCGCCTCGAGCACGTTGTCCGCCAACACGTGGCGGCCGGCGACGTCGTTGAGCCAGGAATCGTCGCACTCCCCGACCAGCGGGATGAGCACGTCGTGCTCGCCGCCGATCCCGGGGAACTGGTCGACCATCCACTGCACGGCCGCGTCGCTCACCTGGCCCACGCTGAGCGTATTGGTGAGGAAGATGGGCGTCTCCACCAGGCCCCACTCGATGAGCTGCGTCATGCCGCTCACCTCGCCCGCGCCGTTCAAGACGAACCCGCCGCCGATGAGCCGCTGCTCGAAGACGTTCTGCTCGTTGGGCAGGATGGCGGTCACGCCGGTGCGCACCGGCCCCTTCCCGCGCCGCAGCGGACCCGCCCCGCGGATGATGGTGGAATGGCCGACCAGGACGCCTTCCACGTCGGTGATGGCGTTCCACTTCCCCGGCCGGAAGCGGCCCAGGGGGACGCCCAGCTCCCGGGCGCGGTAGCGCTGCTCCGGGCGGGGTAGGGAAGTGTGGTCCTGCGGGGTCTTCACGGTCTAGGAGTACCCGACCTTCCGGAGGGGCGCTACCTCTGGGCCGGCCCCGTCAACTCGTCCCGAGGCGGGACGCAGCGCGTTAGATCACGGTGCGGGCGGCGACGGCCGCCGTGCGTTGCTCGATCGCGCGGATCACCGCAACCATATCGGCGCCCCCGAGGCCCAGAGCCTGGGCCTCACCATAAAGGGCGTGGCAGACGTCGAGGAGCGGCGACGCGATGGCGGCCTCTCGCGCCGCCCCGGCGATCAGCCGGTTGTTCTCCAGGACGTTGGAGATCGCGGCTTGCGCTGCAAAATCCTGCGCGACGAGCTTCGCTGCCTTGACCCGCGATACGTCGCTCGCCATCGGCCCGGCGTCGAGAACAGCGACGAGCTGGGCAAGGTCCAATCCGTGGCGTTCGGCGAAGTGCGCCGCCTCAGCGAGGCCCGTCACCATGGTGGTCATGAACAGGTTCACCGCCAGCTTCATGAAAAGCGCGTTGGGCGCGGGGCCGCAGGCTATGGCGTCCCGGCACATCGGCGCGAGCAGCGGCCGAACCGACGCCACATCCTCCGGCTCCCCCGCCAGCATCGCGACGAGCTGTCCGGCCTCCGCGGGTTTGCGCGAGCCGGAGACCGGCGCCTCGACGTAGCGGCCGCCTTCGGCGCGGACGTCGGCCTCGAGCGACTTGGAGTAGCTCGGCGCGGTCGTCGCCATGTTGATCAGCGTGCGTCCCTTGACCCGATCTCCGAAGGCGCGGTCGCCGCGCGCGAGCACGGCGTCCATTGCAGCGCCGTCGACCAGCATGAGGATCACGACTTCGCACCGCGCGAAGACTTCAGCCGGGTCCCTCGCGACAGCGGCCCCGGCCTCGGCCAGGATGCCGCATTTCGAGGACGAGCGATTCCAGACCAAGAGCGGCGCGCCGCCCGCCTTCACCAAGTTTAGCGCCATCGGCTCGCCCATGGCCCCAAGGCCGATGAAGCCCACGGGTGCGGAAGGAATCACTGTCATGACTACTCCTCGATGGCACCGCCAAGGAGCCGCAGATGTCGACGGAACGTGTAGGACGCGTCGCCTGCTCGGAGCCTCAGGTATTCATCGAAACGGAGCTGGTCTCTGAGGATCCGGCCCTGTCGCACGGCGTTCGCTTGTACGCGTTCCCGCTGAGAAATGGACCTGGCCACCTCCAGCAGCTCTTCCGCGCTCGAGCTCGGAGCAAACACGATCCCGTCCGCGTCGCCGAAGACGAGATCCTCCCGCCCCACCAGGAAGTCTCCGAACCGCGCCGAGAGCAGCGCCTCCGGCTCGGGAGCGTCCAGGCGCCGGGGCCCAGAGGGACAAGCGCCGTAGCTGAACACCGGGAGGCCAATCCGCTCCAGTTCAGCAGTATCGCGATGCAGGCCCCAGACCACGAGTCCCGCCACGCCACATGCTTTGGCCTCGAGGGCGGTAAGGTCGCCGATGCATGCCTCATCCGTTCTGCCCGCGTTGTCGATCACCAGAACATGCCCTGGCTGGGCCGTGCTCATCGCCTCCAGGAAGACGTCCACGCTGCCGTAATGGCGCACCGGAAGTGCTCGGCCCGCGATGGCGGCACCCGGCAGCAACGCCCGTATGCCGGGCGGCGCCATGCGAACCGTGATTTCCAGGCGCAGGCACGCATCGGCGACGAGAGCGGTCGAGAGGTCGCGGAACTCGGACGACACGGATTCGTTGTCTGCCATTCGATTCACCCTCCAGCTCCTGGCCTGTGGATGGTCTCCGGACGTCCTCTGTCTCGCGCAGAAGAATCGTCATGCGCGATGCCTAGCAGCTACCGACCCCGACGGACTACCCGCGTGCGCGCAGCCGAGGCCTGCATGGATGCAGGATCGGAAGTGGGGGATACTCCAAGAGTGCCGGACTGGGATGGCCTGCGGATCTTCCTCGCCCTCGTCCGCTCCCGTACGCTGGCAGCGGCGGCTCGCAAGCTGAGCATCGACGAGACCACTGTCGCGCGCCGCCTGGCGCGGCTGGAGCAGGAGATGCGTGCCCAGCTTGTCGAGCGCGCGCCCGGCGGCCTTGCGCTCACCGCGGCGGGCGAGGGCGTGCGCGCCGCCGCTGAGGAGATGGAGCGGGCCGCGCTGGCCGCCGAGCGCCGGGTGCTGGGCGCTGACCGACAGCTCTCCGGCCGCGTGCGCGTCACGGCGCCGGAGATTCTCGGCAGCCACTTTGTCCTGCCGGCGCTGCAGGCCGCGCACGCGCGGCACCCAGACATCGCCATCGAGCTGATCAGCACCATCGCCCGTCTCGACTTGATCCGGCGAGAGGCCGACGTCGCCATCCGCACCGTGCGGCCAACCGAGCAGTCCTTGGTCACGCGCAAGCTCGCGCGCATGGCGATCGCTCCCTACATCCGCCGTGGGCGGAAGCGTCGTGCACAGCTCGCCGCAGTGGCCTACGCGGACGGAGTCCGACTACCGCTGCGTAATAACGTCGAGGACCGTGTGCCGGACGGCCGCGTCGCTCTCCGAACCAACAGCATCGCAATGGTGCTCCAGGCCGTGCGCCTCGGCTGGGGCGTGGGCGATCTGCCCTGCTTCGTCGGCGATAGAACGCCGGAGTTGGAGCGAGCCTTTCCCCACGAGAAGCCCGACCGGCTCGACGTTTGGCTCATCATCCACGCCGACGTACAGCGCACTTCCCGCGTCCGCGCACTCGTTGATGAGCTGGTGCGCGTCTTCCGGCGGGGCGCAGATCTGCTCGCGGCTGGCCGCCCTTCTTGAGCGTCTGCAGCACCCAACGAGTTCCTGCGCCCGGCCTCGATTGAGTGCGCTGATGTGGCTGCGAGCCAGTCGCTAATTTAGCTCTGCAGCTGCGCCGGCGTGCCCGGCTCGGCCTCCGTAGGCGACCCGTTGCCGTTCGGAGGAACGGGGGTGGCGACGGGCGGAGGCACGCTCTGCGCCACCGCCACCGGACCTCCGACCACGATGCGCGCGGACTCGCGGCGCTCGCGCTCGCGCTCCTTGTACCGGCGGATGGCGCCGGAGAGGATCTCCGCGATCAGCGCGTTGTACTCGATGCCCGCCGCCTTGGCGATGAGCACCAGGTCGCTCCATCCCGGCGTGAGCCCCGGGAGCGGGTTGCACTCGAGGAAGTACACCTTCCCCTGCTCGTCCATGCGGAAATCGACGCGCGCCACGTCGCGGCAGCCGAGCGCGATGAAGCACTCGCGCGCCGCCCGCTCCAGCGCGCGGAGCTGCGAGGGCTCCAGGTGGGCCGGCACGTCGTAGCGGATCTTGCTCGACCAGTCCTGCTTGTACTCGAACGAATAGACCGGGTGCTTCTCGGCCGCGAGGAAGACGACCTCCATGGGCGGCAGCACCTTGGGCCGGCGCTCGCCGAGGAGGCCGACGGTGAACTCCCGGCCGGCGACGTAGCTCTCGACCAGCGCCGGCTGGTCGTACTTGGCGATCATCTCGCGGGCGGCCTCGCGCAGCTCGGCCTCGGTCTCCACCACGCTGGTGTGGTGCACGCCCTTCGAGGACCCCTCCGCGACCGGCTTGACGATCAGGGGGAACTTCACCAGCTCGCGCGGCAGGCGCTCCTTCCCCGTCTGCAAGGTGACGAAGTTCGGCGTGAGGATGCCGTGCTGGCGCACGATGCGCTTGGCGAGCGCCTTGTCGAGCGCGATGGAGAGCGCGGCGGGGTCCGATCCCGAGTACGGGATGTCCAGGAGCTCGAGCAGCGCCGGCACCACCGCCTCGCGGTTCCGGCCCTTGATGCCTTCCGCCATGTTGAAGACCACGTCGACCGGCGTGGCGGCGAGCACGTTCGGCAGCTCGCTGGTGGCCTCCAGATCGATGACCTCGTGCCCGGCGGCCCCGATCGCTTCGCGCACCGCCTGGATGGTGGAGGGGGCGTCGTACTCGGCCTCGTCGTCCTTGCGCCCGTCGATCTCGGGCTTGATGCGCTTCACGTTGAAGGTGAAGCCCACCCGCAGCGGGCCGCTCTTGCGCAGCGGCCGCCCCTGCCGCCGCCGCGGATCGTTGATGCCCCAGCGCGCGACCGCGCTCTCGATCACCTTCGCGAGGACGCCGTCCGTGTGCAACCCCTCCAGCGCCGCCGCCGCGTAGATGCCCGCGCCGGGCTCCAGGCTGGGCAGCGCGTTGATCTCGATGAAGTAGACCTGCCCATCCTCCGCCACGCGGAAGTCGATGCGGCCCAGGTCCCGGCACCCCAGCGCCTTGTAGGCCTTGCGCGCCATGTCCTGCGCGCGCTCCAGCACGTGTCCAGGGAACTGCGCCGGGCAGCGCACGCTCACCGCGTCGAAGTGGACCGACTTCAGGTCGTAGTCGTAGATGCGATACCTTCGCTTGGACAGCTCGGCTTCGTCGATGACGTACTCGACCGGCGTGAGCACGCCCGCGCGCTCCGGCGCGGTTTTCTCCAAGAAAGCGACCGTCAGGTCCTTGCCGGGGATGAACTCCTCGACGAGCACGCCGGCGGGAAACCGCGCGAGCTGCTTCTCGACGAACGCGCGGAGCCGCGACCGCTCCTCGATCACCGACTCCTGGGTGATGCCCTTCGACGAGCCCTCGAAGTTCGGCTTCACGATCACCGGCCAGCGCCAGCCGTCCAGCCTGAGCTGCCCGATCTCCTCGATGAACTGGCCGCGCGGCGAGATCACGCCGTGCTCCCCGAGCATGAGCTTGGTGAGCGCCTTGTCGAGGCTCACCGCCAGGACCCAGGCGTCCGACCCCGTGTACGGGAAGCCCAGCTCGTCGAAGAGCGCGGGGTAGAACGCCTCGCGGAACCGCCCCCGGCGGCCCTCGGCGGTGTTGAAGATGAGGTCGGGCGCGAACGCCTCGAGGCGCGCGGCGGTGCGGCTGGCGGGCCCGCTCACCTCGATGCGCTCGACGCGGTGGCCGAGCCGCTCCAGGGCAGAGGTGAGCGCGTCGATGGTCTCGCGCGAATCGAACTCGGCTTCTTCCTCGGTATCCGTGAGGCGCAGGTTGTGCGTCAAGGCGATGCGCATGCTTCCTCGGGTGGCCCTGCGTTCGCGCGGAGCACGGCCTGGGCCGGAGGCGGCTCCCCCTCGAGCTTCCCGCGCGCGGCGCGCGAGGCGGCGAGCCCCGCGGGCGCCCGCGCCGGGTTCTGCGCCACGGGCTCCTTGAGCCCGAGCGCGATGGACGCGTCGATCACCTGGGTGCCGGCGATCAGGTCGCCGATGCGCCGCGCGCCCAGATCGCGCGTCAGCGGCTGCAGCGCGACGCCCGTCTCGACGGCGAGCAGCACGGCGAGGACCGCCAGCGTGACGGCCACCGGGTGCGGAGCGCCGAAGAGGGCCGGCAGCAGCGCTACCGCGAAGACCGCGTTGCGGCGCAGGCAGGCGGCGATCCCGGCGGGACGCCGGGTCGCGAGCTGCACCACCCGCAGCCCGGCGGCGCGCTTGCCGAGCGAGCGACCGGTCCCGAACAGGGCGTCCGCGCAGAGGATCAGCGCCAGCGAGAGCAGCTCACCGGCCCGCGCGTGCTCGCGCATCAACAAGATTGGGGCGAGCGCCACCGTCAGGTCCAGCGCCCGCGCCACGGCGCGGCGCCGGACGTCGGCGGGCGGGTAACTCGAGGGGTCAGCCATCAAGCGAGATCCGACACAGACCGCGCGGCGTCGACGGCGCTGTAGGTGAGGATCAGGTCCGCTCCCGCGCGCTTGATGCCAGTGAGGATCTCCAAGAGCGCACGCCGCTCGTCGATCCAGCCGTTCCCGGCGGCCGCCTTGAGCATGGCGTACTCGCCGCTGACGTTGTACGCGGCGAGGGGAAGGTCGCTCAGCCGCCTCACCTCCGCGATGACGTCCAGGTAGGGGAGCGCGGGCTTGACCATCAGCATGTCCGCGCCTTCCTGGACGTCGAGGAGCGCCTCGCGCCGGGCCTCGCGCACGTTGGCCGGGTCCATCTGGTACCCGCGCCGGTCGCCCTCCTTGGGCGCGCTCTCCGCGGCCTCGCGGAAGGGGCCGTAGAAGGCGCTGGCGTACTTCACCGCGTAGCTCAGGATGGCCGTCTCGGAGAGGCCGTGCTCGTCCAGCCCCTTGCGGATGGCGGCCACGCGCCCGTCCATCATGTCGCTGGGCGCGACCACGTCCGCGCCCGACTGCGCGTACGCCACCGCGGCCCGGGCCAGGAGCGGCAGCGTCTGGTCGTTGGCGACGGTGACCTGCCCGCGCGCGTCGCGTGTCAGCGGGCCGCAGTGGCCGTGATCGGTGTACTCGCAGAGGCAGACGTCGGCGATCGCCACCACGTCCGGCGCGGCGTCCTTGATGGCCCGGAAGGCGGTGCACACCGGGCCATTCGGATCCCAGGCGCCGGTCCCCTGTGCGTCCTTGTGGTCGGGAATGCCGAAGAGGATCACCGAGCGCACGCCGGCGGCGCGCGCGGCCTTGGTCTCCTCGACGATCAGGTCGACCGAGAGCTGCGCGACGCCGGGCATGGACCCGATCGGCTTGCGCACTCCCCGGCCGCCGACGGCGAACAGCGGAAGGATGAGGTCCGACGGCTGGATGCGCGTCTCGCGCACCAGGGAGCGGAGCGCCGCGGTGCGGCGCAGGCGGCGGGGTCGGTCCGCGGGGAAACCCATTGCACGAACCGTAACGCCGCGGAGCCATGCTGCGCAACGTCCGGGGAGCCGGACGATCACATCTTGTAGCGCAGGCCGAACGTCGCGGCGTGCTCGCGGGTCTCGACCAGCAGGGCGCGGTCGACGGTGCCGAGGATCGTCGAGTTGGTGAACGTCGCATGCCAGCGGGTCAGGTCGTAGCCGAACTCCATGGCGGCCGAGCGGCTCACGTCGATGGAGAGTTGCACCCGGATGCGGACCTCGTCCGCGTCGGACAGGTCCCCCAGGTTGCTCTGCGCCAGGTAGGGGTACGGCGTGATCGCCCCCTCCAGGTACCCGGACAGCGTGATGCTCGGGAAGAGTCGCATCTCGAGCTCGATGTTGGAGTCGAGGCCGAACACGCCGATGGTCGGCGCGCCGCTCCGCGAGCGGCCCACCTCGTACCGGGTGATCAGGCCCGCGCTGGCGATGAGGATGACGCCGGAGGTGATGCGCGTCGCGGCGCCCACCAGTACGCGCGCGGTCCAGTCCAGGCCGGTGGAACCCAGCCCCTGGTCCTCGGTTTCGAACCGGCCGCCCTCGACCTCGAACCGGCCGAAGAAGGGCTTGTCCTCGCCGAGCCGCAGCGTGTACCGAGCCAGTCCGCGCAGCGGCTGCAGCGAATCCGATCCGAACTTCGACGACCCGCCACCCGAGTCGACGCGCACCGAGAGAAGCGCCGGCTTCCAGGCGATCAGCAGGCCCGTCGGCGTGGGATCCGGCACCTCGATCGGAACGCCCTGCGCTTCGACCGCCGACGCCTTCTCGGGGGCGTCCATCTCGGCGAAGGCAGGAGCTGCGCTGCAGACGAGGAGAACGGCCAGGATCGATCGCACCCCGAGACCATACCCGTTCATGCGGGCGCGGTCATGCGGTAGGTCCCCGCCGCCTGTATGGCGCGCAGCACCGGACCTGGCACAAGATGGGAGGCATCGCCTCCCGAGGCGAGCAGCTTGCGCACCTGCGTCGAGGAGACCTCCGGCAGGACCGGTCCGGCGCCTCCGGGCACCGGGAAACCCGCGCGCTCGAGGGGAATGATGCGCGCCAGCTGCTCGATCCGGTCGAACCGCTTCCACTGCGGCCGCTCCGCCGCGAGGTCCGAGCCGAGCACCAGCGCCCACTTGCGGTCGGGATGCTTGCGGTGCAGGTGCTCGAGCAGGTCCACCGTGCGCCCTTCCCCGCCCAGCTCCGACTCCACCCGCGAGACCCGCGCACGGTCGAGGCCCAGGTCCGCGACGGCCAGCTCGGTGAGCCCGGCGCGGTGCTCGAACGGCGCGTGGAGGGGCTTGCCCAGCGGATGCCCGAAGACCGGCACGAACCACAGCTCGTCGACCGGCTCGGTCGCCAGCACGTACGCGGCGGCCAGCAGGTGGCCGACGTGCGGCGGATCGAAGCTGCCGCCGAACAGGGCGATCTCCATGGCGGCCAAGACTACCTCGACTCAGTAGAGCAGGAAGGGCGCGCGCCGCTTGAGGAAGGCGTCGCGTTCCCGGTCCCACGGCGCGCACAGCTCGGCGACCGACCGGCCGGCGTCCACCCCGGTGCGGAAAGCGGCGCTCCCGGTGAGCAGGTCGATGGCGGGGAGGTGCTCGACGAACTCGTACTTCTCGGTCCGCCAGCGGAACCGCCCGGGGTCTTGCGCGCGCGCGTGCACGATGCAGGCGGCGCCGAGCCGGACCGGCTGCAGGGCGTCCGCGTCGGTCACGTGGATCTGCACGCCCTGGCAGCGCGCGCCCCGGTGCTTGTCCCAGGTCGGCGTGAAGGCGCAGGGGCGGAACCGGATGCCCGGGAGGTTCTCCGCCGCCAGCGCCTGGGCGAGGCGCAGTCCGTCGAGCCACGGGGCGCCCCACAGCTCGAAGGGGCGGGTCGTGCCCCGGCCCTCGGAGAGGTTGGTGCCCTCCAGGAGGCACATCCCGGGATACACCAGCGCGGTGTCGACGGTGGGCATGTTCGGCGAAGGCATCACCCAGGGGAGCCCTGTCTCGGGGTAGAGCATGTCGCGGCGCCAGCCCTCCATCTCCATGACCTGGAGGTCGCACCCGAGGCCGAACCCACCCTGCTCCGCCGGCGCGTTCAGCAGGCGCGCGCACTCGCCGGCGGTGAGCCCGTGGCGCGCGGCGATGGGCCACAGCCCGACGAAGGACTCGAACCCCGGGTGCACCACGCCGCCCTCGACCGCGGCGCCACCGATGGGGTTCGGGCGGTCGAGCACCACGAAGCGGAGCTTGTTCCGGGCGGCGGCCTGCATCGCGAGGCCCATGGTGGCGAGGTACGTGTAGTAGCGGCTGCCGACGTCCTGCACGTCGAAAACGAGCGCGTCCAGACCGCGCAGGTGCTCGTCGCGCGGCGTGAGCGAGGCGAAGTCCTTGCCGTACAGCGAATGCTCGGGGACGCCGGTGCGGGGGTGGGCGCCGGCGCCGATCTCCTCGAGGTACTGCACGTCGCCGCGCACGCCGTGCTCCGGACCGAAGAGCGCGGCGAGGGTCACGCCGGAAGCCTGGTGCAGCAGATCGGCCAGGTGACGCAGCCCGGCGTCCACGCTGGTCGGGTTCAGGATCGCCCCGACGCGCTGCCCGCGCAGCGATCCGAGCAGCCGCATGACGCCCAGCTTCACCATCAGTAGGCGTTCCGCGAAAGGAACCCGCCCGCGAGCGTGCGGGCGAGGATGCGCAGGTCGAGCAGGAGCGACCAGTGCTCGATGTAGTAGAGGTCGTACTCGACGCGCTTTTCGATGCTGGTCTGCCCGCGCAGGCCGTGGATCTGCGCCCACCCGGTCATGCCCGCCTTGACCATGTGCCGAAGCTGGTAGCGCGGGATGTGGCGGCGGAACTTGTCGATGAAGATGGGCCGCTCGGGGCGCGGGCCGACCAGGCTCATGTCGCCGGCCAGGACGTTCAAGAGCTGCGGCAGCTCGTCGATGCTGGTGCGGCGCAGGAGCGGCCCCAGCCTGGTCACCCGCGGGTCCTCGGGCTCGGCGAATCGCGGGCCGTCCCGCTCCGCCTGGTCGCGCATGGTGCGGAACTTCAGCATCCGGAAGGGTTTCCCGTCGAGGCCGACGCGCTCCTGGCGGTACAGCACGGGCCCGGGCGAGGTGAGCTTCACCAGCAGCGCGACGAGCAGCATGAGCGGCGCGAGCAGCGCGAGGAACAGCGCGGAGAGGATCACGTCGAACGCCCGCTTCGCCAGCGCGTTGATGCCCAGGACGCCCACGGATTGGAGATTGACGATGGGCAGGCCGCCGAACTCCTCCAGGCCGCCGAAGAGCGTCGCGTACTGGTAGACGTCCGGCACCAGCTTCACGTCGACCGTGGTGTCCGCGCAGATCTCCATGATCCGCGGCAGCCGGTGGAAGGAGCGCGAGGGCAGCGCGACCAGGACCTGATCGATCTGCTGCCGGCCGAGCACCTCGCGCAGGTCGCGGACTGTGCCGATCACCTCGGTGCCGTCCACCGTCTGGCCGACGCGCGAGCGGGTCAGCGACAGGCATCCCACCGGGCGGAAACCCAGCTCGCGGTGCGCCTCGATCTGCTCGAGCGCCTGGCGCGCCAGGCGGCCCGCTCCGAGCACCAGCACGTAGCGCAGGTTGTACCCGCGGCGGCGAAGCGCCTGCAGCACTTCCTTGAAGAGGAAGCGCATCGCGCCCACGCCGATGAACACGAGCACGGTGAAGATGAGCAGCGCGCCGCGCGAGTAGCGGTCCTCGCGGACGAAGTAGGTGACCGCGACGAGGAGCAGGCCGGCCAGGACGGTGGCCTTGAAGACCCCGAACACCTCTTCCAGCGCCGATTTCTGCCGTTGCGGCCGGTACAGCCCCACGCTGCGCAGCACGAGCGGCCAGAGCACGACCGCCAGCGCGCCCACGGTCAGCGTTTCCCGCAGCGGCGGCAGCTCCGAGTACGGAAAGGTGCGCGGCGAGCCGAACCGGAGGGCGTACGCGCCGGCGAACGCGGCGGCGACCATGGCCACGTCCAGGAGGACCCGGAACGCGGTGAACA
>WNFF01004534.1_pt1 | contig 22490 bp, 22 predicted proteins | sample 5400441 | NCBI WGS metagenome assembly WNFF01 (sample SAMN13153345, study PRJNA577476) | soil metagenome | isolation source: 120 cm saprolite under Douglas fir tree site 2 hole 3 replicate 1 | place: USA:California | collected 2015-04-18
GGGCCGCCGGCATGCCGCCCATCCACATGACGGGGCGCGCACCCGGTTTCGCCTACGACTTGCTCTGGGAGGTGGACCCGAGCACGCAGGACGTCTATCCACTCCGGCAGATTGTGTTTGAGCATCAGCTTCTGGCGGAGCCGCGTGCGGTGCCAATCCATGACCGAATGCGTGATAATCCCGAAGCCCTGGTAGAGTTGCTGCGGGACTGGGGCCTGGGTCGGGGACAGCCGATTCGGGTTTTCGCAACGCCCGAGGAGATCCCCTGGGTGACCGATCTTCTGCGGAGCCTGGGATACGCTATCCTGCCGGCTGGGCCGCTACCGAGTTCCCGGCCCAGAAGATCCAGCTCATCGCAGAGGTGACCGTCAGCCACGTGCACTTTCGCGCCGTGGCCAAGATCGGCTTCCACTACGTGCTGAAGATGTTCCCGGACCTGACTGGGACGGAGGCCGAATTCGCCCCCATCAAGGATTTCATCTGGGCCGGACGTGGCGACGTGGCCCAGTTCGTGAGGCAGAGGTCCGATCAGTTCGTGAGGAACTTTGAGCGAGCGCGGCCAACCCAGTGGATGCACATCCTGGCCGTGGAAAGGACCTACAACGTCATCCTCGCGCACGCCCAGTTCTTCGCCGGTCCCGGCATCGTCCCGCCACCGTATATCATACGGATTGGCCGCAACCCGGCGAGAATCGACTCCCGGCGAGAGGTTCGCGGACACCAGTTCGTAGTCCTCGATCCGGCAGCGGGTACGGGCGAGATGGTTGATGCGGAGCCAGCTCAGTTCATCTGGGTTCCCTGAGCGGGTGATGAGGGCGGGCTCCCGACCTCGGCTGCGGGGCCGGATTGCTACCGAATCGCTACCACTCCAGGCTATGCGGGGAGAAGGATGCAGCATGGCCGTTCAGGCCTGATCGGTTGTTTTCTCCCCTCTTACGTCATCCTGGCTTTCCTGTCATCCTGGCTTTCCTTGCATGGAGCCTCGGGATACGCTATAAGAGGGGGCCGCTTCGCCGACCGCGCGTTTCCAGCCTCCATATTTTCAACGGGTTCCACGTCACTCAACCCCGCCAGCCGGCCCGTTGCTACCGTTGCTGCGCCGCTGGCCGCAGATCCGGACGATGCCGGAGTGAAGCCCACCCCGCGCGCCTGGACCTGGGCGGCCCTGATGCACCGGGCGTTTGCCATTGATGTTCTGGCGTGTCCCCATTGTGGGGGCCGGCTGCGCCTGATCGCCACCCTGCACGATCCCGCGGTCATCCGGAAGATCCTCGCGCACGTGGGGGTCGGCCCCTCAGGGCCGAGCCCCGGCCCCGCCCCACCGGAGCCCAGCGCCGCCGCGTCCTGATCCGATCGGCTCGGGGGCGCGGCGGACGCCGTCGTGCCAGCGCAGCGAGGCGCCATCGGCGCTGATCCGGCCGGGCCGCAGGGTGACGGCGACGGTGTGTCTGGCATCTGGCATAGCATCCCGCGCACCCGGGCCGGCTCGCTCGACCCGCGAGGAGGCCGCTAATGTGCGTTGTGCCGTCGGCTCCTGGGCGGCCGGCGTCCGAGTCTGGGAGGTTATGTCACGGGGACAGGGGCCACGAGTTGGGTGACCGCCGCGGAGGGCGTTGATGTTGGCTATCCTCATCCTCTCACTGAAGGTATCCGCTTCCGCCTCTTGCCCGGCATGCACGCCTGATCGTAGCGAACCTATGCGTAGGGGGCAAAGACAGACAACTTGACCCAGCCTATGCATAGGGGTATGAATCGGAAAAGAGGGGCAACCATGAAGCCGAGCCAGGCCAGCCGTCCTAGTACACCCCAGCTGGCGGGCGTGTCGAGATGAAGGCCCATCTGCAGGCGGGAACGGTCGTGTTCAGCGTCAAGGATACCGGGATCGGCCTGCCCCGCGCGCGCGCAGCAAGTGGTCGCCCACCTGGGTTTCGATGCTCAAGGCAGCATGGCCAGCCCGTCGCACCTGGTCGTGGTTCCTCGGGATTAGGCGCTGCCGGCTGAGGTCCTCGTACGAGCGCTGGATCGCGCGGGCGTCATGGTCCGCGACGTCACCGTGGATGCGGCGAACCTCGAGGATGTGTTCTTCGCCCTCGTCCGACACAAGAGGAACACACGATGAAGGCCACAACCCTCGGCGGACGAATCCTCCGCGAGCTGACCTTCACGGCCAAAGGGCTCGCGTGGCTTCCCGCGTTCACGCTTCTGCTGAGCGCGCTGGTGTACCTCTTCCTCACCAACGCCGACCTCAGCCTGATGGATCAAAAGACCATGATCTTCATGACCGCCAAGGCCATTCTGCTGCTGGGCATGCTCGCCGTGGCCATCGTCGGCGCGGATGCCGTGGCGGGCGACGACCGCGGAACCCTCGAGGCGCTCCTGGTCGCCCCCATCAGCCGTAGCCAGCTTCTGGGAGGCTATCTGATCGGGGCCGTCGCTCCCTGGGCAATCATGGTCCTCATCGCGCTCCCGTACCTGGCGGTGGTGTCCGCCGGCACGGGCGAGTTCTCCCTCACCACCGCCTACCTGGTCGGGACGGGCACCCTGCTGGCGTTGGGCGTCGCAGCGTGGACCGTTGGGCTCTCGGCACGAGCCGACTCCCTGCTGACGAGCCTTGTCGTGTACGCGGCCCTGGCGGCCCCGGCCGTCCTCAGCCCTGCACTGCGGGGGAACTGGGTCGGGCGCACCTACGATATGCTGGATCCGTTCTCCAACGTGATGAATACCCTCGACAGCGTCATCATCGACGAGCAAGGGCTCTCCCTTCAGACCATCCGGCTCCTGATGCTGGCGGCCTTCACCATGTCGGGCCTGCTCTACGCCCGATATCGCCTCGCGACCCTGTCGCTGGTCTGAGGGCGACCGTTGAGGGCGCGTGTCAACCTTCAGCCGGCGGACGTCGGCGGACTGACTCTGGTGCTGGCCGCGAGCATCGCCCTGCTCTTCTTCGATTTCGGCCGGCGGTTTCTCGCGACCAACGACGAGGCGCGGTTTCCGCTCCTGGCGCGCGACATCTTGGCGCACGGCCACTGGCTCCTCCCTGAGCTTAACGGCGTCCCACATCTGAACAAGCCGCCGCTCTACGCGTGGCTGATCGCCCTGGCGTCGTGGCCCACGGGTGCCGTGACTCAGCGGAACGCGGCGCTGGTCTCCCTGCTGGCGGCCCTGGCCGTGGTGCTCGGCACCTACTGGATCGCCCGCCGCCTCTTCGGACGGGACGTCGCCACGACGGCCGGCCTGATCGTGGTCACCACCGCCGGTGTGTTTACTCAGGCGCGGTTCCCCATGCCCGACATGGCCCTCGCCGCCGCGTTCACCGCTGCCATGGCCGCCTACGTGGCGGCCGAATTCGATGGGCGTCGATCCCCGCTCATTCTGTTCTACGCTGCCGTCGGGGTCGCATTCTGGCTCAAGGGTCCGGCGGGCCTCTTGCCCCTCGCGGTGGTCATCGCCGACACCCTCGCCACCCACGGGTGGCAGGGACCCGCACGTTTGGTCTCGCTTCCAGGACTCGCCCTGCTCGGGTTCCTGCTCGCACCCTGGCCCCTCCTCGCCGCTGCCGCCGGCGGCGAGCGGTTCACCCACACGGTCGTGGTCAATGACCTCTTGCTCTGGTACGTGCAGCCGCGCGGATGGAGCTGGCGCTTGATGACCGAGCCGTTCGGCCAGGCCTTCACCATCCTGCTGCCCTGGTCGCTGATCTTGCCCGCCGTTCTCTGGACCACGACACGCACGGCCGATCCGGGCCGCGGCCGGCGGCTGAGACTGCTCCTGCTCTGGCTGGTCGTCATGTTCGCCTTCCTCGCGATCTCGTCCCAGCAGCGTTTCCGGTACTACCTGCCGCTGTGCGTCCCGGCCGCTCTGCTCATCGCCGCGTGGTACGCCAGCCTGCAGCTCCGGCGGCCAACCGTCGTGTTGGCCAGCGTCTGGATTCTGGTCGCGGCGGGGCTAACCCTCGGTCAGGTGTACGCCGTGGCGCGGCACAACACGGACAGCAGCCTGAGCGTGAGTACGAGCCAGCTGCAGCAGGCGCCGGCGGCGCTCTACGCGGTGGACGTGCCGGAGCTCGTCTTCACCTTCTATCTAGATCGGCCGGTCACCCTGCTCCCCACCTACACCGACTTCCAGCGACAGGTCCTGGCTGGGCGCGACGCCTATTTGTTGATCGCTCCGCGAGCCCTGCCCACCACGTCCACCGATGTGCGCGAGATCGGGGTCGACCGCCTCAACCGGCATCCCATCTCGATCCTCCGGGCGGGGCATCACTCATGACAGCCGTCCTGCCCAGACGATCCGAACACGCAGGAGGCTAGGCGCCCGCCATGTGCGGCATCACCGGATTCATCGAACCGGGACCGCGCGCGAATCAGCGCGAGATCCTCCACCGGATGACGCACGCCTTGCGGCGCCGCGGTCCCGACGACGAAGGGTTCTATCACGACGCGCATCTCGCCCTCGGGATCCGGCGATTGAGCGTCATCGATCTTCGGACCGGGCAGCAGCCGATCTCGAACGAGGACGGCACCGTGCTGGCCGCGCTGAACGGCGAGATCTACAACTTTCGTGCCCTTCGCCTCGAGCTCCAGGGGCTGGGCCACCGCTTCCAGACCGCATCAGACGCAGAGGTACTCGTGCACGCGTACGAAACCTATGGCCCCGAGTGCGTCGCCCGGCTCGACGGGATGTTCGCGTTCGCCATCTGGGACGCGGTCCGGCGCACGCTCGTGCTCGCCCGCGACCGGATGGGGGAGAAGCCCCTGTACTACTCCGCCGGAGCCGACGCATTCGTATTCGGTTCCGAGCTGCGCGCGGTACTCGAGCATCCGGCAGTGCCCCGGGAGCTGAGCCTGGAGAGTCTCGTCCGCTACCTGGCCTTCGAGTACGTCCCCGCGCCTCACTCGATCCTGGCCGGTATCGCCAAGCTCCCGCCTGGCCACATGCTAACGATCTCCCCGGGAAGCAAGCCCGACATCATCCAATACTGGGATCTGCCGTTCAATCCGGACTATTCCGTCAGCGAGCACGAGTGGGTCGAGCGCCTCCGCGCGCAACTCGAGGCATCCGTTCGCCAACGGATAGAGGCGGATGTACCGCTCGGGTTCTTTCTGAGCGGCGGAGTCGATTCGAGTGCGATCGTCGCCGTGGCGGCCCGGCTGAGCGGCACCCAACCGCTCAAGACATTCTCACTGGGCTTCGCGGAGTCCAGCTACGACGAGCGCCCCTTCGCGCGGGCGATGGCCAGGCACTGCGGCACAGAGCATAGCGAGATGGTGTTCTCATCCGCCGACGCAGCGGCCCTCATCGAGAACGTCGGCGACCTGCTTGATGAACCCCTGGTGGACAGCTCATTTCTGCCGTTCTACGCACTGGCGCGGTTCGCTCGCAAGGAGGTGACGGTGGCCCTGAGCGGCGACGGCGGCGATGAGCTGTTCTGTGGGTATCCAACATTCCTCGCCGACTCGGGCTCCCGGTGGGTTCAACGCCTGCCCCAGGCGCTGGTGAGCTGGGGCCGCAGGGCGGTGGATAGCCTGCCGCCGTCCAGCCAGTACGGCAGCATCGAGTCGCTCCTGAAGCAATTCGTCCGCGGACTGGGGTATGCACCGGAGGTTCGCACCCAGCTTCTCCTCGGCGGGCTCACCGGCCTGGAGCGTTCCGCGCTCCTGTCGGCCGCCGTGCGTGAGGCGTCCGCGGGGTTCGACCCCTACGAGGATTTGACGCGGGTCGTCGCCGAGCTCCCGGAACTGAACAGCGTCGATCGACTGATCTACCAGCACTGCAAGTTCTACCTGGCTGATCAGAATCTGGCCACCGTCGATCGCGCCAGCATGGCGAGCGGCCTCGAGGTGCGGGCGCCCTTCCTGGATCACGCCCTGGTGGAGCTGGCCGGCCGGATCCCGGCTCACCTCAAGCTCAGCGGGTGGAAAACCAAACACATCTTGAAGCGGGCGCTCCAGGGCGCACTCCCTGCGAGGATCATCCATCGTCGCAAACAGGGGTTCGGCGTCCCGATCGCGGCGTGGTTGCGGGGACCGCTGCGGCACGCACTCGAGGAGAGACTGGCGCCCGAGCGCGTGGCTCATCGCGGCCTCTTCGAGCCGGCGACCACGCGACGGCTCGTGGAGGAGCACGTCGCCGGACACAGGGACCATCGGAAGATCCTCTGGGGCCTCCTGATGTTCGACGCCTGGTGCGATCGATATCTGCCTGATGCCCGATGGGCTTGACGTCCCTGGCCTCAACCCGAACCCATGGAGACCACACCATATGCCGATCCACGCCGGCGGCCGGCCGTTCTTGGCGGTGATGCTCGGCCTCTCCCTTGTCGTCGGGATCACCCCGGCGCGTGCAGAGGTCGCGTCCGCGGGGCCCGAGGGGTCGAGCCCGCTGCGCGTCCAGATCTCCGCAACCGGCGCGGCCCGGGTCGCCGGCGACCATGAAACGGTCACGGTCACAGTGACGAACACCGGGTCGACGCCGCAGCAGGATGTCCTCGTGCTGCTCTCGCTGGTGGACGTGACGGGCTCGCTCGCCACCCCGCTGGGCCTGGAAGACTGGACCCCAGCCCCCGAGGCGGCCTACGCCGCACAGCTCCTTCCGGGGGCCAGTGTCAGCCGGACGTGGCGGCTGCGGATGATCCAGGCGGGCCGCCTCGTGGTCTCCGCCACGGCCGTCGCCGGCGGAGAAGTCAGTCACCGGAAGGATCACACTGATGCCCATTCCGCTTGCGCGCCCACCCGTCGATGACGAGATCAAAGCCGCGGTGCTGGCCGCCATCGACTCCCGCCAGTACATCCTCGGCCCCGAATGCACGGCCTTCGAGCAGGAGTTCGCCCGATACATCGGCAGCAAGCACGCCGTACTCACCAGCAGCGCCACCGCCGGCATCTGGGTGGCGCTCAAGGCCTTCGACGTCAAGCCCGACGACGAGGTGCTCGTGCCCTCGCACACCGCGTTCCCGACCGTCGAGGCCATCTGCTTCGCGGGTGCCGTGCCCGTATTCGTAGACGTGGACGACTCCTACACCGTCGATCTGAAAGATGCCGCTGGGAAGATTTCTCCCCGAACAGTCGGCTTCGTCCCCGTACACCTCTACGGCCATCCGGCCGATTTGCCCGGTCTCCGGCAACTCTGTGCTGAGCGCAGCCTGTGGCTGCTGGAAGACTGCGCCCAGGCGCACGGCGCCACGTGGCAGGGACGCAAGGTCGGGAGCTTCGGACGGGCCGGCATCTTCTCCTTCTATCCCTCCAAGAACCTCACGGTCTTGGGCGACGGCGGGCTCCTCGTGACCGATGAGGCCGATGTCGCCGACCGCGGTCGGCGGCTCCGCGACCACGGCCGCCTCAGCAAGGACGTGCACGCCGAGATCGGCTTCAATCTTCGCTTCAACGACATCCAGGCGGCCGTGGGCCGCGTGCTGCTGCGCCGCCTCGACTCGATGAACGATCACCGGCGCTCGCTCGCCGAGCGCTACCGGACCGGACTCGCGGACCTTCCCTTGGCGCTTCCGGGCGAGAGGCCCGGCGCCCACCACGTGTTCCACCTCTACGTCGTCCGTACTCCCCAGCGTGATGCCCTCGCGCGGTTCCTCAAGGAACGTGGCATCGCCACCGGCATCCACTACCCCGTGCCGAGCCACCAGCAGCCCGCGGTCGAGGCCTTCCATCCGCCAGTACTACCGCAGACGGAGCGCCTCGTCCAAGAAATCCTGACCCTGCCCCTCTCGGCGGGCCACACGGTTGGCGAGGTGGACGAGGTGATCGCGGCCGTGCGGACGTTCTTCGGCGCCCGGTGACGCGCGCGGGAGACGCACGTGAACATTCTCCAGCTCTACCCGAAGTCGGGCTACTTCATGGGAGCGGCCGTGCAGCTCGTGCAGTTGGCCGGAGGCCTGGCAGCGCGGGGCCACCATGTCGTGGTGGCCACGCGGCCGGGCGAGGGCTGGGTGGCCAGGTGCGTCGAGGCGGGCCTGCCGTACCATGCGGTGTCCATGCGCTCCGAGGTGGACGTGCGCTCCGTTCCGGATCTTGTTCGACTCATCCGGCGCCATGACGTGCAGGTGGTCCACTGTCACAAGGGGAAGGCCCGCACCCTCGCCCTCATGGCCGGGTTGTTCGTCAGGATCCCGGTGGTGATCCTGCAGCGTGGCGTCAGCTTCCCACTCGATGTCTTCAACCGCCTCGGATACACAACGCGCCGGGTCACAGCCATCGTGGCGGTGTCCGAGTCGATCAAGGAGGGTCTCGTGCGGCAGCGGGTGCCCGCGCACAAGATCCACGTCATCTATTCGGGGACCGACACGGGCCGCTTCCTCCCAGTGTGGACCGGCAGAAGATCCGGAAGGAGCTCGGGCTCTCCCCCGACCACTACCTGATCAGCCAGATCGGCATCCGGAGCTGGAAGGGCAACGACGATACCCTGGACGCCATGTATCTGATCGCAGAGCGAGCGCCCCAAGCCCGCCTTCTCTTCGTCGGGGCCAACGCGGTCAAGGAGAAGATCTTGCGGCAGAACGCCGCGACGCGGGGCCTGGCCGGTCGAGTCTCGGTGCTCCCCTACCGCGAGGACGTCCCGGAGATCCTCGCGGGCAGTGACGTCTGTGTGGACGCCTCCTACGCCGGGCTCGGCATTACCGGCACTCTGCGCGAGGCGCTGGCGGTCGAGACCGCGGTCATCGGCACACATCTCGAAGGGAACCCCGAGCTGATCGAGGACGGAAAGACTGGCCTGCTTGTTCCACCCCGCAACCCGGAGGCCCTGGCCAACGCGCTCCTGCGTCTGATCGACCACCCCGACCCCATGGCTCGCGCGGGGCGTGAACGCGTGGTGACCACGTTCTCGCAGGAGGTCAAGGTCCTCCGGACGGAGGCACTCTATCGGCGACTCCTTGATGAGAAGGGCCTCAGCCTCGCCAGCAGGACTGAGAGCGCACCGTGAGAGGATGGCTGATCCTCATCTTCACCCTTCTGACCGGGGTCATCGTCGGGATCGGTGCTACGACGATGGGCCCGGTTCTCGTAGCCCCGTATTTGCCCAAGGCCATCAGCGGTCAGGGTGAACGAATTCACGGCGAGGTCGTGCGGAAGCAGCGCGACACCAATCGACTCTTGGTGAAAGTGGGCACGCCTCAGGGGCCGATGCTGGTCACCTTCACGCGGAAGGTCGCCGAGCTGGACTTGCTTCTTGAACCGGGGGATACGGTGACCCTCGTCACGACCGGCTATGCCACCTTCCGCAGCAGGAGCGCATGAAGGTGTGCAACGCGCAGGCCGGTCACATGAAGGGCGATGAGCGGAAGGCATTCATGTCGCACTGCTTAAAGGGCGGCGCCGCCACGCCGATGACCCAGCAGGAGAAGATGAAGAAGTGCAACACCGACGCGAGCGCCAAGTGCCTCAAGGGGGATGAGCGCAAGACATTCATGAGCGAGTGCTTGAAGGCTGACAAGAAGTAGCCAACTTCTGCCGCGTCCCCATCACCAAGGAGGATCGACATGAGTCACTACCGCGACACGGATGACCTAAAGGCCCGGCGCGAGGCCGTGCCCGGCATGGCGCTGCGCCGCGTGGCCTGATGGCCGGGGGCGACGCGACCGCGGGGCCTCTCGCGCGCCTCGGGACCGACCCGAAGGACCACGACGCGGTCCTGCAGGCGGTGCGCTTCGAGCTCTACCGCGAGAACATCTACGGCGCCCTCGAGATGGTCGAGGCCGCCCACGCCGCGTACCCGAATCCGCGCTACGCCGAGCAGGCCGCCCGCATCCGCTCGTGGCTCACGCACCTGGCGAGCCGCGAGGCCTACATCAGCGCCCAGGACGAGCAGTACCGGCGCCTGCGTTGGCGCATGGGCCTCAAGCTAATCGAGAAGCGCATCCGCATGCTGCTCGGGCGCAAGACGCGCAAGATGATCGAGCGGCGCGGGCGGGACCCGGAGTTCCAGGCGCTGGAGCGCGAGGTGGCGACGGTGCGCCCGCGCCGCGTGCTGGACGCGGGCAGCGGCGAGGGCGGCGTGGCCATGGCGCTGGCCGCGCGCTACCCCGACATGGAGGTGGACGGCGTCGAGGTCTCCGCCACTAACGTGAAGATCGCCAGGCAGCTCAACCGTTTTCCCAACACGCGCTTCCGCCAGGGCCTGGCCGAGGAGGTGCACCTGGCCTTTCCCTCCGGCGCCTTCGACCTGGTCTACTCCTTCGCGGTGCTCGAGCACGTGCGCGACGTGGACGAGACGATTCGCTCGATCATGACCGTGCTGCGCCCCGGGGGCCGCTTCTGCTTCGTGGTGCCCATGCACGAATTCCGCGCCAAGGGCCCCATCCCCGACTACGCGCCGGTGCACGGCTACGCCGACCACTGCCGCGTCTTCAGCCAGGGCGAGCTCTACCAGCGCTTCGGCCACGAGAAGACCTTCCACTTGCAGAAGATCCCCGGCGCCTGGAAGCACGGCGAGCTGCCCGACTGCTTCGAGCCCATCGAGTTCGGATCGTTCTTCGTTTCGTACTCGAAGTAGACGGCTTCGCCCGGACGGCCGTCAAGTTGTAGCGCTGCTAGTAGGCTACGGGGTCCCCTTCATCACATCGAGAACTAGCACTGGGTGAACATGGCAATAGCCCTCTCAGGGCCTCCAGCCCTGGGAGGGGGCGATGGCGGACACGCGTGATGAGTATGGACTGCGGCATCGAGCAATCGAACTGCACCGACAGGGCATCGCCCGCGGCGTCATCCGGGAGCGCTTGGGGCGCGCCCGCTCCTGGGTGGCCAAGTGGTTGCGGCGGTATCGGGAGGAGGGGTGGGCCGGGCTGCGTTCTCGCAGCCGAGCCCCTCAGCGGCAATGGCAACGAACCCCCGACCGCGTCGTCGCGCGCATTGTGGCGATTCGAGAGACTCTGGAGCAGCGACGGACTCGACGATCGCGGTTTGCGGGCAGCGGCGCCGAAGTGGTCCACCTCGAGCTGCAACACCAACGGGTGCGGCCGGTGCCGTCGCTCAGCACGATCGAGCGCATCCTCCGGCGGCACGGCTATCCCAAGCGGCGGCCGCGCCGGCGCAAGGGCGGCGAACCCTACCCGGCGCCGCGAGCTCGGCTCCCAGGCGATCTGCAGCAAACCGATCTGGTGGGGCCGCGCCATCTCCGCGGCCCCCGAGGGATCACCCGCTTCTATTCGGTGCACACCGTGGCGATCATCGGCCGGGGCGTGGCGACCACCCAGGGGCGCCGATTCTCGCAGATGGATAACGAGATGGCCGCGACCGGCGGGGGCCGATACCCCCATAGCTTCTCGCTCGTCATGCGCCTGCATCTGCTCCTGGGCGTCCATCTCCTCTTCATTCCGCCCGGCGCACCGGGGCGCAATGCCCACGTGGAGAGCTTCAACGATCTCTGGCAGGAGCGGGTGCTCCAGCATCCCTGTCCCGATCTCCGGGCCCTCCGGCGCACCAACCAGGCGTTCCTGCGCTACTACCACTTCGGCAAGCCCCACCGGGCGCTGCGGGTCGACGGCGACGGCACGCGCTATCCCGGACCGTGGTTGGCCCGTCACCGCGCCCACCTCCGGACCGTGCCCCCCTCGTTCTCGCTGGCCGCGTATCGAAACACCCACGGCCGCCTCCGGCTGCCGCTGGCCCGCGGCCGCGTGTCGTTCGTCCGCTCCGTCGATCCTCAGGGCGCCATCGACATCAACGGGAAGCGCTACGTCCTTGGCCGGAGACTCGTCGGCCGCTACATCACGGCCACCATCTTCACCCACCGCCGGATGCTCGTGGTCAAGGTGGGCGCCCGTCGCTACAAGCGATTCCCTTTCCCCCAGCACCGGCACGAACGCAACGCCGCCAGCGCCAGCGGCAAGGGGGCCTGGCTCGTGCCCGCAGCAGTTCACGTAGGTCTCGACGCGATGACTATTGCTGGAGGCGACGAAGGCCCGGTGCCTAGTTACCGTGGCTCGCTGGTCGATGCATGAGGATTCGGTACCTGATGTTTGGATACTGCCCATCGCCGACCGCCGTGAATTCCTTCCTCAACCTGTCGCGCGCTCACTCCCGTCGGAAGTAGACTGGCCCCCAGCACGCCTCGCTCGGGGTGTCCAGCATCGCGCGCACCGCATCGCACCGAGCCTGGTCGCCTACCGCATAAAGTACCTGCGGTTCCTTCCACAGCGCGTTGGCGGCCGGTCGCGCTCGGAAGCCCCACGCCTCTTCATCGCGCGGATCCCCGGTCACGCGTATGGGCGTGCAGGACTCCGGCGGCCGCGCCTCACAATGCGCGGTGAGGACCTCGTAGCCCTCGCGCAGCCGGATCAGGGCCGTCGGCCGTGCCGTCGCACAGGCGACAAACAACCCGGCGATCGGCGCGCTCACCAACGCGGCCAGGACGAGTCGCCGCGCCGGCCCTCGGGTCATCGCGGAACAGGTCCGCCGTCGTCCAACTGCACCATCACCGCGTTCTGGGACTTCGCGGGGCTTCAAAGTCACTGGGAGCCTGACGCCAAATCAATACCGCCTTGTAGGTCGTCGGCTCCTCGGCTTGGTTCACGAGGAGCCGCGCCACGTCGGGGAACAAGGAATTCGAATTGGCCCCGGCTATGACCGCTATGCCGTTGCTCAGATCCAGGCTCTTGGACAGGTGCTTCTCCCAGAGATCCCCACGCTCCTCGTGGAACCAGAGATACTCGAGCGGGTAGCGGATCGCTACCATCCGCTGACCATTCGTCGGCGCGTAGGGGAGAAAGTGCCGGGCGGGGCCCGTCGCTTTCAGAACGACGTGGGAGAGCTGCTGCGGCCGCCCGCGGCCACTCGGCTCGACGACCCAGACGCTGCGCTCGCCTGGCTTGCCGTCCCAGCGCACCTCGTCCCAGCGTGGCCGGCCTTCGCCGCCGGGCTTGATCTCGGCCAGCACCCGCACCGCGCCATAGGCCTGGGCCACCGTCTCGCTGGCCCAGCGGAACGTCCGATCAGTCAGGAGCGGCCCCCGGGGCACATCGCCCCGGTCAAGGCTCGCCATCAACTCCTCGAGGCCCGGGCCCGACGCGCCGTCGGCCAGCTCTCCCGGCTTGACGAAGGCGTTGAAGCCCGAGTCCCACATGTTCACGACCAGCAGTCGATACTCGACGGCCTGGGCTTGCGATACGGTGAGGCAGAGCCCGAGTGACCCGACAACGCCCAGGAACGCGAGCCTACGCACCTGCCCCATGATGATCCTCCCGCAGTTCCTGGTTATCGGACCCAGTGTCCCGGGACCGCGATGATTTTGGAGCCGTTCCAACACGGCGATGGAGGTACCCACACAAGGCCAAAGCCAGGACTCGGTCTGGGCTCCAGCACGTAGGACTCTGGACAGGGCAGCTTCGGCAGGCTGACCTGCGGGCTAGCGAGCCGAGCGGAGTCAAAGGATCCCGACGGGCGGGCGAAGCCGTGAACGATGACGGAAGAGTCTCGCGGGCTCCGGACTCCGTCAGCCTGCCCAGGGACCGGCAAGTCAAGCCCGAGAAGCAACACTAACCTGTGAGCCACCGCTTCATGGCACTTCCGAGTCTACACCTGGGCCAAACATGCCAGCGGCCAGTCGGCCGGCGCACGAGAAGAGGAAGAAGATGCCCGGCTCGGCTGCCCTGACCGTGGGGCGCTAGAATACGGACCACGAGGGCCCTCCGGAAGACACTCGTACCGCACGGGCGACTTGCATGCTCATCGGCCTTGTGGGGTGGCTTGAGCCCCCACTCGCCGCCACCAACAGACGCTGCGGCGTTCCCTAGCGCCTGGAAGCAAACCGCGGTAACTCAGTCCTAATCAAATATAGCAGTGCTGGCCCGTAGGATCGGACCGCGCGGCCCGCAGCCGCTACCGAATGGTGTCGGCATCGCTCCTTACCTGCACCATACACCGGCCCTCCCTCGAGCCAGGCAAGGAGAAATGGCGGCCCGCCGTGACAGTGGGCCCAGGCGGGGTGTGGAATTTGGGCCCGTTCCCTCGGGCGTTGCGTTTGTCCACATAGAATACGAGAGAAGACGCACTTCGTTGGCCGCAGGCCCGTGCAAGCACCGAAGTCGAACAGGTACCTTCGTGGGAAGCAAGTGTCGGAGAGCCTGCGCCTCTAGCAGGGCGCGAACTTCGCGATGTCCTTGTCTCCGGACTCCGTCTCAGGAGGGGCCGGGAGGCCTCCGATGCGCTTATCAGGCGGCGGAGGTACGAGGCTACGCGTCGGCTCCGGCGGGACGACGTTGCTTACGCCAAATTAGATAGAGGTTTCGAGAGTAGATGAAGATTCCGGCGCCCTCGCCGACGATGAAGACGGGATCGAGGCGGTGGAGGGCATAGGTGAACAACGTCAGCCCCCCACCGATGGAGAAGAACCAGAACGCGACGGGGATGACGCTCTCTTTTCGCCTCTCCGAGGCGATCCACTGGATTACGAAGCGCATGGAAAAGAACGCCTGCCCCACAAACCCGACCGACAGCCAGAAGTGCTCGTTGCTCATATCGTGCCTCGTCAAGAAAGAAGTAACGGCAAGGTGTACAGCCGCCATGACGCCGAGGTGGGACTGCCTCCCGGCGTCGCATCGAGCACGGCGGTCGCGAAATTCCGGCGTGCGGTCCCAATCAGGGCGGGCGCAAGGGTATTACGTCTTGATTCGTTCCAGCAGGCGATCGACGAAGCCCAGCAACAACACGACTAGGCCGGCGCTCGCGATCATCCAGATCCACTGGAACCAGCCATGGAAGATCTCAGTCACGAGCCCTCCAAGCAGATAAGCGACTCCACCGATGAGGCCAGCCCAAACGAGGCAGTTCACGATCTGGTACAACGCGAATCGCCGGAGGGACAACTCGGTCAGGCCGAACGCGACGGCCCCGACCAGCCGCAGGCCGTACAGGTATTGCAGCAGAAAGATGGCGGTCACGGGACGGGCTTCGATCAACTGCTTGACCTTTGCCGCACGGGCCCTGAAGGCCGCGAACCCCGGGGTGAGTCGGCGCCCTCGAAGCGCCCGGCCCGTCGTGAACCAGCACAGATGTCCGAGCCAGGCGCCGGTGGAGGCGGCCAGCCAGACGCCGATGGGGTTGAGCACCCCGTGTTCCGACAACGTCGCTGCCACGATGAGGATGAGCTCCCCCTCGATCAGACTTCCCCCGAACACGGCAAGCAGACCGTATCTGGAAACCAGAGCCACGACGGAGGCCGTCGGCACAGGGTCGACTATACCGGGCAACCCCCGAGTCCGCGGCGACGTTGGTGGCGGGCGATCAGCGGGGCCTGGTGGCGGGGAGCCGGGCGACCGTGGTGACGAACGCGACCATGCGGGGTGCGCTGGCGAGGCCAGGGTCGAGATCGGGGTTGCAGATCGTGACGGTCATGCCCACCGGCCGAGACACGGCAACCGCTTCGGCGACGACGTCCTCGAACTCCGGCCACGAGAGGCCCCCGGGCTGCGGGTAGTCACCGGCGGCGAGGGAGTCAGTCCGAAAGCACGTCGAGGTCGATGTGCAGCGACCACGGCTGGGCGGAGGGCCAGTGGCGGTGTCCTAGGAGGTCGGCCACCGAGCAGGCGCCGAAGGCCTATAGAGGTCCCGGTGATCACGGGCGCCGACGCCAACGACGTCCTCGGCGGCGATCAGGGAGCAGTTGCGTCCAGCTCGGGGGTTCCCGACATCGACAGACCCCGCGCGAAGCCGAGCTCCATGTCTGCGGCCTGGCCCGTCGGAGACAGCACAGGCGGGTACGCGTCCTCGTGCCCGTCCACGAAGAGCAGACCGAGGCGCCCATGGCGGTCGCGAGCGCCCGCGAGGCAGCCGAGCAGCAGGGGGCAGTCGCCCCCGATGACGACGGGCAGGCAGCCATCGGCGAGGATGCGCCCCACCGCTGAGCGCACCCCAGTGACCATCGCGGCCAAGCCTGCCGGATCGATGATGCCGGTCGCCGCGTCGCGGTGCGACCGGGGAGGCAGCAGGGGGACGTCCCCGTAGTCGGTGCAGGGCGAGAGGGCATCGACGAGGCCGGCGTCACGCAGCACTGCCGATCGCCTCGAGCGGGCCCTGCACAGGACTGAAAATCCTGGTGTCGGCGGTTCAATCCCGTCCCAGCCCACCATTCTTTTCTCGCCCGCCGGCAATGACTTAGCGCGCGCCACCCGGACCCGTCGCGCCCGCTGCGCGCGACTGACTCGGACGGTACTCGAACTGACGCGCGTCGTGCGGGTGGCCTGGATCAGCGGGATGACGGGGGCCGCGGGCGCCTGGGCCTCGTGGAGGGTTTGGAGCTTCGCGGCCCCCTCCTTGAGCATCGCCTCGTCTACGATCGCGTAGCGCCGGTAGATGCTCTCCGTCTTGTGGCCCACCATCTTCATGGCCGTGGACCGGGGGACGCCCGCCCGCTCGAGGTTCCGCACGGCGGTCCGGCGGAAGTCGTGCGGAATGCGGCCCGACAGCCCGGTGGCCGTGCAGGCCGTCACCCAGGCCCGGCGGAAGGACTTGATCGGCCTGCCCGAGCGATGGAACAGCCACGGGATGATCGTGCGCGTGGCTTTCTCGATCGCCAGGGTCCGCGCGCGCTGGCGCTCGAGCACGGCCCGCAGGGCGGGCGTGAGCGGGAACTGGCGGCCCTCCGCGTTCTTGGTCTCGCCCGGCTCCAGCCGCAGCCAGCCGCTCTGGAAGTCCACGTGGGCCCACTGCCGCGTCAGGAGCTCCGACTTCACACGCCAGCCGGTGAGGGAGGCGACCGCGAACACGGCCTGGAGGTCGTCGGGGAGCTGCGCCAGCACGGCGTCGCACTCGGCGCGTTCGAAGAAGCCGGTGCGCGCATTGTGCTCCTGCAGGAGATCGATGAAGGGGCGGCGGACAATCCGGCCGGCGCGCTCCCCGAGGCGAAACATGCGCTTGAGCGCGGCCAACTCGCGGTTGATGGTGGCGTTGGCGGCGTGCTGCTGTTGCCGGTGCCGGACATAGGCGAGGATCCGGTCCGTCGAGATCGCCTGCGCCCGCCATCCGGTGAAGAACTCCTTCAGGTGGGCGATGGCGGCCTCAGCGCGGCCGAGGGACTTCCGGCCGTTGGCGCGGTACTCGTCGGTCAGGAGGGTGGCGAGGTCGTCGAACCGTGTCTGGTCGGCGTCGGGCACGTAGGTGCCCTGGCGGATCTGCGCCTTCCACTGCTCGAGCTGCTTGCTCGCCATGGTTCGGGACGTGGTGCGGGCGGACCGTTTCAACGGCTTGCCACCCACCCAGAGCTTCATCATCCAGGTGCGACACACTTTGAGCTGGCCGGTCTGCTTGTCGCGGTATCGCTCCCGGAAGAGGGAGCCCGAGCCCCGTTCTCTCATGGACCGCATCCCCGCGGGTGGTGCGCCCCGGGGACGTCCTCGTCCCGCGTCCGCTTCACGAGGACACCGGATAAGGCCCATGCATGGGTCGGGTGGGACCGCCACCACAGTCGGAGCATCCTGACTCTCCTGTCGATGCCTTCGTTGGGAAGGGGAAGCATAGGGGCAACCTGGCGTACCGTCAATTGGGTCGTTTGTCCAGGAAGCGCGCGAGGCGCCGCTCGCTGAAGCGCACGATCTTGCGGGACAGGCGCCGAACTCCGGGGATCTCGTCGGCGTGCTCGAGGAGCCAGCGCCTGGTGACTCCGAACTGCGCCGCGGCGGCCTCCGGCGTGAGCAACCGGTCAGGTTCGACGGCAGACCGCTCGTGCCGCGTGCCCGGCTCCGTCATGGTTTGGTACAAGACCGCGTCCACGTCAGCGGCGAGGTGGCTGATCTGTCGGCGGAGCTCCAGGATGACGGGCAAGGGGAGTCCGGTCAGAATGGTCGGGTCCTGTTGAACCGCAGCCAACGAGGGGCTGCTCGCGGGCACCGTGGCGGGCCGTGAAGGCTGGCGCACCCGGTCCTCCGTTAGCCGCCGCCCACGGGATCGCCGGGGCCTTCATGGCGCGAACCCACATCCGTATTCGTGGGCGGCGCCACGGGAGCCCGTCCTGGAGTGGCCTTCGGCGATGTGCGGGCACCCGGACCCGTATACCCCGATCGTGACCGGTAGCCGGGCGGCCAGCCGGCGCCCACTCCCACCCCTGGTCGAAATCGTGGCGGCGGGTTGGTGGCGGCCTGCTCCGCCGGATTCGCCGGGGGCGATGCCGACGGCGGCGGAGTGCTGAGGCGGGTCAGGAGCTGCTCCGCGATGGTGCGGAGCGGCCCTTTGAGCTGGGCCAACCGGGCTCGAACCTCCGGGCTCAGCGCGGCGGTCGCTGCCGCCCCCCCGACCAGCCCGGTCGCGCCCACGGCGATGAGGGTCGCGGCCTTCGGGATGCGCGAGGTGGGGGCTTGCCGGACATACCAGGCGGCCACGAACTCCTCGGCGTGCCCGCGGACCTGGCCCCACTCTTCGTCACCACGGAGCTCTCGATGCAGCAACGCCTTGAATTCATCGCGGAGCGTCGCCTGGATGTGGCGGCGCGTGAGGCTTCCCTTCTTGCCCACCAGGCGCGGGGCGAGCGCGTCGATCCCCCGGCGCAGCTGGGCGAGACCGAAGTCGATCAGCTCGCGCTTTTTCTCCCGTCGCTCAGCGGCTTCTTGGGCGGCTTGCCGTTGCTGCGTGGCCTGCTCGACCAAGCCCTTGACGAGCGGCGCTAGGTCGCCGACGGCAGCGGCCGGGCCGAAGGGCCTGAGGGCGCGCTCGATGTCGGCGGCCAAGCGAAGTCGGATCTCCCCAGAGCTGTCGGCGGGCAGCTCCCGCTGAGCGCCGGCGATCAAAGCTCCAAGCCAGGCTTGGCGCGTCTTGGCGTCTTCAGTGGTGCCCGCGACGTGCGCTGAGGTTACCCGCGCTCTCCTCGGAGGGACGGCGCTCGACTCGTCCTGGAGTCGTAGGAGGTCGGTTCCGGCAAATCGTCGCTGGCCGCCCGGTGTCCGCGTGCACGTAAGGCGTCCCCGCCGCTCGAGGTCCCGTACTGTGGACGCGCTCACCCCCAGGAGCTGGGCCGCGGTACTGGTCGGGTAGTGGCGGCTCGGATCGATCTTCATATCGTCGGACATCTCAATCTCCCACCTTCGTGGGCGCAGCCTACTCAAGGAGGATCGAGACTGTCCATCGAGAAGGACTTCAACTGCGTGGTCAGGAGGCTAAGTGCTTGATTCCTCGCCGTCACCGAAACGTCTTTGTCCCCGAGTGACGCCGGGCGCCGCCGGGGGTCACGGCAGGTCCATCACGACCGCCCTGAATGGCCAATCCTCGGTTCGCCGCGCATCCTCAAGGACCCATCGGCCATACTGTGCCCACGCTGCGCGAACCAGTCGTTCACGTCGCTCCAAGGCCAGACGTTCCTTGATGATGCGCGTATTCGTCCGATGCTTGATCGAGAGCAGGGCCTCGGCCCACTCATTGGGTGTTTCCTGCAACGCGCACCGCCGCTGCCATCCGCGAGGCAAATCACAGGTCCACGTGCCAAGTCGCAGACAGCCCGACGCTCCGACGGCTCGTCTCAGCGTTGCGCCGACGGGCTCGGTCTCGCGCGCCAGGCCGCGCAGGCTCGCGTGAACGTCCTCGTACTCGTCGAGGAGATCCGTCTTGCCGCCATCGCCTTCGAGGTACCATCTCGTCAACTCGAGCGCGAACGTCTCGAGTGGGTCCACTGCGAGGTCCTCGAGTCTCGCCCGGAGCAGTTGAGGAAATCGGTCGCCACGGACGGTCACGTGCACCTGGGTCGTCACGCGCTCGAGAAACCCTAGTAGCGACGAGAGCGGCCAGCCCTCTCCCGCGCGGCGTGCGCTCACGATGTTGATCGTGGAAGCTCGTACCCTCCAGAGCCACGTTGTTGCCGCAGCCGAAATGCCTGCGGAGACGAACGCGATGCCCGCTTCCGTGGCGTCATCCGTCCCTCCAGGAGGGCCCGTTCCCGCGGATGCACGGATCACGGCGATCTCCACGGGGAAGCTGGTGGAAGGAGGGAGCAATGTGCACACCGCGTCGTGGACCTGTTGGGACTCCGCTTCCAGGACCCACTGCCGGCCTTGAAGACTCGAGGGGTCCTGAAAGATCACGAGGGGTCTCATCGTCGGACTCGCTCCGTCTATGGCGTTCTCGGTCGGGTTGCGCGCCCAAATGGCACGACGTGCCCGAGGATCGGCCTAAACCAGGTCCGCGTCAAATGGCCATAGAGGGTGATCATGTCAACGAGCACGCCCGGATTGGAGATCGCGATGCGGTCCATCGGGCCTGTATCTCTGGTGTCCGCAAGAAGAGCTCGGAACCCTACAAACCTTGCAGACAGGACCTGTAACTTCCAGCAGGGATTTCGCGGCAAAAACCTACAGAAGCGACGGTGGAACGTTCACTCAACCTGGCCTATAGGGGGGAAGTTCCTTGCTACAGGAGATGGGATTGCTTCTCCTGTCGCTGGGTCCAGAGTGCTGGCGAGTCGCCTGTCACCTGGCAGTCGATTTTGGTGGTTGCGCGGGCCCGCAATCACCGAAATCGACTCGCCTCACCTTCATGGTGGAGGTCGTCTGACCGGCGGCGAACCTGCCCGATCCTGTCCCAGAAACCTCCCGCCAGCTCCTACAGGTGGGAATTCGGTGGGAACGGCGAAACCACCTGCGGGCAAACAGGCGAATTCCGGGTTCGGATAACTCTCTGATCCGGAGGATAGCGGCCCAAAGGGTTCCACCTCCTTCTCCCCAACCCCGGCTTCGGGCGGCCGCCGAGCTTGCGAAAGCTTACCACGCCCCGCCGGCCGTTCCGCCGACCTCAAACCAGCGCACGAATCCCCTTGGGGCCACCACCGGCGTTGACACGAAGCCTCTCACCTTCGAGATCCGCGGCGTAGTCCAGGCAGCGTGAGCGCGCGCCGAAGGATCGCCGGCTCAGTGTCCTTGACCGACCCGGCCTCGGGGGATAGGCTACTTCCTCACTAGGCGGCAATGGATCCGGACCCGGGCAGGGGATCTTGCCGACACTTTGGGAGGCAAGCGCTCCACCTCCTTACCAACACGGCGAGGGCCACACTTGATGTCATCAGGCCCCGTGATCCGCCGGCTGTCCGCGCTCATGAGCGCCGACGTCAAGGGCTATGCGCGCCTGATGGGCGAGGACGAGCTCGCCACGGTGCGGACACTGACGCTCTACCGGGAGGTCATCGGCGATCTCGTACAGCGGCACCGCGGCCGCGTCGTCGATGCGCCTGGCGATAATCTCCTCGGCGAGTTCGGCAGCGTCGTCGATGCCGTTCAGTGCGCTGTCGAGATCCAACGGGACCTCCGCTCGCGGAACGCCGAGCTGCCGGAGACGCGCTGGATGGAGTTCCGGATCGGGATCAGCCTCGGCGACGTGATCGTCGAGGGCGAGCGACTCTACGGGGACGGCGTCAATATCGCGTCCCGACTGGAGGGCCTGGCCGAGCCCGGTGGCATCTGCCTGTCCGGCAGCGCCTACGATCAGGTGGAGAACAAGCTCGCCCTCGAGTACGAGGCGCTAGGCGAGCAAAGCGTCAAGAATATCGCCCGGCCCGTCCGCGTGTACCGCATCCACCTCGGCGGGAGCCTGGGACAGACGCCATCACCGAGCCCGTCGGCGGGGCAGACAGGGGCCCCGCCTCTCCCATCCGTGATCCCCCAGCCCTCTATCGCCGTGATGCCCTTCCGTATGCTTGGCAAGAGGCAGGCCGATCGCTATCTCGCCGAGGGCATCGTGCACGAAGTGGTAGCGTCGCTGGCAGGCCTCCAGGAGCTGTTCGTGATCGCGAGCAGCTCGACAGTCGGCTATGCTGAGGGGCAGCCCGACGTGACGGCGTTCGGCCGGCAGCTCGGCGTTCGTTATCTCGTGACCGGCAGCCTCATGCGCACCGGGCACCGGCTGCGCGTGACGGCGGAGCTGAACGAGGTCGAGACGCGGCGTGTCCTGTGGACCGACCGCTACGATGTGGCCGACCGTGAGCTCTTCGTCCTACACGACACTGTTGCTTCCAAGATAGCCCATTCCCTGCTGCCCCAACTTCATAGCTCGGCGCTACGGCGCGCTCTGCGCAAGCCTCCCGACAGCTGGGACGCCTATGAGCTGGTCCTGCAGGCGATGCACTTGTTCTACGGTTCTAATCCGAAGGACATGGACGCCGTCCGTGCGCTGCTGCTGCGGGCGACCGAGCGCGATCCGCAATACGCGTTGCCCTGGTCCCTGCTGGCTCTGTCGCACGCCATGCGCACCGGCCTCGGCATGTCGACTGACGTCGAGACGGACTATCTGGAGGCCGCGCGTTACGCGGGACTTGCACTCGAGTGCGACGGGACCAACGCGCAGGCGCTCTGCATGTTCGGACATTTACAATCTTTTCTCTTCGGGAATTTTGAGGTCGCCATTGGGACCTTCGACCGCGCTATCGCGGGATGTCCCAACTCCGCGATCGCGTGGAGCCTGTCGAGCCCCACCTATTCTTATCTAGGCGACGGCCCCACGGCCATCAAGCGTGCCGAGCACGGCCTGCGGCTGTCGCCCTTGGACCCGCACGCTGCGTTCTACCAGACGGTCCTTACT